>WNEY01001359.1_pt1 | contig 17192 bp, 16 predicted proteins | sample 5400531 | NCBI WGS metagenome assembly WNEY01 (sample SAMN13153338, study PRJNA577476) | soil metagenome | isolation source: 200 cm saprolite under Douglas fir tree site 1 | place: USA:California | collected 2015-04-18
TCGCGCCCGCGCTCGGCGATGTGCACGCGCGCGGCACTGGCCATGTTCTCGTTGACGATGTCGTGGATACCCCACGCGACCTGGAGCGGCTCGAGCTTGAGCTGGCGCGCGAGCCGGCCGATGGCGGCGCGCGCGGCGGCCATGTTGACCCGCACCTCGCCGCCCGCGAAATACCCGGGGTTGAGATAGCCGAGCAGGAAGTCGGCGTCGGTGACCGTGGGCGCCTTCCCGCCCTGGCCGTAGGAGGCGGGACCGGGGTGAGAGCCCGCGCTGAGCGGCCCGACCTTGAGCAGGCCGATCTCGTCCATCTGAGCGATGCTGCCGCCGCCCGCGCCGATCTCGATCAGCTCGATGGTCGAGATGCGAATGGGCAGCCCGCTGCCTTCCATAAAGCGCTTCTGCCGCGCCGCTTCGAAGCTATAGGCCGTGAGTGGCTCGCCGCCGTCGATGAGCGAAAGCTTGGCGGTGGTGCCGCCCATGTCGAAGGCCAGCAGATTTCCGCCGCGCTCAGCACCGCCGAAGAACGCGGCGGCCAGCGACCCGGCGGCGGGTCCCGACTCGAGCATCTGCACGGGAGTGCGCTGGGCCTCGGCCACATGCGTGAGCCCGCCGCTCGAGAGCATCAGGAGCAGCGGCGCCGGGATGCCGAGCCCGCCGATCCGGCGCGCCATCAGCTCGAGATAGCGATGGGCCAGCGGCTTGATATAGGCATTGGCCACCGTCGTCGAGGCGCGCTCGAACTCGCGGATCTCGGGCGCGACTTCGTGCGAGGTGGTGACCGCGATCGTGGGATGGCGCTTCGAGATCAGCCGCGCCGCCTCGGCCTCATGCCGCGGATTGGCGTAGGAATGCAGGAAGACGACAGCGATCGAGGTGACGCCGGCCTCCGCGAGGCGCTTCGCGCGCGACCGCAGCTGGCGCAGGTCGAGGCGGCGCGCCACGCTGCCGTCGGCCAGGATCCGCCCGGCCACCTCGAGACGCAGGTCGCGCGGGACCAGCGGCTCGGGCTTGGCGATCTGCAGATCGTAGAGCTCGTACTTCCGCTCGCGCCCGATCTCGAGCGTGTCGGCGAAGCCGGCCGTCGTGATGAGCCCGGTGACAGCGCCCTTGCGCTCGATCAGCGCATTGGTGAAGAGCGTGGTGGCGTGGACGACGCGCGTGACGTGCCGCGGCTCGAGCCGGCCGTCGCTCAGCAGCGTGGCGATGCCGGCCGCCACGGCGCGCGCGGGATCCTCATGGGTGGTGAGGACCTTGCGATTGACCTGACGGCCCGTGTCGTGGTCATAGATCACCAGATCGGTGAAGGTGCCGCCGATGTCGATCCCGAGAGAATAGTGAGGCACCGGGAGGGTTCCGGTTACTTCTTGAGACGCAGATCTTCGAAGGGCGCTGAGTAGGCAAATCCGGGGATGAGGCCTGCCCCGACTTCCTCGACGCGCGGGCCCACGCCCCAGATGAAGGCCAACTCGTAGATCGGGATATTGACGACCCGGTCGTGGAGAATCTTCTGGATCTGGTGGAGCTGGGCCTCACGTTTCTTGGGATCGAGCTCCTTGCCCTGGCGATCGTAGAGGTCGTCCACCTCCGGCAGGCTGCCGTAGGCATAGATCCCGTTCTTGGTCGCGTAGGGCTCGAGCCGCGTCGCCGCATTGCCGAAGGCGGCGGTGATCACGAGGATCATGCCGTGAAGCTTCTTCTCCCGCCACGCCGAGAAGTAGGCGGCGCGCTCCATGGTGCGCGTCCGGGTGCGGATGCCGACGGCCTGGAGATAGCCCTGGATCGCCTCGCCCATGGAGGTGTAAGGCGGGAAGGGATAGAAGTCGCCCCCGTCGAAGCCGTTGGGGTAGCCGGCCTCGGCCAGGAGCTTCTTCGCCCGCGCGGGATCGTAGGCGGGCGGCTCGTACGCCGCCGCGTACTGAAAGATGCGCGGGACGATGCTCCCAGTCAGCCGCGAGAAGCCCAGCGTCTCGGCCTGGTTCACGGCCTGGCGGTCGATGGCGTGGCTGGCGGCGAGCCGCACCCGGCGGTCGTGCCACGGCGACTTCGGATCCCATTGCTCGGGCAGCTCGAGCCAGAAGGCGCCGGAGAGTAGTGGCGCGACCAGCTTCAAGCCTTGCGTCTTCTTGATCGACTCGGCCGTCGGCCCCGTCAGCAGGTACACGATGTCCACCTCGCCGGCGCGCAGAGCGGCCGCGCGCGTCGTTTCCTCGGGCATCGAGCGCATCACGAGCCGCTTCACCGTGGGCGGCTTCCGCCAGTAGCCGTCGAAGGCCTCCAACACCAGCTCGACGCCGGGCTTGAAGGAGACGACCTTGTAGGGTCCGGCGCCGATGGGCGCGGTCTTGAAGCCGTCGTCACCGACTTTCTCCACATACTTCTTCGGAACGATCCAGCCCACGCCCGAGGCCGTCGTCCCGTAGAACGTCATGAAGTCGGGCCACGGCTCCTTGAGCACGAAGCGCACGTGCGCCGGGTCGAGCGCCTGCACCTCCTTGACCTTGCTCTTGAGCAGGGCGGCGCTCGCCCCCTTGTAGCGCTCGAAGGAGAACTTCACGTCTTCGGCCGTGACGGGCTCGCCATTGTGGAAGCGGGCGTTCTTCCTCAGCGTGAACGTATACGATGAGTGATCCTTCGACTCCTGCCACGACTCGGCGAGGCTGGGTGTCGTGAGCCCTGCGGGCATGGGCTTGACGAGGGCGTCGTGGACGGCGTAGAGGACCATGAAGGGCGTGTTGAAGGCCTCGGTCTCGGCGGGGTCGAGCCACTTGGCGGCCAGCGTGACGTGAAGTCCCCAGCGCAACTCTCCCTCGGCGGCGAGAGTCGTGGCGGGAAGCATCGGCAGAGCGAGAAGCAGGGACAGCACGAGGGCAAGGCGGCGCGCGCTGAGGTAGCTCATGGCGAGACACCCTAGGCCCGCGGCCGCGCCCAGTCAAGCCCCTGTGCGGTATGATAGCGGCGCCACACACCACAGTTCCGGGGGAGGTCACCAGCATGCAGGTCGAACGCCTCAAGGCGCCGCTCGGCGAGGTGCTCTTCAGCCAGCGCTCGGTGAGGAAATTCAGGCCCGATCCGATCCCGATCGAAGACCTCCGGCTCATCATCGAGGCGGCGGTCCGCGCGCCCAATGGCGGCAACCGCCAGATCGGGCGCTTCCTGCTCGTCACCGACCGGAAGAAGATCGCGGAGTTCGGGCGGCTCTACCACGAAGCCTGGTGGGCGAAGCGGAAGGACGAGAAGGGATGGACCGGGCCGAAGGACATCCCGCCAGAGGAGAAAACCTATCGCGCCGCCTCGGAGCTCGCCGACTCGATCACGGAGGTGCCGGCAATCGTCTTCGCGATGGCCGTCGCCCCGGGAACGGCCAACTCGGTGATCCCGGCCTGCCAGAACCTCATGCTCGCGGCGCACGCTCTGGGCATCGGCTCGATCCCGACGACGCTGCACCCCTCCGTGATGGAGCGCTTCCACGCGCTCTTCGCCATCCCGAAGGACGTCGCCTTCCACTTCTGCATCCCGCTCGGCTACCCGGCCATGAAGTACGGGCCGAGCCGGCGGCGGCCGACGGCCGAGACGACCTATCTCGACCGCTGGGACGGGAAGGTGCCGTGGACCTAGGGCCGGGACGGGTGGTGTCGATCCACATCGCGGCGGAGGCGTCGGTGCCCATGGTCTCGGTGCCGGAGGCGCGGGCGGTGGCGGGGCGCGGGTTCGAGGGCGACCGCTATTTTCTCGGCACGGGCTTCTACTCGCAGCGGCCCTCCCATGGCGGCCGCGAAGTGACGCTGATCGAGACGGAGGCGCTGGAGGCGCTCTTCGACGGCGTCGTCAGCGCGGCCGGGAACACGCTCGGCATCAAGCTCGATCCGGGGCAGAGCCGGCGCAATATCGCCACGGTGGGCGTGCCGATCAATCATCTGGTGGGCCGGCGGTTCCGTGTGGGCGCGGTGCTCATGCGCGGCACGCGGCTGTGCGAGCCCTGCAAGCATCTCGAGGAGCTGACCCGGCCGGGCGTGATGGGCGGGCTCATCCATCGCGGCGGGCTCCGCGCCCAGATCCTCGCCGACGGCCTGATCCGCGTCGGCGACCCGATCGAGCTCGCCGGCTGAGCCGGCGCCGGCCAACGGCCGACACTGGTGTCCGGAGTTGAAGCGATGCGACATCGACCAGTCTGGTGCGTCGCGCGGCTGAGCCTCGCGCTCCTGGTGGCAGCGCTCGGCGCCGGCCTCGTCGCGCCCATTCCGAATGGGGCCGCCGCCCCTGCCGACGGCCAGTTGACCTGGGCTGTTCACGTCTCGCTCGCTCCCACGTGGTTCGACCCGGCCGAGACGCCCGGCGTCATCACACCGTTCATGTTCCTCTACGCGCTGCACGACGCCCTGGTGAAGCCCATGCCCGGCGCCGCGATGGCCCCGAGCCTCGCCGAGTCCTGGAGCGCGTCGCGGGACGGGCTCACGTATGAGTTCGTCCTGCGCAAGGGCGTGAAGTTCCACAACGGCGACCCGCTGACCGCCGACGACGTCAAGTTCTCCTTCGAGCGCTACAAGGGTGCCGGGGCCTCCGCGTTGAAGGCGCGCGTGGCCGCGGTCGAGGCCGTCGATCCGCACCGGGTACGCTTCCGCCTCAAACAGCCGTGGCCCGACTTCATGACGTTTTACGCGACGCCGGCGACCGGCGCCGCCTGGATCGTGCCGAGGAAGTACGTCGAGCGGGTGGGCGACGACGGCTTCAAGAAATCGCCGATCGGCGCCGGGCCCTATCGCCTCGTGTCGTTCACCCCGGGGGTCGAGCTGGTCCTCGAGGCTTTCGAGCAGTACTGGCGGAAAACACCGGCGGTGAAGCGGCTGGTCTTCAAAGCGGTGCCCGACGAATCCACCCGCCTGGCCATGCTCAAGCGGGGCGAGACGGACATCGCCTACTCGATCCGCGGCCCGCTGGCCGAGGAGCTCAGACGGACGCCCGGCCTGACCCTCAAGCCCACCTTTCCCACGTTCACCGAGTGGCTGACATTCACCGAGCAATGGGACCCGAAGTCCCCGTGGGCCGACCGGCGCGTGCGGCTCGCCGCCAACCTCGCCATCGACCGGAAGACCATCAACGAGGCGGAGTACCTGGGCTTCGCCAGGCCGAGCGCGAGCATCATTCCCCAGGACTTCGACTTCTACTGGGCGGCGCCTCCCTCGCCCTACGATCCGGCCCGCGCCAAGCAGCTCCTCGCCGAAGCCGGCTACCCGCGGGGCTTCGACGCTGGTGACGTGACCTCGGACAATGTCTACGTGCCGGAGGCGGTGGTCAACTACCTGCGGGTCGTGGGAATCCGCGCGAGGCTCCGGCCCCTGGAGCGCGCCGCGTTCTACAAGGCCGACCAGGAAAAAAAGCTCCGCAACCTCGTGCGGGTGGGGAGCGCGGCCGCGGGCAATGCCGCCACGCGCATCGAGGCCTTCGTGCTCTCGACCGGCCTCCGGGCCTACGGCGGCTACCCGGACATCGACGGGCTCTACCGCGACCAGGCGGGCGAGCTGGATCCAAAGAAGCGCGAGGCCATGCTCCACCGCATTCAGCAGCTCATGCACGAGCGGGTGATGTTCGTGCCCATCATCGAGCCCGCGTTCCTCAACGGCTACGGGACGCGGGTCGCGGAATCGGGCCTCGGGCTCATCACGGGCCATCCCTACTCGTCGCCGTACGAGGACCTCAGGCTCAAGGGCAATTGAGGCCCCTCACGGAGAAGAGCCGCCGGCGCTAGAGCCCAGGGTAGAAGGCGTCGTGGCCACGCTGGTAGGTGGGCTGGCGCTGGGCGGGATTGCGGTTCACGAGCGGCCGCATGAACATCGGATGCGTCGCGCAGCGCACCTCGTGCTCGATCTCGAAGAGCCGGCGCCCGCCGTCCGGATCGACGATGTCCTGGAAGCGGTACTGGTAGGGGTTGCTCTCCTCGCTGACGAGTCCGCGCTCCTTGAGCCAGGCGTGGGGACCCGAGAAGTCCGAGATGTAGATCGCGATGTGATGGCCGTCGTAGGCCGGCAGTGGGGCATCGGTCTCGCGGAACACGAGCTGCTGCCCGTAGCCGACGGTCACTCGGGCGGTGACTCCACCATTGTCCCGGCTCACCGTCGCGGGCGCGCCCAGCGCCGCGTCGTAGAAGCGCGCGATGCCGGCCGCGGTTCCGCTCGGCACCGGGAACTCCACGCGCGCGATGCCGAGCGTGAAGTCGTCGAAGCCCGGGTGCGGCCCCACGCAGCGGATCCGGTTGCCCCAGGGGCAGGTCACGGCCACGTGCTTGTCGCCCACCTCGTAGCCGAACGCGGTGCCCTTGAGCCGGCCGCTCACCTCGTCCAGCCGCCGGATCAGCGCGTCGAGATCGGGCAGCACCAGCTCGACCTGTCCCCGCACCACCTGCGGCTTGTTCGTGGGAAGGTGGAACTGCGTCTGGCCGGCATTGGCCCACATATTGTCCACGCTCACCATGAGGTAAGGGTCGCGGGTGAGGCCGAGCCCCGCGATGTAGAAGAGCGTGGCCAGTCCCTGATCGGGGATGCGCACGTTGACGTGCTCCAGCAGCAGGATATTGCCCAAGTCCTGCTCCCGCCGGTCGAATTCACTCGCCGCCATGGTCCTGTCCTCCTTCGCGAGGAGAATACTACACCCTGCGGGCGCTCAGAAGAGCGCGTAGCCGCCGTCGATGACGAAGACGTCGCCGGTATGGTACGCGCTGGCGTCGCTGACGAGGTAGACCGCGATGCCGCCGAAGTCGTCGCCCGTGCCCCAGCGCCGCATGGGCACGCGGGGCAGCACCCGCTGAGTGAAGGCCTCGCCGTGCAGCGACTGCTCGGTCATCGGCGTGTCGATCCAGCCGGGCACGATGCCGTTGGCGCGGATCTGATGCCGCGCGAGCCCCACGGCCAGGCTGCGCATGATCGAGAGCAGCGCGCCCTTGGTCGCGGCGTAGTGCTCGTTCCGCGGCGCGCCCTCGAGGGCGGCCAGGCTCGCGGTGACGACGAGCGAGCCGCCGCCGCCACGCTCGGTCATGTGGCGGGCGGCGCCGCGCAGAGTAAAGAAGGCGCCGTCCAGATTGACGCCCATCACCCGACGCCACTCGGCGGTGGGCATCTGGGCGAAGCCGCCGGCGACGCCGCCCCAGCGGCCGCTCACGCCGGCATTGGCGAAGCACGCGTCCACCGGGCCCATGGCCTTGACCGTGTCCGCCCAGGCGCGCTCGACCGCGGCCTCATCGGACACGTCGCAGCGGAGGGCCGCGGCCTTGCCGCCGTGGCGCTCCAGCCTGGCGACCGCGGCCGCGTTCTTCTCTTCGTTGGTGCCCCAGATGCAGACCGACGCGCCCGCCTGAGCCAGCGCCTCGGCCATGCCCAGGCCGATGCCGCTATTGCCACCGGTGATGAGCGCCGTCTTGCCCGTCAGATCGAACGCACGATAGGCCATCCTGCCTCCTCTAATACGAGCCGCCGAGCTTACGGTGGTCCCAGGAGACGATCCGCGTCGGCCGGAAGCGCAGCCCCACGCGCTTGGCCCCGCGCTTCTCGGCCCCGGCTCTCACCAGCTCCTCGGGCGTGCCTGCAGGCGCCGCGCCATAGCGGTAGGCCAGCACCACGCCGATGTCGACGATGCGCTCGCGGTCGCGCACGATCTCCACGTCGCACTCGAGCATGGCGCCGCGCAGCTCGTCGTACTTCTCCCCAGCCTCGACCTGCAGCGTCGCCTGAGGCAGGCGCTCGAGATTCTTCACCTTCTGCGAGTTGCCGTAGGTCCAGCAGAGAATCTCGTCGGCCTCCCGCACGTACCAGAGGGGCATCAAATGCGGCCTGCCGTTGGGCCCGATGCTGGCGCAGGTAACCGTGCGCTCCTCGTCGAGGAACGCGCGCAGCTCCTCGGGCGACATGGCGATCTCGGGGCGGCGGAACACAGTCAGGCTCCCATCGGCGGCGCTACTCGACTTCGCGCAGGCGGAGGACTTCGCGGCCCTCCATGAACTCGCCCATCTTCTTGCCGAGCGCCTTGAAGTAGTCGGTCGCGCGGTGGGCATCCACCGCGGCCTGGTCCGCGTAGCGCTCCATGAAGACGTAGGTGCTCGGCGCCTCGCCGTGGTGAAGCGCGTAGAGCTTGCAGCCGGGCTCGTTGGCATTGACCTTGGCCACCAGCTCCTTGGCCACGGCCTCGAAGTCCTTCTCCATCCCCGGCTTGATCCTGAGCGTCGCGACGATCCCGATCATTGGAGTGTCCCCCCGGTATCGGTCAGAGTGTGACAGTTAAAGGCGCGTGTCCTCATCGGCGTCATCGGGCGGCGCCGGCGCCTGCCGGCCGTGGCCGACCACGGCCAGCGCGAAGGTCAGCGCCATCAGGGCCGTGAGCACGAGGAAGATCGTCAGCCCGATCTGGCAGCCCGGATCCTGCCAGGTCTTGCTCATCAGCCAACCGAAGACGATGCCGGCGCCCGCGAGCCATATATCCTTCATGGCCAGACCTCCCGGCAGGAAGGATACCGCGGCCATCCCGCTGCGCGCACCGTCTGGATCTGTCGCGTTTGACGCGGTCTCGGGACCGAGGCACTATCGATCCTGGCGCGAGCAGGCGTTGGCCGCGCCATCACGAGGCCGAGGGCCTTTATGATTCCTGCTTTCCGAGCGAGACACTGGCTCATTGCCGTGGCGCTGCTCCTCGCCGCGCCGACCGCGGCCGCGCAGGGCCAGACGACGGGCCCGGCATCGGCCGCCGCCCTCGTGGAGGCGCTGCGGCAGGGCGGCTACGTGATCTACTTCCGTCATGCCCGGACGGACTTCTCGCAGAGGGACTCGAGCCTTGCCGATTGCCGGAGCCAGCGCAATCTCTCCGACGAGGGACGCGAGCAGGCGCGCGCCATCGGCGCCGCCATCCGGAGCCTCGGCATTCCCATCGGCCGGGTGCTGGCGAGTCCCTTCTGTCGCACACAGGAGACCGCGCAGCTCGCGTTCGGTGAAGTCGAAATCTCGCGCGACCTGCTCGGCCGCGGCCCGAGCGAGGAGCAGTCGAGGCTCGCGGCGAGCGCTCTGCGACCCCTCCTCGGCACGCCGCCGGCGCGCGGGACGAACTCCGTCCTCGTCTCTCACGGATACAACCTCCGCGCCGCCGATGGCATTGTCGTCGCGGAGGGCGAGGCCGCCATCTACCGGCCCGGCGAAGACGGCACCTTCACCCGCATCGGCCGCCTGACCTCCGACCAGTGGCTCATGCCGTAGGCATCCGGACGTCCGACAGCGGCCAGACCCGATCACCGGCCATGGACGCCTTGACACACCCCTGCTCACCGGGCGAGGATAGCGCGCCGCAGACGCCCCCCAGGCACGAAGACACTGCAAAGGAGGAACAGCCCATGAGGTCGAGTCTCAAGATCTTCGCGCTCATCGCCGCCGCCGCCGTCGGCACCGTCACGCTCGGTTTGCCTCAGGACGCCGCCGCGCAGCGCAAGTTCAGCTTCGCGTATGACCAGCCGCACACGACCGCCTACGGCATCGCCGCGGACATCTTCGACGCGAAGCTCAAGGAGCTCAGCGGCGGCAAGATGAGCATCAACCAGTTCCCCGGCGCGCAGCTGGGCCAAGAGCCCGTCATGCTCCAGAAGCTCCGGGCAGGCGACATCGACTTCGTCATCACCTCGACCGCCAATGCCTCGACCGTGGCGCCGCAGGCCGGCGTGCTCTCCCTCCACTACATCTTCCGTGACGAAGAGCATCTCAAGAAGGTCATCGCGAACAAGGAAGTGGTCGACGCCTTCCGTACGATGGTCGCCGACTCGGTCCAGGGCGCCCACGTGATGGCGCTGATGACCATGGGCATGCGCAACATATACAGCAAGAAGCCCATCAAATCGCTCGAGGATATCAAGGGCATGAAGGTCCGCGTGCAGGCGACCAAGACCGAGGACACCCACTTCCCGGCCTATGGAGCGCAGACCGTCCACATGCCGTTCGGCGAGGTCTACACCTCGCTGCAAACCGGCGTGGTGAACGCGGCCGAGAACGGCGTCAACGTGTACCTGGCCAACAAGCACTTCGAGGTGGCTCCCGTCCTGTCGATGACCCAGCACGAGGCCAACAACAATGCCGTCTGGGTGAGCACGAAAACCTGGAACAGCCTCAGCGACCAGGAGAAGAAGTGGGTGCAGGCCGCCGCGGACGAGGTGGGGCGGGTCGAACCCGGCAAGGCGCTGGCGCTCGAGCAGGAATCGGCGGTGAAGCTGAAGAAGATGGGCGTCGAGGTGGTCGAGAAGGTCGACAAGTCCGGCTTCATGAAGGCGGCGCAACCCATCCAGGATCAGCTGGCCAAGGAGCTCGGTCCGCAGGCGGTCAAGATCCTGAACTTGATCCGCGAGGTCAAGTAGCGCCGCGTGGACCAGCGGGCCCTGGTCCTGCAGCGGCACCGCCATCTGAAGTGGAAGACCTTAGATCCTCTCGAAGCCGTGCTGATGGTCCTGTGCGGCGCCAGCATCATCGGGTTCACCGTCGCGGTGCTCTGCGACGTGGTGACGCGCACGATCGGGCATCCCTGGCTCTGGCTGCAGCAGGTCACCACCGGGTTCTTCGCTTACGGCGTCTTCATCGGCATGGCCGCGGCCACGCGGCGTAACGACCACCTCTTCCTGAGCGAGATCACCCGGCGCATCCGCGGCACGGCGCGCACGGCCCTCGAAGCCTTCGGCCGCCTGGTCGTCTTCGCCGTCGCGCTCGCGATGGTGTGGTTCGGCTACAAAAACTTCCTGCTCGATCTCGGCAGCTTCCGCATGCCTTCCTTGATCCCGCTGGGCGTCTACACGGCGATCGTGCCCGTGGCGGGGGCGCTCATCGCGCTGTTCTCGATCGAGCAATTGGTCAATGGATGGCGCCACGGATTCGAGGGCCCGGAGGACATGACCAGCGTCGTGGAGCCCGTCGAATGAGCAACGGCGCGATCGTCGTCACGATGAGCCTCCTCTTCCTGGTCCTCGGCTACCTGGGCGTGCCGGTCGCATTCGCGCTGATGGCGGGCGTGCTGGTGGCCACTTTCTTCACGCCGGTGAGTTTCCCCTCGATGATCGGCCAAATGTTCCACGGCATCGATGCCGAGGCGCTGCTGGCAATTCCCTTCTTCCTCCTGGTCGGCGAGCTGATGACCTCGGCCGACGTGACCCAGCGGATGATCCGCCTCTCGCAGACTCTGGTGGGACACCTCCGGGGCGGACTGGCCCAGGTCGTCACGCTCTTCAGCATGTTCTTTGCCGGCATCTCGGGCTCCTCGGTGGCCGATGTCGCCGTGCTGAGCCGGACCATCGCCCGCGAGATGGACCGCGAGGGCTACGACCGCGGCTTCACCGCGGCGCTCATCGCCTCGGCCTCGACCATGGCCAATCTGATCCCGCCCAGCATCATGGCGGTGGTCTACGGCGCCACCGGGAATGTGTCCATCGGAGGGCTCTTCCTGGGTGGTGTCGTCCCAGGGGTGCTGATCGGGATCGGCCTCATGATCTACAGCTATTTCTTCGGGCCGGCCGGCGTGAAGAAGCAGCGGGCTTCGCTGCTGGACGTGGGCTTCGCGCTCCGGGACGCCACGCTGCCGCTGATCATCCCCATCATCATCATGGGCGGCATCCTGACCGGCTGGTTCACGCCCACCGAAGCCGGCATGATCGCCGCCGTCTACATCGTGCTCGTCGTCATTCCCCTGCTTCGGCGCGGCCACATCCGGAAGCTGCCGGGCGACTTCGTCTACACCGGCATGCTCTACGCCATCCCGCTGGCGGCGGTGGCAGGCGCCTCAGCCTTCGGCTGGATGCTGGCCTATCTCCGCGGCCCCGACGTCGTCGCGACCTACATCACAGCTTGGGCGGGCACGAGCGGTCCCAAGATCATGTTCCTGCTGGTCGTGCTCTTCGTCATCGTGGGCGACTTCGTCGACGCTGTGCCGGCCATCATCATCTTCATGCCCATCATCAACAAGCTGACCGAGATCGGCAACATCAACCCGTTGCACATGGGCGTGGTGATCATCACCACGCTCGTCTTCGGCCTGATCACCCCCCCGTACGGGCTCTCGTTGCTGGTCGCCTCGAAGTTCGTGGACGTTCCCTTCGGGCGGGCGATGCTGCGGTCGCTGCCGCTCTACGTCGTGTTCTTCTTGACCATCGCCTTTACGGTGCTCTTTCCCGACATCGTGCTCTGGCTGCCGAAGCAGTTCCTGCCCGAGTCAGTCGGCTGTTTCAAGAGCCCGAGCGGCGCCGGCTATATCTGCCCCTGACGCACGGTGCGGAGTTAGCGGCTGCGCGGGATCACCCACAGGTAGATCATGTATGAGGACCGGTCCACCTCGAGGCTGAGCTGCCGGTCCGAGGGCCAGTCGCCCATGTCGAAGTGATGGGAGACGACGCGCGCGCCGGGGCGGAGCTCACGCAGGAGCTTCGGACGCAGGCGCAGGTTGAGCTCGCGGGTAAGATAGAGCGTCACCACGGTCGCCGGGCGCAGATCCGTCTCGAAGAGATCCTGCTGAACGAAGCGAACGCGCTCAGCCAAACCGGCCCGCGCGGCCGCGCGCGTGCTCTGGGCCACCAGCCGCGGATCGATCTCGATGCCCACCCCCCGTGCGCCGAAATCACGCGCGGCGGCGATGACGATCCGGCCGTCGCCCGATCCCAGGTCATAGACGACGTCGTCCCGGCCCACGCCCGCGAGTCGGAGCATGGCGTCCACGACCTGAGGCGGCGTCACGACATAGGGCACCTCCTGACCGGGCACCGGCGCGCAGCCACCGGCGCCCAGGACCAGAGCCAGGCACGCCGCGCCCCATCCGAGCGTTCGGCGCATGCGCTCCCCCACTCAGCACACCGGCCGGTTGAGCGTCGCAGCCTCGATGCGCCGCGGGACGAGCCGGCCGTCGCGGGTCGAGCCGAGCAGGCGGCCCCGGTCCACGATGACCTTGCCCCGGAGGATGGTCGTCACCGGCCAGCCCTGCACGTCCCAGCCTTCCCACGGGCTGTAGTCGCTCACGTGGAAGTCCTCGCGCGCGAGCCGCTTGCGCACGGCGGGGTCGATCAGCACCAGGTCGGCGTCGCTGCCGGGGGCGATGAGGCCCTTGCGCGGGTAGAGGCCGAGGATCTTCGCCGCATTGGTGGACGTGACCGCGGCGAAGCGCTCGAGCGACATGCCGCGCTTGGCCACGCCCTCGGTATAGATGATGCCCATGCGGGCCTCGGCCCCGAGGTTGCCGCCCGTCACGTCCTCGGCAGTCTTCCCGCGGAGCTTGAGCTCGAGGGAGGTCGGATACTCGTCGGTGGCCGTCGTGGAGACGCCAGCGCCCAGCAGCCCGTCCCAGAGCGCCTGCTGGTCGTCGGGGTATTTCAGCGAGGGATAGGTGTGGTAGCAGAAGCCGCGCGGGGCATCGTAGTCGGCGGCATTGAAGCAGGCGTAGTGGTGCAGCGTCTCGGCGTACACGGGCAGCCCGTTGGCCCGCGCCTCGACGACGGCCTCCACGCCTTCGCGCGCGGAGGTGTGGACGAAGTACACCGCGGCGCCCGTCGCGGCGGCGAGCTGGATGGTCCGGCGGAACGACAGCAGCTCCGAGAGCTTGTTGTGGATCAGGGGCAGGTTGCGCCCCTCGAGCCGGCCTTCCTCGCGGAACTTCTCATACATGAACTGGACGATGTCATGATCTTCGGCGTGCACGGCCATGATGCCGCCGTGACGCGCGGCCTTCTCCATTGCGAGCTGGATGCGGCCGAAGTCCAGCCGCGCCGCCGGCCGCTTCGGATGGGGCGGCAGGATGTCGGTGGTGAAGACTTTGAGACTCGGGAAGCCCTGCTGGATGACCTCGGGAATCTGGTCGAAGACCTTGAGCGGCAGCGGTCCGCAGAGCGCCACGTGGAAGGAGTAATCGACGTAGGACTGGCCCTTCCAGCGGGCCACCCGCTGCTCGATGGCCGTGGGCAGGTCGGCGCCGGGGCGCACGAAGCAGAAGTCCACGTGCGTCGTCGTGCCCCCGAAGGCCATGCCGCGCGTGTCCTCTTCCGGCCCGAGCGTGTGGAGATTCTCTTCCGGGCGCATCTGGATGAAGTGCGCGAGATGAGTGTGGGGCTCGATCCCGCCGGGCACGACGACCAGACCGGCGGCGTCGATCACGCGCCCGACGTTCTCGAGCGGGCCCAGGGCGCCGATTGCCGCGATCCGGCTGTCCTCGACCGCGACGTCCCAGCGGCCCACGCCCTCGGGCGTGACCACCTCACCTCCGCGGATCACCAGGTCGAACATCGCACCTCCTTCTCAGCCGCTCAGCCGTCAGGGCTTGGCGGCCCAGAGCGGCGCCTTGGCGCGGGTGGCCGTCCGCTGAATGGCCGCCAGCACCTCCTCGTAGAATCGCCCGTCGCGCCAGTAGGAAGTGTGGCAGGCGAGAGGCGCGAGGAACCAGCGCCGGTACTCGTGGACGTCGTCGTAGAAATCCAGCCGCGCGCTCACGAAGTCCAGCGGCGCCGAGACATTGAGCCAGTAGAGCCCGTCCGGAGGCGCCGCATTGTCGAATTTCCCGGCCATGCCATCGTCGGTGACGCCCGGGTCGGAGGCGAACAGGTCAGGCTGCAGCCGGAAGCCGTGCAGGTCATTGATGATGTGGCCACGCACCGTCTGGCTGGATCCGACGCGCGTGCGGAAGAAATACAGGACCTTGTTGAGCGGCGAGCCGAACGTCACCAGCGTCGTGATCCGATTGAGCTCGGCGCGGCTGAGCGGCGCCGTCGCAGGATCGGCCAGCTTCTTGACGAGCTCTTCGATGGCGTGGCGGGCGTCGGCCACGGCCTGATCGTCCACGCCCGCCTCGCGCAGCAGGGCCTCGAGCTGCTGGAGCGCCTGCTGGGCGTGGCCGACTTCGGTCGCCGCCCAGTTCGGACCGAAGGCCCCGGCGATCCGGATCATTAGGGCGTCGGCATTCTTGGCGGCCGGCCCCGGCACTGCCTTCCTGAGCAACACCCGCAGGGTGTCGGCACGGCGACGGATGTCGGCAGCCTGAGATTCGGCCACCCGTGCCTCGCTGCGCAGCCAGTTGATCGTGTCATAGCCCACCACCGAGCCCAGCGAATGCCCCGCCACGGTCACCGCCTGGTACTGGCGCAGGAGCCACTTGACCTTGGCGGTGGTCACGGCAAGGATGTCGCGCCGCACCTGCGCGAAGGGCGAGTTCTCGTCCGACACCGTATAGAGCGCGACGTCGGCGACGTAGTCGAGGATGAAGGCCTTGACGAGAGCCGCCAGGGCCGCCATGCCCCCGATCACCAGCAGGTGCCGGCGCCCCTCGGGACCGAGCCAGCCCAGGACGGACGGCACGATGTCGCTCAGGCAGAACCGGTCGAGGCACAGCGGCGCCGGCTGGGCCAGTCGATAGAGCAGCCAGCACAGCGCGACGAAGACCAGCAGCGAGAGGAGGAAGAAGGCCATCCGCGCCTGACTCTGCACCAGCCGCTTCTGGCTCTCGCGCCGCTCGGCCACCCATGCCGCGAGACGGCCGACCAGGCCGGGCCGGAGCGGCGGAGGAGCGATGGGGGACGGCGGTGTCGCGTCGTTCATGACCACGCGGAGTTGTGGGAGGAGCGTAGAGAAGATCACGAGCGCAGCCGTCAGCGTCGCGACGAATACCGCGGCTGTCAGGCTGTCGCGCCAGCTCACCGAATGCAGCAGGACCTCGCGCCAGATGCCCGGCAGATCGCCGAGCAGGGTGGCGGAGCTGCTCACGAGCCCCGCGGCCAGCGCCACGAGTGCCAGGCCGACCAGGAGCACCACCGCCATCCGCAGCAGCTCGCGCAGCATGCTGAGGATGTACCAGCTCCAGCGCAGCGCGCTGTCGTCCCCGGGGACGGCGTCCTCAGGGCCGGTGCGGCGGATGCCGGCGAAGACGGCGAGGACAATGCTGAGGATCAGGGCCAGGGCGCGGTGAACCATGTTGGCGCCCTGCCACTGGATGTCGGCGCGACGGAAGACCAGCGGCAGGTTGAAGGCGAATTGCCGGATCGGATTGAAGGAGGTTTGCACCAGCCAGCGGAGGATCTCGCCGAACGTCGCCTTGCGCTGGGTGAGCCGAGCCCAGTAGACCTCGTAGATGTCGAGATCGGCGCCCGAGATCCGCATGGCGTGATCGAAGGCGCCGTCGCGGCCGAAGGTAATGTGCACGGCCGCGTCGGCCGCGGGATCGCCGGGCCGCCGCCGATGAAGAACGGAGCGCAGGCCATTGACGAAGCTGTCGAGCGGCTCGAAGGGCTGCTGCTGGCCTATGCCGTGGATGACGACCAGGGCGCGGCCGAATTCGGGCGCGGCCTTGCGCGGCGCCTGCAGCCGCATGGCGCGGTCGGATTGCGCCGCGAGGACGGCGCCCGGCGGCAGCGCGGGAGGCTTGGGCGCGGGCGCCGGGGGCGCGGCGAGAATCGAGGGCTTGGTGATCTTCACCTGTTCGCGCCTTCGGCGAGCCCGGCCGTCATGGCGTGACGCTAGGCCAGCCGTCCCGCAGTGTCAACCGCGCCGGCGGATCGGGGCGAGGCCGCGGCTCAGACCTGACCGAAGAAGACCAGGTACTCGGCTCTGAGCACGCGCTCGAGGAGCAACAGCAGAACCGCTCCCGGCGCCATCAGCACCAGCGCCGTCACCGAGGCGATCTGGAGCTCGTAGCCCACGCTCGCGGTGTACATGTAGACGGGCAGGGTCGTCACGAAGGGCGAGCCCACGAGCAGGGTCCCCGTGAACTCGTCGAGCGAGTAGAGAAAAACCAGGAGCGCGCTGGCCACGATGCCCGGCACCGCGAGCGGGAGCGACACCGTGAGGAACGTCCGCGTCACCGAGGCGCCGAGATTGTGCGCGGCCTCCTCGAGCTCGGGCGCGATGGAGCGGAAGACCGCGGTCATCGTCCAGACGGCGAAGACGAGCCCGCCCACCAGGTGGACCAGAATGACGCCCGGCACGGTGCCGGCGAGCCCCCACCGGTAGAACTCACGAGTGGCGCTGGCGAAGACGGGCAGCTGGGGGAAAGCCTGGGGCAGGAGGAAGGCCAGCAGGACCACGGTGCGTCCCGGGAAGCGCAGCCGGGCCAGCGCATAGCCCAGCGGGACGGCGAAGAGCAGCCCGACGAGGGTGACCGCCACCGCGATGCCGATGCCGGTCTGGAGCGGACCGAGGAAATCACTCGTGAGCATGCGCGACCAGTAG
>WNEY01001360.1_pt1 | contig 17192 bp, 10 predicted proteins | sample 5400531 | NCBI WGS metagenome assembly WNEY01 (sample SAMN13153338, study PRJNA577476) | soil metagenome | isolation source: 200 cm saprolite under Douglas fir tree site 1 | place: USA:California | collected 2015-04-18
CGGTCGCCACGGACGCCAAGCCTCCGATCACGTCAAATGGACCCCGAGCGCTCGCATCATGGGCACGAAGCTCGGGAAGCTCGTGGCGATGAAAGACATGTCGTCCACCTGCACCGGCCGCTCGCTCGCCAGCCCCATCACCAGGAACGCCATCGCGATGCGGTGATCCATGTGGGTCGCGACCGTGCCGCCGCCTGTGGCGCGGCCGCGGCCGTGCACGATCAGGTCGTCGCCCACGACCTCGACCTCGATCCCATTCGCCCTGAGCCCATCGGCGACGGCTGCGAGGCGGTCCGACTCCTTCACCCGCAATTCCTCGAGGCCGCGCATCACGGTGGTGCCTTCGGCGAAGCTCGCCGCCACCGCCAGCACCGGGTATTCGTCGATCATCGAGGGCGCGCGCGTGGCCGGCACCTCGACCCCGCGCAACGCCGAGGCGCGCACGCGGAAATCCGCCATCTCCTCGCCCACGTCGCTGCGGACATTGAGCGCCTCGATCTCGGCGCCCATCTCCCGCAACGTGGTGATGAGGCCGGTGCGCAACGGGTTGGTCATCACGTCGGTCAGGATCACCTCCGACCTCGCCGCAATCAGCGCCGCCACCATCGGGAAGGCGGCCGAAGACGGATCGGCCGGCACCACGACCGGCGCCGGCACCAGCTCGGGCTCGCCCGCAAGCGTGATCCTGCGGCCGTGCTCGCCCTCGGGCTCGACCGCGACCTGCGCGCCGAAATGCGCCAGCAGCCGTTCGGTATGGTCGCGGCTCGCCTCGTTCTCGATGACGGTGGTGGTGCCTGGCGCCGCCAGGCCGGCGAGCAGCACCGCCGACTTGATCTGGGCCGATGGCACCGGCGTGCGGTAGACGATCGGCATCGGATCGCGCGCGCCCTGCAGCGCCAACGGCAAGCGCCCGCCGTCGCTGACACGGACGGGCCGCGCGCCCATGAGGGCGAGCGGGTCGAGCACGCGCCGCATCGGACGCGAGCGCAGCGAGGCATCGCCGTCGAAGGTCGCGACGATCGGGCAGCCGGCGACCGCGCCCATCACCAGCCGGACGCCGGTGCCGGAATTGCCGAAATCGAGCGGCGCTTCGGGCTGCGCGAAGCCGCCGACGCCGACGCCGCGAACGCTCCATTGCCCCTCGCCGGTCCGCTCGACCCGGGCGCCGAGCGCGCGCATCGCCTGGCCGGTGTTGAGAACGTCCTGGCCTTCCAGCAGCCCGGAAATGCGCGTCTCGCCGACCGCGAGCGCCCCGAAGATCAGGGCGCGGTGGGAGATCGATTTGTCCCCGGGAACGCGCACACGGCCCTTGAGCGGGCCCGAACGGCGCGCGGTGAGCGGGAGCGGGGCAGCGTGATCCAAATGCAACCCTCGGGGTCGGGGACCCCTCCTAGCATGGGGTCGGAAGGGCGTCATCCGGCCCAGAAATCAGCGCTTTGGCGGCCCCGCGGAATGCCCCTTGAATGCCCTTGAAACGCCCTTGGGGCGCTATTGACACCGGCAGCGCGACTCGCCAAGTGAAGCACCTCAATTTCAGACCCCGCTCAAGGAACCCGGACCGTGGCCAAACCCGAGCTCGGCACCAAGCGTCTCTGCACCAATTGCGGCGCCAAATTCTACGACCTCAGCAAGGACCCGATCGTCTGCCCGAAATGCCACACGGTCCTGGAGCTCGCGGCGGTTTCCGCGCGCGCGCGACCGGAGCCGGTCGCCGCCCGCGCGGCGGCCGTTCCCCAGGAAGAAGTGGTGGCACCCGAGACCGCCGAGGCCGAATTCGTTTCGCTCGAAGAGGCGGACGCCGAAGCCCAAGGCAAGAAGACCGGCGAGGGCGAGGCGGTCGAAGGCGGCGATGAAGACATCGAGCTCGAGGACGAGACCATGGACGACGCCACCTTCATCGAGGAGCAGGAGGAGGGCGATGAGGACGTCACCGACATTATCGGCGACGTCGAGGACGAGGAGGAGACTTGAGATCGCAGCCATCCGACACGGCGCGCCGTGTTCTGGTCATGGGCGCCTAGTCTCGTTACAATCCGACATTCGTTCCGGACGCGGCGGTCCCGACACCGCGTCCCGCGTGGGGCCATAGCTCAGTTGGGAGAGCGCTTGAATGGCATTCAAGAGGTCAGGGGTTCGACTCCCCTTGGCTCCACCAATTTTCACATGTTCGTTCAAAATATTGCGGCGAGCGAGAGCGCCGCTGGATTTTCAACCAAAAGTTTACAACGACCGACAAGACGCGCGAGCTTGATCACCGCGTCGCGCTCAACAGCCCCCAGCAGATTGTGCACCGCATTGGCGGTCGGAAGCCGCACAACGAGATCGGCCTGATCTTCAAGCAAGCATCAGCGCTTATGACGCTCTAGCCTCTAGCGCTGATCCCTACCGACAGAGCGGCTTTTTCATACCAACCGAAGGACCTGAAATCCGTCTGTCGCGCAGTACGTAAGCGCTTTCTCTTTGATGCATTCTTGGGGCGGGAACCGATCGATTTGCTCTCGACTTTTCGCGATACGTTCCGGTTCAAATTACTCTCCCTTGGCGAAAAGCGCTCTTTCTTGTGGCGCCATTGCGGCATCAAATCAATGGAGGATTGTTGCGTCAAGTAATTGTTTCTGTCTCGCCAGTACTGCTCCACACATCCGCGCCTACACTCCTCCTGGTTGCGGCCTCGGATTGGTAGGGAATGATCAGACCCGGGTCATCAAAATCCACCCAGCTTGATTGATCTCAGCCAGGGCAGACTACGCCTTACCGTCCATACAGCGGTTGATGAAGCGTGTGCGCTTGATGAAGTTAACGCCGAACTTCATAGCCTTCGCACGCCTGATGCATTTTGCCCGACGTTTACCGTACTCTCTATCGCTGACTGTCTCCTTCTTCTGTGGCGACACCTCCTCGATTTGAGGCGCTGCATGTGAGGCGGACGTGCCGCTGATTGCAAGCGGTGCTGTACTGAAAGCAACCGCTAGCGCGAACACAGAGAGGAAATTCATGATTTGCTCGACTGCCCGAAGTCGCCCGAAAAGTTGGTTCGATTTTCGTTTAAGTTAATCCAGGGAGACGTTCGGGTCGAGCAAGTGTGATTGGCATTTAGTTGCAAACGGAACTAACATCCCATGATCCCTTGATGCTCGGGCCGCCCGGTTCACTCGGGAACATGTTCGAGTAATAATGCACCGAGGCTGAGGAGGGCGAGGAGCCTTTATGAGCACCATAGCGGCTTGGCTTGATAGGCTGGGTCTCGGGCAATATGCCGCGACATTTGCCGAGAACGCGGTCGACATGGAGACCTTGCCGGACTTGACCGAGGCGGATCTTGAGAAGCTGAACGTTGCGCTCGGTCATCGTAAGCGGATACTCAAAGCTACGGCCGCGCTCTCCGGCCCCCGTTCGGCGCCCCCGGCCGGCTTGCCCGGTCCGGCCGCGGCAGCGTCGCGTTCCGAGGGCGAGAGACGACAGCTTACGGTCTTGTTTTGCGACCTCGTGGGCTCGACCGCACTCGCGATCCAGCTCGATCCCGAAGATCTGAGCGCCGTCATCCGCAGGTTCCAGGCGACTTGCGCCGCACTGATCGCGCAGGGCGGCGGTCATACCGCCCGATACATGGGTGACGGGCTGCTCGCCTATTTCGGCTATCCGCAGGCGCATGAGGACGATGCCGAATGCGCCGTGCGGACGGGGCTCGATCTTGTCGCCAGGGTAAGTCAGCTCCTCCTTCCATCCAATGAACCGTTGCAGGTACGGGTCGGCATTGCGACCGGCCTGGTCATCGTCGGAGAGACCATCGGCGATGGATCCGCGCGGGAGCACGCCGTGGTCGGGGAAACTCCGAACTTAGCCTCCCGCTTGCAGAGCCTGGCACTCCCGAACACCGTCGTCGTCTCTGCGAGCACTCGTCGGCTCCTCGGTGGTGGCTTCGTTTGCGAGAATCTCGGTTCGTACGAGCTCAAGGGAATTTCGGAGCCGGTCAAGGCTTGGCGGGTCACCGGCGAGCGAGCGGTCGAGAGCCGCTTCGATGCCATTCAGTCCGGCAAGCTTACCCAGTTCGTCGGCCGGCAGAATGAACTGAGTCAATTGCTTGGTTTGTGGGAGCGCGCCAAGGCGGGCGAGGGACAAGTCGGATTGCTGTGTGGCGAACCTGGCATAGGAAAATCCCGTCTCGGCTTGACGTTGTCCGAGCAAATCTTGGAAGCGCCGCACGTCACTCTCAGATATCAGTGCTCCCCGCACCACATCAACAGTCCGTTCTATCCGGTCATCAGACAGATCGAGCACGCGACGCGCTTCGAGCAAGACGATACCGCCGAGATCAAGCTCAAAAAGCTGGAATCAATACTGTCCCTCGCGGGCCAAACGACGCTCGCGGATGCCCCGCTCTTTGCCGCGCTGCTGTCGATCCCGACCGGCACACGCTATCCTGAATCGAACCTCGCGCCGCAACAACAGAAGAATCTAACGATCGTCGCCTTGATCCGACAACTCCTCGCCCTTGCGCGTGCGCAGCCGGTGCTTGTCCTGTTCGAGGATGTCCACTGGATCGATCCCACCACGCTGGACTTGCTCAGTCGCGCCATCCCCGCGATCGAGCAAGCTCCGGTACTTTTCCTGATATCGTTCAGGCCGGAATTCTTCCCGCCATGGCTCGACCGGTCGCATGTGACCATGTTGCGGCTCAATCGACTCGGCCACGATCAGGCCCGTGCACTGATCGTCGACGTCGCTGGCGGAAAGGCGCTGCCCTCCGACGTCTATGAGCAGATCATCAGCAAGACCGACGGCGTTCCCTTGTTTATCGAGGAACTCACCAAGGCGGTGCTCGAGTCTGAGCTGATGCACGATGCCGGTGACGAGTACGTCGTTTCTGGCCCATTGCCGCCTCCGGCCATCCCGACGACGCTGTACGATTCTCTGATGGCGCGTCTCGATAGGCTTTCTCCTATCAAGGAACTCGCGCAGATAGCCGCTGCAATCGGCCGTGAATTCTCGTATCGGCTGCTGGCCAGCGTGGCTTCGAACTCTGGAGCATCGCTGCAGGGGGCTCTAGCGCAGCTCACGGCTGCCGAACTCATCTTCGGCCGTGGTGAACCGCCGGATTCAACCTACGTGTTCAAGCACGCGCTCGTGCAGGATGCGGCGTACTCGAGCTTGCTGCGTGGGAGACGCCAACAACTCCATAGCCGGATTGCCGAAGTTCTCGAGGACGAGTTCCCCGACACGGTCGAAACGCAACCGGAGCTGATTGCCCATCACTTGGCGCAAGCGAGGCTCAGCAGGCCGGCGATCGATTATCTGCGCAAAGCGGGACAGCGGGCGATCGAGCGCTCGGCCAACGCGGAAGCGATCGGGCACCTCGAACGCGCGCTCGAGCTGTTGCAATCGTTGCCTGACAATGTGGAGCACAAGCGGATTGCGTTGGAACTGGAGGTGATGCTTGGTCAGGCAATGATAGCCGGAAGGGGCTACGCGGCACGCGAGACCATGGAAATTCTATTGCGGGCCAAAAAGCTCATCACCGCATCCACCGAGGCCTCTCTGAAGTTCGCGATTCTCTACGGTATATGGGCATGCTACTACGTCGGCGGTGAAGTGGCCATGCAGCAGGTGACGGCGGCCGAGTTTCTCGCTGAAGCCGAGCGCTACGGCGACACGGCGCCGCTCTGCCTGGCGCATCGGACGCTCGGCACGACCTACGTGACAATGGGCGAGTTCACTGCGGGGCGGAAGCACCTCGAGCAGGCTCACAAGCTCTATGATCCCGAGCAACATCCTCGCTTCCGATTCCTGTACGGCCAAGACATCGGGGCGACCGCGCTGTGCTATTTGTGCTGGGCGCTATGGCATCTCGGATTTGTCGATCAGGCGTCGGAGATCGCCGCCGAGGCGGTGACGCGCGCGGAAGCGATCTCCCATCCCCATACGCTGGTCTACACGCTCTGCCATGCCCGCGGCATGATGGATGTCTTCCGCCGCCGCTCGCAGGATACGCGATCCTATGCCGGGGTGGTCATGTCGCTCTGTTCCGAGCACGGGTTTCCGTTCTGGGCGGCCGGCGGACAGATTCTCGACGGTTGGGCCGCTACCCGCCAGGGTGAGATGGATGCAGGAATGGACGAGATACGCGGTGGGCTGGCCGCATGGCGTGAAACGGGTGCGCGGCTGTGGTTGCCGATCTTTTTGGCGCTCGAGGCAGAGGTTCACGCCAAGGCCGGTCGCAAAGATGCCGCGTTGCAGGCCATCGATCAGGCTCTCGCAACATCGGACGAGACCGGGGAGCGATGGGCGGTCGCCGAGGTGCTGCGGATCAAGGCCGCGCTTCTGCTGGCCGCCGGCGGCGCCCAAGCCAACGAGGTCGAGAGGCTGCTCGCGCGGAGCCTGGAGATCGCCCAGAGCCAGAAGGCGTTGTGCTGGGAGCTGCGCACGTCCTGTGACCTTGCGCGGTTCTGGCAAGCACAAGGGCGGGGTGAGGACGCTTTGAAACTGTTGCGATCGATCTACGGCCAGTTCACGGAAGGCTTGGAAACGGCTGATCTGCGGGAGGCCAAGGCGCTTATGGAAGGCCTGAATGCGGAGCGGGTCGCAAAGCGCAAGGGGTCGAAAAAAGCCGATACACGGAGGTGAACCGCGGGCAGTGCTCGGCTGCGGCGCCTCGCCTGCGCAGGACGGCCGATCCTGAAAGGATCTTTGATCGGCCGTCCGGCTGCGCGGTGCGGGAAATGTGAAGTAAATCACACTTGCCGTATTTTTTTTCGGATAGGCTGATGACACAGGGCGTCAGCGGCGTCTCTTGTTCGGGGACCTTTCCGCGGAGCCACACCAAGGCCAATTGGCACGTTCAGTGTCTGTTGCGAGCGGCAGTATCGGGAACCGTATCGTGGTCGACAAATGGGTTCCATACCGGAGCGAAAACGCCACGGTTCAATTGCGCGTCTTTGGCTTTCCGCATGCGGCAGGCAATGCGTTTTTCTACCGGTCGTGGCGGAAACACATGCCTCTCGACATCGACTTCTGTCCCGTGGAGCTGCCTGGTCATGGCCAGCGCATCGACGAGGCGCCGTTCACGGATTTGGGCGCGCTGGCGGCGGCTCTGCAGGTCGTGCTCGAGCCGCTGTTGACCGTCCCGTTCGCGTTTTTCGGTCACAGTGTCGGGGCGTGCATCGCATTTGAGACTGCCCGGGTGGTCCGCGCTCCGGACGGACGGCCTGCCGTGCATCTATTCGTCTCAGGGCGGCAGGCGCCCGGACATGGCATCGGGGATCGCCCGGTCCGTTCGTTATCCAACCGGGATCTACTGGCCATGCTGACCATGTACGGCAGCACCCCTGCGGTCGTGATGGAGCGACCCGAATTGATGGCCGCAGTGTTGCCGACGCTACGAGCCGATCTTGCGCTCGTCGAAAGCCATCGTCTGCCTGCAGGCGCCCGCCTGTCATGCCCTATCACCGTCTTCGGCGGCGTCGATGATACGATCGACAGCACGTCTTTGCAGGCCTGGAGCGATTGCACCGCCGAGACCTTCCGCGTCCATATGTTTCCGGGCGGCCACTTTTATCTTTCCGAGGCGGGTGGCGCGCTCATCGGCGAGATCGTGAAAGAATTGCGGGGGCCGGCATCCTTGCTTGCGCCGCGGCTGGCCGGAGCCGCAACATGAAGCAGCAGGCTGGCGATCGCCGAGACTTACAAGACGGCGAGATTCATGTGTGGCTGGCGCACCTCGGGGAGGACGAGGACCGCACGGCGGAATTTGCTTGCCTTCTCGATCGCGACGAAGCCGCGCACGCAGCGCGGTTCTCGTATGAGCGGCTTCGTACGCATTTCGTTCAGTCGCACGCAATCGTACGGCGCATCCTTGCCGAATATGCCGGGGTGGCCGACCCGGCGGAGCTCGTCTTCACGCGCGGCCGGCACGGCAAGCCGAGACTGGTTGCGCCGGCGGCGGCCGCTCGTCTCCACTTCAGCCTGTCGCACAGCGGACATTGCTGCATCCTGGCGGTGAGACTGGGGCAACCGCTGGGAATCGATCTCGAGCAGCGGCGCGATCTGCCGCGTGCGTTCGACATCGCCCGCCGCAATTTCACGGCAGGGGAAGGACAGATGCTTGCAAGTCTTCGCGGCAGCGCCCAATGCGACGGCTTCTTCAAGCTCTGGACCCGCAAGGAAGCCGTAACCAAGGCCCTGGGAGCCAGTCTCGCTGCGAGCCTGAAGCGCATAGAGTTCGAGTTCGATGCAACGGGCCGTGTACGGCTTGCGGCGCTGGACGGCGATCGATCGTGCGCGCGCGGTTGGGTCGTTGCCGGTCTTGATCTTGGGCCTCAATATGTCGCCGCACTGGCCACCGCTCGCCCATGCCGGGTCCTGCAGCAGCTCGCATGGAACGAGCCGGCCGGCAGGCGCGCGACCTCCACAATTGAGGCGTCCTCGGCCGCCGGGGCAAGCGGTCGACGGGCGCAGTTTTAGGATGAAATCGATGTCCGCAGGTTGTATAGTACCGTAGAGTGACTAGAAGCGGAGCGTTGCAGGCGGCAAAGCAACGGCGCCAGCATAAGACTACAATGCTGTCGGCACTCCTGAGGTTGGGTTGATGAGCAAAAAGGGGCTAAAGATGGCAACGGCAGACAATATCAATGAGAAGTTGGACAATCTTACCAATCTGCTCACCAAGCTGAACGTGGAGGTTGGCGAGCTCAAGAAGAAGGTGGACGGCGATCCGGCCAAGGCATCCGATAAGGGGTCGGATAAGGGGGCCGACAAGGAATCGGGGGCCTCCCTGGGCGACTTGGCGGCACTGTTCCCGATGTGCGGCATGATGCCGATGGGCTTCGGCAGCCCCTTCCTGTTTCCCCTCGGCTTGCGGATGGGCGCCGCGCGCGCGTTGGCGCTCGGCCGTGCGCTGGAGCACGCCGCCAAAGTTTCAAGCCAGCTGACGAAAGCGCGCGACGGGGGCGGCGGGACGCCTGACTTCATGCAGCAGTTCTTCAAGGCGATTTTGGCGCAGACGCCGGACGAAAGACGAGTCTTGGCGGAGTTCATGCGAAGCTACTGGCAGGCCGCTGCACGTAAAGAGTGACGGGGAGTGTTGATTGCACGGCCGGCTTTGCGCGGGACCGATCATGTTCGCGGCTGTCATGCTGGATAAGCGCGCGTGAGTGCGACGATGCGCGACGAGCGACACTGGTTGATCCACCGCCTGCGTGGCTGGAGGCAAAGACCGGCTCTGGTATGGCGCGATAAGGCGTGGTCCTATGATCAGCTTTGCGAATCGACGGATGCTTGGCTCGACGAGCTGATCCGCCGCGACATCCGACCCGGCAGCAGGCTTGCCATCTGCGGCGATTACTCGCCGAGCCTTTGCGCGTTGCTGATTGCTGCGCTGCTCAACCGCAACATCGTGGTTCCGCTGGCGGCTGCTACCGCGCGCCGCTGGAGCCATATGATGGACGTGGCCGAGGTCGAATTCATCATTGAATTCGACGACGATGACGGCTGGCAAATCACCGATCTCGACCGCGAGGTTGCGCATCCGCTGCTGCGCCAGCTTGTCGAGCGCGGAGCCGCGGGCCTCATCCTGTTCAGCTCGGGCTCGACCGGGCAAAGCAAGGCGTCGGCGCTCGATTTCGACAAGCTGCTCGAGAAGTTCCGGAGCCCGCGATACGCGTATCGCACGCTGGTCTTCCTCCTGCCGGATCACATCGGCGGCATCAACACGCTATGCCATGTGCTCTGCCACGGCGGGACACTCGTGCCGGCAAAGGAGCGCACACCCGAAGCGGTCTGTTCCGCCATCGAAAAGCACCGCATCCAGCTCTTGCCGACCACGCCCACGTTCCTGCGCATGCTGTTGATATCGGACGTGATCAAGCGTCACGATTTGAGCTCGCTCGAGATCGTCACCTACGGTACGGAGCCGATGCCGGCGAGCACCCTTGCCGCCATCCACGAAGCCCTGCCGCGTGTTCGCTTCAAGCAAACCTACGGACTTTCCGAGCTTGGCATCATGCCAACGCAATCGCGCAGCTCGGACTCGCTGTGGCTCAAGCTCGGCAACGCCGGTTTCGAGCACCGCATCGTCGATGGCGTGCTGTGGCTTAGATCGGAATCGGCCATGCTCGGCTACCTGAACGCGCCTTCGCCATTCGATGACGAGGGCTGGTTCAACACACAGGATGTCGTGGAGGTCGAAGACGAGTACGTTCGCATCGTAGGACGTAAGTCGGAACTGATCAACGTGGGCGGCGAGAAAGTCCATCCGACCGAGATCGAGAACGTCTTGCTGCAACTCGACAACGTCAGGGATGCGACCGTGTTTCCCAAGCCGAATGCGGTCACCGGGCAGGTGGTTGGAGCGAGGATCACGCCGATCAAGTCGGAAGATCCGGACGTGCTCAAACAGCGGGTCCGCGCGTTCTGCAAGGCGCGTCTCGAGCGCTTCAAGGTGCCTGTGGTGATCGAGATCATGGATGCGGATCATCACGGCGCTCGTTTCAAGAAAGCGCGCGGTTCCGTCGAATGCTGATGAACCAGAGGATCGGCGCGGCTTCCCGCCCGCGAGATCAAGGTCGCGTAGGCGCCGCGACCAGAAGCGTAGCGCTCGTTACCGGCGGCAGCCGCGGCTTGGGGGCCGAGCTCGTGTCCGGATTTCTCGCACGGCGATACGCGGTGGCGACCTTCAGCCGGACCAAATCGGCACTGATCGAGCAGATGCTGCGGAAGCGGCGGAAAAACGATCTTTGCTGGTCCACGGTGGATGCCCGCGAGGGCGAGGCGCTGCGCGACTTCGTTACGACGATTGTTGATCGATTCGGCCGGATCGACGTCCTCATCAACAACGTCGGCATGGCGGTCGAAGGAGTCTTGCCGACCATGCGCATGCAGGACATCATCGAAGCCGTGCAGGTCAATTTGACCGCGGCGCTGGTGCTGTCACAGGCATGTTCGCGCGTGATGCTGCGGCAAGGCCGCGGATGCATCGTCAATATATCATCCGTGAACGCGGTTCGCGGGCATGCGGGTGTTGCGGTCTACAGCGCGACCAAGGCGGGACTCGACGGCTTGACGCGCAGCCTGGCCCGCGAGCTCGGACCACGCAACATCCGCGTCAACTCGGTTGCACCCGGCTATTTCGAGAGCGAAATGGTGAAAGGCCTGACCGAGGAGCAGAAGCAACGCATCGTTCGCCGCACGCCGCTCGGACGCCTGACCCGCGCGAAGGACATCGCGAGCGCCGTGTATTTCCTGGCGTCCGAGCAAGCGTCCTTCATTACCGGACAGACTCTGGTCGTGGATGGAGGGATCACATGCTGAAACCTGGCATGCCGGAACAGATCGAAGCGGTCGTGCACAACAGAATTCGGGCCGTGCTGCAGGAGCGTTTTGCCCAGGTCCAAGCGTTTCGCGGAGCAGACAAGCTGAATGCCACGCTCGGGCTGAGCTCGCTCGACTTGGCGCTTCTTGTCGCCGAGCTCGAGATCGAGCTCGGCGTCGATCCATTCGCCAAGCTCGTCTCGATCACCAGCGTCCGAACCGTCGATGATCTCGTGCGAGCGTATCGCAGCGCGATCTTTGGCGACAACAAGCCGCAGGCCAATCAGAGCGATCTCGCCTCCGCCATGGAGCGCGCGAGTAGCCGGCAGGCGCGAAGAGCCCGAAAGTGACCGCTGCAGCGTCATCAGGCGTTGCGATCATCGGGATGGCATGCCGCTTTCCCGGCGCCGCGGATCATTGGACCTATTGGCGCAATCTGTGCGACGGGATCGAGTCGGTCACCTCGCTGACCGACCATGAGCTCGCAGCCACCGGTGTGCCCATCGAGCTGTTGCAGGACCCCTCCTACGTCAAGGCCGCTTCAGTTCTCCCTGACATCGACCAATTCGACGCGGCCTTCTTCGAGTACTCGCCGGCAGAGGCGCGCCTGATGGACCCGCAGCAGCGGCTGCTGCTGGAGGTTGCCTGGGAGGCCTTCGAGGACGCCGGTTGTCGGCCTGGAGGCGCGGCACTCCCGGCCGGAGTCTTCGTGGGTGCGGGCGGGGTGGTGACCAGCTACTTCGCCGATCGGATGTCGTGCTCGACCGAGCTGCCGGGCCAGACCGGCAGCCTGGCGCACATCGGCAACGACAAGGATTTTCTGAGCACCCGGATTTCCTACAAGCTCAACCTCACGGGTCCGAGCATCAACGTGCAGACCGCGTGCTCCACGTCGATGGTCGCGGTGCATCTGGCCTGCCAAGCCATTCTCGCCGGCGAATGCGACATGGCGCTTGCTGGAGCAGCGACGGTTCGCGTGCCCCAACGCGTCGGCTATGTCAGCCGAAAGGGTGACATTCTGTCGCCGGATGGACACTGCCGCGCGTTCGACGCCGAGGCGCAGGGCACGATTTTCGGCAGTGGCGTCGGGGCGGTCCTGCTGAAGGAGCTCAACGCTGCCATTGCCCACAAGGACAATATCTACGCGGTGATCCGCGGGTCAGCGATCAATAATGATGGCGGGGACAAGGTGAGCTATACCGCCTCGAACGTGGCGGGCCAGACGCGAGCGATGCTCGAAGCGATGCTGGTGGCGGACGTCTCGCCCATCGACATAGGGTATGTCGAGTGTCATGGAACGGGAACGATCGTCGGCGATCCGTTGGAGATCGATGCGCTCACCCGCGCCTTCCAGACGAGAACGGAGCGAAGCGGCTTCTGCGCGATCGGCTCGGTGAAGACGAACATCGGGCATCTCGAGCAGACCGCAGGTATCGCCGCCCTGATCAAGGCGGCCTTGGCGCTGAAGAGCGGAAGAATCCCACCCAGCCTCAATTTTCGAACGCCGAACCCGAAGATCGACTTCGCTGCCAGCCCATTTTTCGTCGCCACCCGCTGCCTGGATTGGCCGGCGGATCGTCCTCGGCTCGCTGCTGTCAATTCGCTGGGCCTGGGCGGAACCAACGCCTTCGCCGTGCTCGAGCAAGCGCCGCCGCCGGCGCGTGCGGAGGCCGCCGACGAGCCGCCCGTCCATTTGTTCACGCTCTCGGCGAGCACCGCTGCGGCGCTGCGCAAATCGATCGAGCGGCACCATGCCTGGCTCGACGGCCGATCCGACCCCGACCTTCCCGACATCTGCTACACGCTGAGCATTGGACGAAACCATTTCGCGCACCGTTTCGCGGCCCTTGCCGGCTCCGTCGAGCAATTGCGTGCGGCCCTGACCGCCGAGCTGCAAGGAGCCCCTGCGGACGAGCGGGCGCCGGCGAGCGGGCAACGGCGGCTCGCCTTCCTATTCTCCGGGCAGGGCTCCCAGCACGCCGGGATGGCCGCGGAACTCTACCGTCATCAGCCGACATTCCGCGCAGTCGTGGATCGCTGCGCCGCACTGCTGCGCGATCGGTTGGAGCGACCGCTCTTGGATGTGCTGTTCGCGCAGGCCGCCGGTGCCGATGCGATCCACGAAACAGCGTATACACAGCCCGCCTTATTCGTGGTGCAGGCCGCCTTGACGGAGCTGTTGCGGTCATGGGGCATCGTTCCCAGCGCCGTGCTGGGTCACAGCGTCGGGGAATTCGCCGCGGCCTATTGCGCTGGCGTCTACACGCTCGAGGACGGCCTGTCGCTGATCACCGAGCGCGCGCGGCTGATGCAGTCCCTACCCCGCGTCGGGACGATGGCGGCCATTTTTGCCGACGAAGGCACAGTCGCCGCTTCGCTCGGCAATGCCGAGAGCGTCACGATTGCAGCGGTGAACGCGCCGCACAATACCGTCATCTCCGGTGAGCGCGAGGCCGTCACCGCCATCGCCGCACATTTTTCAGCGCAGGGGATCGGATCCCAGCTGTTGACTGTTTCGCACGCCTTCCATTCGCCTCTGATGCAGCCGGTCATGGACGAGATGCGGAGCATTGCGGCGGCCATTCCGGCGCGAGCGCCGCAGATCACTTGGATCTCGACCACATCCGGTACGGCGTTTACCGCTCCGCCTGATGCGAGCCATTGGTGCGACCACGCGCGCAATGCCGTTCGTTTTCAGCAAGGCATGCAAGCACTGGCCCAATCCGGCGTCGACGATTTCATCGAGCTCGGTCCCGGCAATGCCCTGCTGGCGCTCGGACGACAGTGTCTCGATGGCCGCCATGCATGGCTCGGCTCGCTCGGCAACAAGCGCCGCGGCGACCTCGGCGAGATCTTGAACAGCGTGGGCGAGCTCCACGTCCGTGGCTATGAGATCGATTGGGAGGGCTTCAATGCGCCCCATCCCGGGCGCCGCGTCTCGCTGCCCACGTATCCGTTCGAGCGTCGACGCTACTGGTTGGAAAACGATGTCGGACCACGTCCACGAGGTTTGTCCTCCGCCGACATGAGCATGACCGGCCGGCGCCTGCGGTCAGCCTTGCCGGAGGCTCAATTCGAGGCCGTGTACAGTCTGGCTCGCTTCGATTACCTCGGTGATCACCGCATTTACGGCATGCCGGTCTTGCCCTTGACGGTCGGCCTCACGGTACTACGCGATGCGGCGCGGCAATATTTCGGGACCGATGCGGTCACGCTCGCCAATCTGCAATATCGCGAGGCCTTGGTATTGCCAGACGCCGGCGAACGCACGGTGCAATCCATTCTGGCGCCGGTTGACGATGCGACGGCGGAGTTTCGGTTGGCGAGCATCGCGGCGGACGCGGTCGACGGGTGGCGAACGCACATGGTCGGCATGGCGCGGAAGGAGGTCTCCAAGCAACGTCATGGAGGCGTTCCAGCAGCGCTCGACCAGGTCAAGCTGCGATGCTCCAGAGCGATTTCGACTGAACTCTATTACAAGACGCTACACGGCGTCGGTCTCCAATATGGCCCCTCGTTCCGCGCGATCGAGGAACTCTGGCGCGGCGGAGGCGAGGTGCTGACCCGGGTGCGATTGCCATCCCACATTGCCGTTGAGAGTGCGCCGGGCCTGCACCCGGCGCTGCTCGACGCCTGCCTGCACGTCTACCCGGCGCTGATCGAGGCCTATGGCAATTTCGAGCGCGCGCCGCAGGAGCTGCGCCATACCTACTTGCCGATCGGCATCGAGCGCTTCCACAGCAAGGGGCCGGGTGTGCGCGAGGTTTGGGTGCATGCGGTGCGGCGATCCGCGCAGGACGATCCACAGACCGTGACGATCGATATTGCCATCTACCGCGCGGACGGGACCGAGGCGGCCACGCTCGAAGGCCTGTCGCTCAAGCAATTGCCGCCGGAGGCGCTGATTCCGACTGCGGCTGATCGAAGACCGGACTGGCTTTACCAGCTGCAATGGGTCGAGCGGCCGCAGCTGCAGCAGCAGCCGTCGGCGGAGCGGTCCGCGGGCGAGCCCTCCGGCTGGCTCATCCTCGCGGACCAGGCCGGCGTCGGCGCAGCGCTCGCCGACATGTTGAGCCGTCGAGGCGGAATCTGCCGTCTCGTTTCCGTCGGAGATGTCGTCGGTCACGCATGCGGACAGTCATGGAGCCCAGACGATCTGGTGAAGCCGTTCGCGGCGCTCCTCGACGACGTCACGTGGCGGTCGGTTCCGCTGCGTGGCGTCGTCGATCTTTGGCCTCTCGATGTGACGACCAGTCGAATCACGTTCCGCGAACTCCAGGAAGCGCAGAAGATCGTTGCTGGCAGCGCGCTTTCGCTATTTCGGGTGGTCGCGGAAGCGCGCTCCCAATCGGATTCGGTTCCTCGCATCTGGCTGGTCTCGCGCAATGCGGTCCCGGCCTTGCCCGCCGATCCGCCGGCGGAGGCTGCCGCCGGCGCGCTGTGGGGGGTGGGACGAACCGCGGCATTGGAGCATCCGCACATCTGGGGCGGCCTCGTGGACCTCGAGGCGGCGGGGACCTCCTCGCCCTCGAGCGCCGCCGCCGCGCTGCTGCTCGAGCTGCTGCACGGCGACGGAGAAGATCAAGTGGCCTTACGGGCCGGCCGCCGATTTGCCGCACGTTTCGCGCGCGCGGCTGATCCGCCGGCATCGAGCACCCCGTTCGATATTGAAGGTCACTATCTGATCACCGGCGGTTTCGGCGCGCTCGGAGTCGAAGTGGCCAAGTGGTTGGTCACGCGGCACGGGATCAAGCATGTGCTGCTCGTCAGCCGGCGCGGAGAAGAAGATCCGAATGCGGAGCCCGTGTGCCGCGCGCTTGCGACGCTCGGCGCGGAGGCAATGGTTCACAAGGCCGATGTCACCAGCGAGCAAGACGTTCGCCGTCTATTCGATTGGATCAACACGTTGGGTCGGCCGCTCAGGGGTGTCTTCCACTGCGCGGGACTGCTCGATGACGGCATCATCATGCAGATGGATTGGCAGAAATTCGACCGCGTCGCCGCGCCCAAGATCGCCGGCGGTTGGCTTCTGCACGACCTCACCCGCGAGCTCGATCTCGCCCATTTCGTGGTGTTCTCGTCGATCCTGAGCCTGATCGGCTCGGCCGGACAGGCCAACTACGCCGCCGCCAATGCGTTCCTCGATGCCCTCGTCGCGCGTCGTCGCGCCGAAGGCCTGCCCGCGCTCGCCCTGAACTGGGGACCGTGGGATGAATCCGGTCTGGCGACGATCTCGGGCGACAAGGGACGCGCGATCTGGCGCGCACGCGGCACCGAGTACATTCCGGCCGACATCGGACGTCGCGCGCTCGATCTGCTTGCCGCGAGCGACGCCACCCATGCGGCGATTACGCTCACGCAATGGTCGATTTTCTTTCAGCAGTTCACCAAAGTCCCGCTCCTTTACGGCGAATTGCAAAAAGAGGTTGGCGTCGATAGGGCGGCTGCCGGCCCAGCGGGGGATGCGGCCACGTTAAGGGGCCGCTTGCGCGAGGCGCTCGGCAACGAGCGGCGCGAGCTATTGATCGCGTTCGTGCGCCAGCAGGCGATGAGGACATTGGGCATCACCGATACGATCGACGCGAGCCGCCCGTTGCGCGAGCTTGGGCTCGATTCTCTGATGTCGGTCACGCTGGTCAATCGGCTGGAATCGGCGCTCGGCGTCAGGATGTCGGCCGTCAAGCTGATCCGCGGACCGAGCATCGCACAGCTCGTCGACGACATGCTGCCCGATTTGAACTTGGGGAACGAAACGACGGTCGAACCGGCGACTGCGGCGGTCGCGGCACCGCCGGCCGAAGCCGTGGGGCGGTGGCTTGTGACCGCCGGCCCGCGAGCGGCGCCGCGCCTGCGCCTATTCTGCTTTCCGTTCGCCGGCGGCGGCTCGGCGG
>WNEY01001361.1_pt1 | contig 17181 bp, 12 predicted proteins | sample 5400531 | NCBI WGS metagenome assembly WNEY01 (sample SAMN13153338, study PRJNA577476) | soil metagenome | isolation source: 200 cm saprolite under Douglas fir tree site 1 | place: USA:California | collected 2015-04-18
CAGCGATTCGACTCGGCGGCCGCCGATCCAGTGCCGGGTGTCGATGGTTACCCCGGCCACGCTCGTCTGCATGCTCGGCTCCGGCTCCAAGTCGTTTGGCTCCAAACCTTATGAAGTCTCCCAGCGCTGGTCAAGCCCCGCCCCATTCCGGAAAGGAGAGTAGCGCCGATGGCCTCTCGTAGCTAAAGCTCCGAGCCGGACAATGACGACGACGGGCCACCGTTGCTATCGACGGGCCGCTGGGAGGGTACCGGCGGGGGTCGGGCGGCACGCGGATCCGCCGGGCGTCCCGCCCTGCAACCGCGAGGGGCCCTTGCCAGCGCTAGGGCAGCGGCAAGGGGCCCACGCGGAGGCGCGACCGGTCACACGGGTCACTGCAGTCACTGCGGCCTGCTTGCGGGGGCCGAGGCCGTCAGTGCGTCAGGACCCGGATGCGGCCGTTGCCCTGGTCGGTTATTACCAGGTCGCCGTTGGCGTTGATCGCTATCGCGTATGGGCTGATCTCGGCTTTCGTGCCTGGTCCGCCGTCGCCGAGGCTGGTGGTCCCGCCGCCAGCAACGGTGTAGAGGCCGTCGGCCGTCATGGCCTGGCCGTAGAACGTGCCGTTGCTGGCCGCGAGCAACCGGACCGCGGCCCTGAGGGGGTCAGAGATCAGGAGGTTTCCAGCGCTGTCTACGGTGACCCCGGTCGGCCCGAATGTTCCGAATTCGTCGGTGAATCCCAGGCCGGAGGCGACGGTGTAGATATCACCGGCGGTCATGGACTGGCCGTAGAAGGTGCCGTTGCTGACAGCGATCACCCGGACTCGGCCTTCCAGGGCGTTCGCGACCACCAGGTTGCCGTTCAGGTCGGTGCTGACTCCGATGGGCAGTGACAGTTCTGCCTGCAGGGCCGGGACGCCCTCACCGAGATTGAAACCGCCGCCGGCCACGGTGTAGATATCGCCAGCCGTCATGGACTGCCCGTAGAACGTGCCGGTCTTGGCGGCGACCACTCGGATCCGGCTGCTGATGGCCTCCGCGATCACCAGGTTGCCGGCCGCGTCTATGACCAGGCCGTCCGGGGTCGAGACAGCCGCGTTGAGCGCCGGCCCACCATCGCCTGAGGTTGTCTCGGTGCCGTCGCCAGCCACCGTGTAGACGTCGCCGGCCGTCATTTTCTGGCCGTAGAACTTGCCCGACTTCTTGGCCACCACGCGCACCCGGTTGTTGGTGTCATCGGCGATAACCAGGTTGCCCGCGCTGTCCGCCACTACCGCCCGGGGCCACATTCCGGCGTTGATGGCCGGTCCGCCGTCGCCGGAGAACCCGGTCAAGCTGTTGCCCGCGACGGTGTAGACGTCGCCGGCGGTCATCTTCTGGCCATAGAAAGTGCCCGACTTCGTGGCGATCAGCCGGACTTGGAAGTCGGCGGTCTGCACCAGGTTGCCCGAGCCGTCGATGGTCAGGCCGTACAGGTACTGGAACTGGGCGCTGGTCGCCGGCCCGCCGTCGCCTGGTTGCCCGCTGTTGTTACCGGCGACGGTGTAGACGTCGCCACGCTGCATCTGCTGGCCGTAGAACTTGCCTGTCTTCGCGGCGAGCGCCCGGACCAGCGTACCGTCGAAGTAGAGCAGATTCCCGGTGCCGTCAACGGCGACGGCAGTCGCGGCGACCGGAAGAGCCGGGGTGGATGGTGAGGCGCTCCCGACGACGACGTAGATGTCGCCGGCCTTCATTTGCAGGCCGTAGAACCGGCCCGAGCGCTCCGCCACGACCCGCACCTGCTTGTTTCCGGTATCGCCGATCACGACGTTGCCGTCCGCGTCGACGGCCACCGCCTGCGGCGTGCTGAGCCTGGCCTTCACCGCTGCGGCGCCGTCGCCGAAGTCCCCGGCGGTACCGGTGCCGGCGAGGTTGTACAGCTTGCCCGCCGTCATCTTGCGGCCGTAGAAGCGGCCGGTCGTCCCGGCGATCACGCCGACTCGATTGGGGCCGTCGCCGGCGACCAGCAGGTTGCCGGTCCGGTCCGGTGCCACCTGGCCGCCCCCGCCGCTGACCAGGTGATAGGTGTGGCCGACCGTCATCCGCAGGCCGTAGTGGGTGCCGGATCGGGCGGGCGCCACCTTAATCCCGGCCGGGGTCTTCTTCCTGCCGTTCGACTGGGAGAAGGACGCGATCAGGTTTCCCCAGTGGTCGACGACCACGTCCACGGCGCAGGCTAGGCCGCCCCCGTCGCAGTTGGCGCTGCGCATGATGCGGTAGACGTCTCCGGCGGTCATCTTCCGGCCATAGAACGTCCCCGACTTCGCGGCCACGACCTGCAGCCCATGATCGGCAACGACCAGGTTCCCGAACGAGTCAACCGCCGCCGAGCACGGCCCCGTTTCGATCTGAGCAATCGGGCCCGCCTCTCCGGTGAAACCGGTGACCACCAGTTGCTTGGCCACCGTCCGCAGCGAGCCGGTCCGCACGTTGATGGCCCGTTCGGCGCCGTAGCCGTTGACGTAGAGCTGACCACCGGCGACCTGCATGCCGAAACAGCCGGCTATCTGCTGCAGCGACACCGACGTAGCCGGGCCGGGCCCACCCAAGCCGCCCGCGACCGTCGAGATAGTCCCAGCGGGCACTGTCAGACTCGCGCTCGGCGTCGCTCCGGCCAGGCCGGCCGGGCCCGCCAACGTCACGGCCGCCGCCAGCGCTGCACTCGCTGCCAGTAGGCTCGCCACAGACCTAGACCGCTTCATCGCAACTCCCCAACAGCCGCTTCACATCCTGAACCCGTACAACACAGACGCGCCGCACCGATCTCGGGTTTACAAGCCGTTTCTATGTCATGATTTGAACGTAATTGATACGAGGGAATGTCGTTGCGTCCGGTCGCGAAATGTGTTTCCGCTGATGGTGCTGTCTTGCGAGTTATATGGATAGCATCGTGGATATAGCGCTGATCGGTAGTCTGAAAGGCGGCTTGACATGGCAATGAGATTCAATCCTCCGCCCAACTGGCCGCCGGCGCCTCCCGGCTGGCAGCCGCCGCCGGGCTGGCAGCCTGACCCGTCATGGCCGTCGGCCCCTCCCGGCTGGCAACTGTGGGTCGAGGACACTCCGTCGCCCGCAGCCGGCTACCAGCCGCCCACCATCGGCTCCGAGGCACCCACCGCCACCTACCAGTCGCCCGGCGCCGGCACCCAGCCGCCCACGGCCGTGTACCAGCCGCCCACGGCCGGGCAGCCGCCGACCGCCGGCACCCAGCCGCCCACGGCCGTGTACCAGCCGTCCGGTGGCGGCTCCCAGGCGCCCGGCACTCCCTACCAGCCGCCCGGCACTCCGTACCAAACGCCCGGCACTCCCTACCAGGGGCCCGGTGATTACCAGTCGCCCGGCGGGTACCAGCCGCCTGCCAGCGGCAACGTCCCGACCAGTTCCTCCGGCTTCAGCCTCTCCGGCCTCACGGTCGCCACTCGCTGGGCGATCGGGGGCGGCCTCGCCTTGTTTATCGGAGCGCTCCTGCCGTTCATCTCAGGCGACGTGACCGGCAATGGAATTAGCGGCGGCGCGAGGTTCACGTCGGCGCTGTTCGGGCTGATCCTCGCTGGCTTGGGAGCGGCCGCCCAGTTCGGGTCGGCCAAGAGCGGACCCAAGCAGGTCTTCGGGATAATCCTCCTCGCGCTTTCTGCCCTCGGGGTCCTCGGCTACCTCGGGTTTACCGCGATCGGAGCGATCGGGATCACCCAGACAGATCCGTTCGGTGATTCGGTTCATGAGACGTTCTCGCCGAACATCGGGCTGATCTTGTCGATCCTGGGCTGTGGCGCTGCCATCTACGCCGGAATCCTTATCCTGCGCCAGAGGTCGGCCAGCTCACCCGGACAGGTCCGCTAGGAGAACTAGGCGAAAGTCCGCCCCGCCCGCAGCACCGCTGCCGCCCTGGTGTCGCGATAGCAGCCTCAGGGAGGCAACGGTGCTGCCTGCGACGGGCGTGAGGCAACCCCTCCTAGGACAGGTCCGCTAGGACAGTGCCGCCGTCCCAGGTGACGCCGACCTGGCGGTAGTAGCCGGCGATGATCTCGCCGACCTGCAGCGCGGCTAGCTCCTCGGTTGGCGACTCGAACAGGCTCAACCGCGCATCGCCTTGCCACGCCGGTCCGGCCTCGACGCTCGCGCTGCCGGATCTGACCAGCTCGGCCAGGGAGTCGCCGCCGTCCTTGACGATCGAGGGCATCCAGCGGTGATGGGCCATCGGATGGGCGTTCACGAAGCCGTTCGACTCGCATTCCGACCGCAGAGTCACGACCGCCTCGGCCAGTCGGCGCCCGCCCGCCGACAGTGTCCCCGCGAACACGCCGCCGGGCGCGATCCGGGGTGCGGCCCGGCCGAACGGGTGCGGCCTGCTCTGGTGGATGCTGCCGAGCTTCTTCGGATAACCCTGGACCAGGCCGCGCGCCAGCGCGAAGTCGGTGTCCACCCAGATGAACACGCACCGCGAGTACACCCGCCCGCCAAAGGCGCAGCGCACCACGGCGAAGCACTCCCGGTACTGAGACCGGACCGGGTCAGCCAGCTCCTCGCAGCTCGCACCGCAGGACTGCCAGTCGGCCCAGATCAGGGCGACCGCACCGGGATCGTCCGGGGCCAGCTCCAGCGGCGCCGGCAACAGCGCCGCCACCCGGGCCGGGTCGGTCCGGTACTCAACGGTGAGCAGGTCACCGGAGTAGTACCAGGGCGGGGTCGGCAGCAGTGACGACTGGCCGGTGGCGGTTCGCGGGTAATAGAAGCCTGCCATCTCGGTCACGGTCCGCTCCCAGGTCGGTCGGGTATTGCCGGGGTGTCAGACCCGACGTTAAGCTGCCTGATCATTTGTAACCGAACGATACGCGTCCGGCAGCAGGAGAATCAGGCCGCAAGGGAGTCACGGTGCACGAAGGCTCGCAAACAGAGGTAGCGGCGGCCTGCGAGCGGCTGCGCGCACAGGGCGTGGACGTGGTCCGGGTGTCGTACTCGGACCTGATCGGCGTGGACCGGGGCCGGGACGTGCTGGTCGACGAGCTGCCCAACGCGATGGGGCACGGGCTGGCGTTCTGCCGCGCGGTCTATCACACCTCGCCGCAGGGCGACGTCGTCCCCGTCCAGGGCGGTCTGGACGCCGGGCTGCCCGACATCCTCGTCCGGCCCGATCTGGCCACGCTGAGCCCGCTGCCCTGGGAGCCGAACGCCGCCTGGTGCCTGGGCGAGGCTCACACGCCTGATGGTGAAAGGGCGCCGGAGTCTCCTCGCGAGGTGACCAGAAGGGTCGCGCGGCACTTGACTGACCTCGGGTACACACTGGTGACCGGCCCCGAGCTGGAGTTCTTTGTGTGCGAACGCCAGCCGGACGGCTCGTGGCAGCGTTACGCCAACGAGGTTGGCAATGTCTACGTGGTCGGCCGTAAAGGGGACCCGCGCGGCCTGCTGTTGCGCATGCTCAGGCTGCTCAGGGACGCCGGGCTTGGGGTTACCGCCGCTAACCACGAGTTCTCGCCCGGCCAGTTCGAGATCAACCTGACTCATTCCGAGCTCGTGGACGCCGCCGATCGATCCTTCCGGCTCAAGTCCGCCGTGCAGGAAATCGCCCGCCAGCAGGATCTGCTCGCCACGTTTATGGCCAAGCCGTTCAACGACGAGGGCGGTTCGGGCTTCCACGTGCACGCCTCGATCAACGACGAGTCCGGCCGCAACGTCTTCGGCGACCAGGACGGCCAGGACGGCCTGTCAAAAACCGGGCGGCACGCGATCGCCGGGGTCATCAAGCACGCCCCGGCGCTCTCCGCGCTGCTCAATCCGACGATCAACTCGTTCAAGCGGTTCGGCCCGGACACGCTCGCGCCCTGGCTGATCGACTGGGGGCTGGACAACCGCAGCGCGATGGTGCGGATACCTCCGGAGCGGGGGAGCGCCGCCCGGATGGAAGTCCGGCTGGGGGACGCGACCGCCAATCCTTACCTCGCCATGGCCGCCGTCGGCGCCGCCGTCTACCTCGGCATCAAAGACCAGGCTGAGCCGCCGGCCAAGCTGGAAGGCTACGGTTACGACCCGGACAAGGCTGATCTCTTGCCACAGCGCCTCCCTGACGCCCTCGACGCACTGGCCGCCGATCACGAGCTCAAGGCCGTGCTCGGTGAGTACTTCGTCACCTCGTTCCTCGCCTACAAACGCAACGAGGTTGAGCGGTTCGAGCGGCACGTCACCGACTGGGAGTTCCGCGAGTACGCCTACCACCTCTAACCTCTGGCGGTCGCGCCCCAAAACCCGCGCAAATTTTTCTCCCCCTGTGAATCCCCCTGAGCACCCCACAGTTCCCCTGGAACCCGTGCGCCACCCTGACTGGGTGCGAATGGAATCGCCAGGGAGAACTTAACAATTCGCGCTGGCGAACGCCGGGTTCGCGCTGATCCAGCTCCTGATCGCGGTCGGGCTGTTCTACTCCAGGACGGTCAAGGCCGCACTTACAACGGCACCGTGACCGTCTGGGCGATCACCTCGACCGTCAGCGGCAACGGCGACCAGGGCGCCGACCCGAATGAACTAGTCGCGGTCAACGACACGCTGTCCGCGACCTCGTCGGCCGGAGAGAGCTTCTCGGTCATCCGAGCCGCCCGAGCCGGTGAGGTCCTGCGCGGAGTCTCGTTCACCCCCGGGTCTTAACCCAGCACCAGCCAGTCAAGGCCGCCGGGCTCAGCTAACGCCGAGCCCGGCGGCTCGCTGTTTGACCGGCAACGGGTCAGCGTTGTCGTTGCCAGGGCGGGCGGTGAAGGCCGCGCCGGAGCCATGCCCGAAGCATCGCACGGCCGGTCCCGGCCGAGCGACGTGTCGCGCGGCGCTTCTCCTGACCGGCCGGAGCCGACCCAAGCCGTGGCCGGTCCAAGATCATCAGCGGAGGCCAGATGAAAGCGCGTATTCATCTGGCCGCTAGGGTCAGTCCGAAAGATGAATGTGCACATTCATCTTGTTTTTTAATGATGGATTCGCGCATTCATCTTCGGTCCGTTGCGATGAATGCGCACATTCATCAGATGCCTTGAGTGCGGACGCCGCCACCTGAGCTATCACCGTGACCAATGTGGTTCATGTTGCGTCCGGCCGGACCCGGGAGCGGTCTCGACCCGGGAGCCGGTCCGGACCCCGGGAGCCGGTCTGGACCAGCTGGCGATCTTGTTAGACTGCCTTGAGGCGGAGAGCGGACCAGACGTCGTCGAGTGCGATCTGGCGCACCGGGTCGAGCCCGGCGGCTGGGACCGGATCCCTGTGCCAAGCTGATCTTGACCGTGCTCGTGCGGCTCTCACGAAAGGGTTGATGATCGTGCTGCTGCTCCCCGCCGCCGATGGGGTCGCCGACTTCTGCGCCGAACGCCTGCCGCAAGCGACCGTGCTCCGCTACGAGGACGCCGATCGGGCCGGGCTCGACGAGGTCACCTTTTACTGCCTGCCTTACATGGGCAACGCGGACAGCATCACGCTGATCAAGCACCTGCCTTTGGTCAAGGTGATCCAGAGCCAGAGCAGCGGTGTCGATGAGGCGGTCGATGCCGTACCGCCGACCGCGACGCTCTGCAACGGCCGGGATCTCGGCCACGAAGAGGGCACCGCCGACCTGGCCGCCACCTTGGTGCTGGCGAGCCTGCGGCGGCTCCCCGAGTTTGTCCGGCACCAGTCGGAGCGGTCCTGGCAGCACGCGCGGACTCATTCGTTGCGCGGCAAGCGACTGCTCCTGGTCGGCTACGGCGCGATCGGCGCCGCGATCGAGCAGCGGCTCAGCCCGTTCGGCGTCCAGGTCAGCCGGACGTCGAGGACCGAGAAGGACGGGGTCAGCCCGATGTCCGAACTGCCGGCCCTCGCCGCGGCCGCCGATGTCCTGCTGGTCTGCATCGCGCTGTCGCCGACCACTCGCGGTCTGGTCGATGCGTCCGTGCTTGCCGCGCTGCCAGACGGCGCCTTGGTCGTCAACGTCGCGCGCGGACCGATCATCGACCCGGCGGCGCTGCGAGCCGAGTTGAAGTCCGGCCGGCTGCGGGCCGCGCTCGACGTAACCGACGTGGAACCACTACCGGCCGACCGCCCGGAGTGGAGCCTGCCGAACGTCCTCATCACCCCGCACATCGGCGGCGACACGTATGACTTCGCCTCCCGTGCGCCGGCCTTCGTCGCCGATCAGGCAGCCAGGCACCTGGCCGGCGAGCCACTGCTCAACGTCGTGCGACCCGCCTCCGCCTAGCCGGGCAGTTGGGTTACAGGTGGCTCTTTGATGCCTCCGGGGTGCGGCATTTCCCACCCCGTGAGCAGTGACTTCCCACCCGTAGTAGTGACTTCCCACCCGTTGCGCCACTTCCCCCCGATTAGGCAGGTACATTTGCCCGGATTAGCCCGATTAAGGACCGCGCAACAGGTGGGAAGTCAGCCTAGCGGGTGGGAAGTGCGGCCCAATGGGTGGGAGGTGGCCGCCGGCGCGCATTGCCGTCCCCGCCAGAACTGCCCGTTAGGGCAGAACACAGGCTGGCAGCCGCGGAGCAGTCGGTAGCGGCTGTCCCGGCTTGGGGGTTTTTCGGTGATTGATGAGAAACTGGACCGAGCCGACCGGGACCTGCACGTCCACCACCTACTTCTTTGGCTCAGGGGCTAGATCCAGATTGCCTGTAGGGCCCGGTAGATGTTCCCGCCGAGCACCGCCCGGATCTCGTCGTCGCTGTAGTCGTGGGCGACCAGCCAGTCGCAGATGTTCGGGAAGTTCTCGGTCGGGTTCTCCAGGCCGTCGACGTAGCTGACTGGCTCGAACTCCGGTCCGCGGGCGGCTTTGATGCTGAGCAGGTGGGCGAAAATCCGGTGCAGAGCCACGTGGTCGCCGTAGAGCGTGTCAGGCCCGAACGCCACGTGCTCGATCCCGACCAGGTCGGCGATGTACGTGAAGTGGTCCATCACCGATTCGATCGTGTGCTGCGGATGGGAGTGCGAGAGCGTCGTGTGCGGCGCGGCCGACATGCCTATCACGCCACCGGTGTCGGCGACCGCACGCAGCACGTCGTCCGGCTTCATCCGCGCGATCTCCCAGACCGCCCGGGCCCCGGCGTGGGTCAGGAAGACCGGTCGGTCGCTGTGCTGGCACACGTCGAGCGAGGTGCGATCGCCAGAATGCGACAGGTCGATCGCCAGGCCGAGCTTGTTCATCCGGGTCACGGCCCGGTGTCCGAGCGCGGTCAGGCCGCCGTCGGTCGTCTCGGACAGGCCGCTGCCGAGCGCGTTCGCGTCCGAGTAGGCGATGCCGATCTGGCGCAGGCCGAGGCCGTAGAGGACGTCGAGGCGGTCGATCTCGTTCTCGATCGGCGTGGCCGCCTCGAGCCCGAACACCAGCCCGACCCAGCCTTCTCGATGGGCCGCGTCGATGTCGGCGACCGTGCGGATGACCATGACTTCGCGCTGGTGCGCGAGGTCGGCTTGACGCATGCCGAGGTCGGTGATGATGTCCTCCCACCGCCACGGCGCGTTGCCGGTCACGCAAGCGGTCCCGTCCATCATGTTGTCGAACACGATCGTCATGCCGGAGGCGGCGAGCCCGTCGTAAGCCGCGTGCTGGCGTCCGGTGCGGTTGTACTCCGGTGTCTCCTCCATCCGCAGCGGGAACCGGACCGGATGGTCGTGCAGGCTGATCACCAGGCTGTCGGCGAGCAGGCGCCGCGATCGTTCCCGCTGAGCGTCGGTCAGCGTGCTTTCACGCGGCGGCACCCGGCCGAATTCGGGCGTCAGCTCGAACTGCCGGATCTCCGATGGGTCAAGGTAGGAATAAGCGGCGTAGCTCTCAGTCATTCAAGCTCTCTTGTCTGATTGGGCGCAGGCGTGACTGCCGTGCCTGCGCCCAATCATCCCGGACAGGCGGGCCAAAATCACCCGTATCCGGGCGCTCGGTCGAGCTGGCCGCTCAGTTCATCTCGTCGATCACGTCGAGGTCGCGGAACTGAGGCGGGCCGTCGGCCAGCTGGGCGTACGCCTTCGCGGCGGCTTGGGTCTCCGGCAGGTTGGAGTTCTTCATCGCGGACTCATAGGAGTCGAAGAACACCAGCGCGTAGTACTTATCGGGATCGTTGTGATCGCGGGCCAGCATCCGCCGGCTCGCCGTCCGCTTGCCCTCGGTGGCCTTCTCCCAGCTGTCGCTGGTTGCCCGCATCGGCCCGATGTCCTGGGTCTTGAACTCGATGATCTGAACAAAGGACATGGCGTTCCCCCCGTAAGCCCGTAGCCCCGTGATCATTCCGTGACCCCACCTTAGAACACGCCTCCGGCCCACCGACCGCTGCCCGCGCAGCCGAGACAGTCGGGCCCGGCCGAGACGGTGGGCTAGCTGACCGTTATCTCGAATTTCACGGTGTTGTGGGTGCAGTCGGAGTTGCTGGCCAGGTTGTCCTGGCAGTTGAAGTCCTGGAAGTGCCACGTCATCGTCGTAGTGCCGCGCGCTTTCGCCTGCAATGTGTGGAAGTACGGCACCCCGGCAGCCGACCGCCTTCGAGTCGCAGTGGCCGTCGTCGAATCTGGCCAATCTGACGCCGCCGAAGCCGCTTCGGTTCCATGCCTACCCAGGGTCTTGACCTCAAGTCGACTTCAAGTATTAGCGTCTGTCGCATAGGTGGCGAAACCCTCGGAGGCTGACGTGAGCAACTGGGTTCGGGCAATGGCGGTCGACGACATCAAAGACGGCGGGGCCAAGTCGTTCGCGCACGCCGAGAAGCGAATCGCGCTGTTCCGCACCCCCCGCGGAGTCTTCGCCTGCGACAACCGCTGCCCCCATCAGGGCTACGCACCGGTGCGCGGCGACGTCAAGGACGGCGTGCTGACCTGCGCCTGGCACAACTGGAAGTTCGAGGTGGGCTCGGGGGTCTGCCGGTTCGGCGGAGAAAACATCAGGACTTATCCGGTTCAGATCACCGACGGTCAGATGTTCATCGATGTCGCCGACCCGCCGGCCGAGATCATCAGGCCAGATCTGTTCATCAGCCTCAACGCCGCGATGGACGACTTGGACGTCGGCCGGATGGCCAGGGACACGCTGCGGCTGCAGCGGATCGGCACGCCGCTCGCGGATGTGATCAGAGAGGGTGTCAGGTACGCCGCCCCCAGAGCCGAATACGGCTGGGACCACTCGCTCGCCACGCTCACCGACTGCCTGCGGATGAGTCAGTACTTCGACGAGTCGCTGCGCGCGCTGCCGGTCATCCAGGGCCTGGCGGTTGCGGCGGAGGACCAGGTCAGGCGGCCGGTCCGGCCGCGACCAGATCCGATCGACCCGGTCGCGGCCTATGGCTCGATCGACGAGGCGGTACGCGCTTGTCGAGTTCTCGTAGATAGAGAAGACGTCGATGAGGCCGAAGCGCTGTTCCGGGGCCTGATCGCGGCCGGTGTCCATCCGGAGGTGCTGCGGCACACGCTGCTCACCGCCGTCACCGATCACTTCCTCGCCTACGGGCACTCGATGATCTTCGTCCAGAAGGCGTTCGAATTGCTCAGCCAGATCGGCTGGCAGGAGGCCGACGCGGTGCTGTCGCCGCTCGTGCCGGAGATGGTGTACGGGACCAGGTACGACAAGCTGCCCTACATGCGCAAGTTCCTGCGCGCCTGGGAGCAGGCCAGCCCAGACCTAGAGTCGCTAGCAGCAAGAGGTCGGCTAGTCACCGGCGACTTCGACCAGATGGGCTACCGACGGGCGCTAACCGACGGCTCGCCGCAGGACGCGCTCGGTGCCCTGGTCACGGCGCTCGATAAAGGGGCCGACGTCAAGGCCGTGATCGATGCCACCGGTCAGGCCGCCGCCGAACGGCTGACCAGGTTCGACATCGAGCTTGACCTCGACGACACCAATGAATGGGGCTGGCTGGACGTCACCCACACGCTGACCTACCTGAACGCCCTGCGCTGGGCCTGGTCAGCGGACCCGACGCCGCAGGTGCTGCGCGGCCTGTTCCACGCCGCCTGGTTCGTGCAGTGGACAGGCCAATTCGACGTGCGCGGTGCCGCGCCAGAGACCAACCGTCGCAGGCCGCACCCGACCACCGACGCCACCGAGGTCAGCCGCGCGATCGTGCGCCGTGATCCCGAGGCGGCCCTCGCCCTGGTAGATGGCTATACGGGGCCGCGCGAGGAATTGGAGCGATCGCTGATCCAGGCGGCCTCCGAAGACCATTCCACGACGCCGATCATGGTGGCGCACGTGGTCAAGACCGCCCAGGCGGCGGTCGCCGAATCGCGCGCCCTTGGCGAGAGCCCGGACTCGGCCCGCCCGATCGCGGCGGCGGCCAGGTTCATCGCGAGCCCGAAGCGCGAGCGGTTCGTGCGCCAGTCGATGCTGGAGGCCATCACTACGCTGCGTGGCATCCCCAAGGCGGAATCGGACCAGGTACGACCCTAAACGCCGCTGAAAGTACGAAACGGCGCCACGCTCAAGCTGGCCAATCTCTATACTCCGATGTCAGTTGGCATGCCCTGATTACAGTGCGTATGCCCTGATGTCGGAGTCGCGGGGGAGGTCTGGCCGGGTGCGCAGACGCAGGCTCGCCCTCCCGGTAGTTGTCGGATTGCTAGCGGCCGCACTGACGCCCCTAGCACCAGCCGCAGCGGCGACAGCGGCGTCAGCGGCGTCAGCGGCGTCAGCGGCGTCAGCGGCGTCAGCGGCGTCAGCGGCGTCAGCGGCCAAGGCGACCGGCCCGGCCCGCGGCGGCGTCACCCCCGCCTGGAACTACGGCGTCGACGCCGCCGAGCAAGTCGGCACGCTGCCCGTGCTCGAGCCGACCGCGATGGCCGGAGGCCAGTCGAGCTTCGACCGGGATACCTTCGACCAGACGCACGGCAATTACGATTTCGGTCATTTCCTGTCGACCGGCAAATCCGGCAACGTCATGCTCGACCAGAAAGGCCCCGGCTGCGTTTACCGGATCTGGATGACGAGCCTGCAGCACTTCTTCCCGAACCAGTGGATCAAGATCTACTTCGACGGCGCGGCCAGGCCGGCGATCAACATGACGATCGGCCAGATCTTCGCCGGCACCAACGCGCCGTTTCTCGCGCCGCTAGTTGAGGGCCCGGCTAATTCGAGCGGCGGCTACACGAGCTATGTGCCGCTGTGCTATCACCGCTCGATCGAGATCGTCACCAACATGGACCGGTATTACGACATTGGCTACGTCACTTACGCGCCGAACGCCAACGTCAAAACCTGGTCACCCAGCCAGGACACCTCCGCGCTTCGGCAGCTGTGGACCGACGCCACCCAGGACCCGATCGATGAGACCGGCAACCAGACGGCCACCGGCACCGTGAGCCTGCCGGCGCACAAGGCCGCCCCGATACTCAACGTCAACGGCCCGGACTCGATCCAGTCGATCAAGCTCACCATCCCCGGGGTGACCGCGACCGAGTCGCCCGCCGCCGCGACCGTACTGAACCAGACCTGGATCCAGATCTACTGGGACGGCCAGGAGACCCCGAGCGTCAGCGCGCCGATCGGATCGTTCTTCGGAATGGGCCAGTTCGGGTCCTACCCGACTCACGGCCTGGTCGTCGGCCTGGACGCGGCCAACGAGATGTATATGTACCTGCCCATGCCGTTCCAGCACTCGGCGTTGATCCAGCTGTGGAACCGGGGCAGCACGGCGGTGAACGGCGTTGGCTACAACGTGCAGTACCAGCCGTACGCCGGCAGCTTCTCCCAGGTCGGCTACCTCAAGACCAGCTTCACGACCACGAACCGGGCCAAGCCCGGCAATGACATCCCGATCCTCAACACCAAAGGCAGCGGCAAGTTCATCGGCGTCACCGCTTCCTACACCGGCGACCACGCCCAGCAATACCTTGAAGGCGACGAACGCATCTACGTCGACGGAAGCGGCTCGCCAGCTATCTATGGCACCGGTACCGAGGATTTCTTCAACGGAGCCTTCTATTTCATTGACGGACCGTACAGCAACCCGATGAGCGGCAATACCGCGCACCTGGCCTCGAGGACCGTCGACGAAACCGCGGCCTACCGTTTCTTCCTGCCCGACGCTGTCCCGTTCCGGCGCAGCATCGTGGTGGGAATCCAGCACGGCCCGTACGACAACACGACGAAAACCAGCGCGTCGATGCTGGCGTACTACTACCAGAGGTCGGCCGCCCAGGAAGTGCTCACCGACACGCTCGATGTCGGCAAGGCCGCGAGCGACCGCTCGCACCACTACGTGATCAGCGGCCAGGAGTTCGCTGGCCGCAACGTCTACACCTACGAAGGAACGGCTCAGGGCAAGAAGGTCCCCGACGACGGGCGCGGGGATCGCGGCAACAGCCGGTTCTCGATGCGGATCTCCGCGAACAACCAGGGCGTCGATTTGCGCAGAAGGCTCGACCAGGGCATCCCGAGCCAGCAAGCCAGGGTCTTCGTCAACGGCAAGCTGGTCGGCACCTGGCTCATGGCCGGGTCCAACCCCTACCATCGGTGGGCCGACTCCGACTTCATCATCCCGGCCAAGTACACCAGGGGTAAGAGCTCCATCACCCTGAAGATCCAGTACGCCTCCGGCAAGCCGTACTGGACCGAGTACCGCTACTGGGCCTACTCGCTCGTGCCGTAGCCGCCATAACGGCCGTAGCCGCGGTAGTCGGGTTGGACTAACGCCGGGTTTTCGGTCTCGATCGCCGGTTCGTGCCTAACCGGGAAGTTCACCGAGTTGGCGATGAAGCATTTCTCGTGCGCCTGCGCATGCAGACGGTAGGCGGGCTCGAGCATACGGGCATTGGCGATCGTTACCTGGGGCCGCAACACCACCTCGGTGAACCGTCCGCTCCCATTGGCGGTCTCTTCCATCGTGCCAACCGCGTTGTCGGAGTAGGACAGCACGACCACCCCGGCCTCGGAGCACAGGTGCAGATACCAGAGCATGTGGCACTGCGACAAGGCGGCGGTGAGCTCAAGTTCGGGATTCCACCGGGTCCGGTCACCACGGAACGCAGGGTCAGAACTGCCCAGCATCGTGGTCAGTCCGTCGGCGAAAACCTCGTGATCCCGGCTGTAGGCGCGGTAGCCGCTCGTTCCCGTCCCCTGATTGCCCGTCCAGGTCACCGAGACCGCGTAGTTATGCGCGCGGACCGCGCCCATGGCTCGCCCTTTCCGCAGGTAGAACCGCCTGCGGGCACCGAGACCAAGTACCGGCGCCGTGCCTGCCGAGTTGCCGCGCACGGCGCCTGCAGTAGCCCCCGTGAACCCGTTCCAGATAACGAGCATATCACGACATCTAGGATATTCGATCGTCGCTAATCCAGGTTTTCCGTTCAGCTACTCCGGGTAGTTGTTTTGTGTTTTGTCGGACAGCGGCTCCCAGAGCGGCTACCGTATCGAAAGTCAGGCGCAATCCCGCCGCGTTAGGTCCGTCGCCTTTCCCCGCGGGAATGCGCGCACTGCGTGTGATCGGATGTTTATGGTCCTGCGAAAGCGCAAACCCTTCGGCCTGTACGCTGCCGCTGCTATCCCCATTGGGATTGCGGCGGTTTTCGCATTTCAGACGACTGCTAACGCGGCCCCGGTCGCGAGTACTCACCTCGCTTCGGTGGCTAGCAAACACCCGACTAACAAATCAAATTTGGTGGTGCCGCCCGGCAAGAAGCACCACAAGCATGCGCTCCCAGCTAGGATGCGCGCCTACAAGTGGGCGCTGCGCCAGAAGGGCCACCCTTACTCGTGGGGCGGCACCGGCCCTGGCTTCGACTGCTCGGGACTGGTCATGATGGCCTACCGCCACGCCGGGATTCACCTGCCGCGCACGACCTACGGGATGCTGGGCAGCCGGTTGCTGGTCAGGGTCAGGATTCCCAAGGAAGGCGACCTCGCCTTCTATGGTTCCGGGCACGTCGAGCTCTTTCGTAAGTGGGGCTACACCTACGGCGCCCACGATTCAGGCACGGTGGTGAGCTTGGTGCACTACTCCCGGTTTTGGAGGCCCACCGCGTACTACCGGACTCGGTCCAGGCACTAGCGGCTAAGCACCGACCAGATTCTCCCGAACGGAGTCCTGCACAGGTACATAGGAGGGTGCAGGAGGCGCCGGCTCAGGAGCGGTCAGCATCCGGAAGCAGGTGAGCACGAGCGCGAGCACGAACGCGCAGAAGATCCAGAACGCTGGCGTGAAGCCAGAGGTAATGGTGAGCCCTATTCGCGCGGCTTCTCCCTGCGGGATCCCCAGGTCGGCCGGTGAGGTACCGGCGGCCAACTGGGCGAACGCGGAGAGGGCCTGAGCCACCATCGGAATCACCGCCCCGGCAAGCAACGCTGCCCCGAGCTTGATCGGCTGCCAGAGCGCGGCCAGCACGACCACGGCGACGAACAGGACCATCACGAGCACGTCGCCGAGGATGAGCGGCCAGGGGTTGGCGAAGGCATTGCCAGCCGTCAGGGATTGGAACACGCCCGCTGGCGTACTCAATGTGTAACTGTCCCATGACGGAGCGAACGCGATGGCGGTTCCGAGGGCGGCGAACCCGGTGAGTGCTGCCGCCAGGCTGGCTTCCCGGCCAGGCGGCCGGCCCGGTGCTCCAGCCCGCCACACAATCACCGCGACCACGGATGCCAGTGTGCAGACCAGCCAGCCCAGCAGGCTGAGCACCAGGCCGGCGCCGGTCAGGTGGAACCCTCCGGCAACTACCTGGCCGAAGTCGGCAAGGAGCAGCCCGAAGGTGACCGCGCTCGTGCCCAGCGCCAGCAGCGCGCCAGCCCGGGCCCGGTCCCCACGGATCGCCCCGCGGAATAGCAAAACAGCCCCGGCCATCCAGCCGGCTAGATAGATCAGATGCGGCAGCCACTGAGCGACCCGCGCGGTCAGCGGCTGTCCGCCGACGTAACTGGGAAAGAGCCCGATCAGGCCGAGCAAGACGCCGAACAGCAGCAGCACGGGCGGCGTCAGCCGCGCCAGCGGGCTAGGCGTTCGACCGGCCGCCGGACCTGCCCCGGCGACTCCACCGGCCGGAGCGGTGACCGGTCCCGCCATGGCCAGCCCAGCCGGCGCCACGGCGACCTCGACGACGCTCGATTTCTCGATCCCGCTGAACCTTTCCCAGGCGTCTACCCAGCCCTGAGGGTTCTCTGTCCACCACTGCATCGGGTGCGACCGGTCTTGGCCTGCCTCCGGGCCATTCGCCGACTCCACGGGCCAGATGCCGTAGT
>WNEY01001362.1_pt1 | contig 17174 bp, 15 predicted proteins | sample 5400531 | NCBI WGS metagenome assembly WNEY01 (sample SAMN13153338, study PRJNA577476) | soil metagenome | isolation source: 200 cm saprolite under Douglas fir tree site 1 | place: USA:California | collected 2015-04-18
TCGACCAAAACATCCGCGCCGTGAAATGAAACGATCGATGGCTTTGGCCAGGCCTGAATCAGCGGCAGAAGGTGCACGGCGATATGGCCGAAAAAAATGTGCAGAAGCTGCGCGTTGGCGCGCTCGAGAGCCGCGAGCAACCCGCGCCGTTCGCTCGCCGAGATTTGCCACGGCTTATCGTGCAGTTGTCGAAACCAAAACCTCCGCAGAAAATGGGTCGGCGCTTTCGCAACGATGTCGACCTTATCGAATGGAAACTGGGCGACGTTCTCGCGCTTCTGCGCGATGACGGACGGCCGTACGCGCTGGAGCGCGGTGATTTGCCGGTAGATGTGCAGCATCTCCGGCTTGAGAAACGTCGCGCAATAACAGGCGACGACCGGGCGCGAATCAGCATTAGAATTCAACGCCGAACGCTCAACTCCCAACGTCGAACTTCAAATCTTTTTAGAAAAAGATTTCGAAAAGCTTAATACCCTTCCACTTTCCTGTTTCCGGATCGATGACAACGCTTTGCTCCGCCGTGCCATATCTGGCGGGTGCATTCGGATTGAGCATCTGGAGCGGATTGCCCCCGCGGACGGCACGAGGGACGACGCCCTGGACGTTTTCCCGGTAGATCGCCGGAGGCGGGGCCGGTTTCCTTACCGCGCGAGCCCGAATCGGCGCGGTCAAAGTTGGAGGCGCCGCCATGGCAGCGATCGCCGTCATAATTAACAAACCAAAGGCCAGATAAGTTTTCATAATGCTCCCTTCGAGTCGGGGCGCGCAAGTTCTTGCCGGTTACAACGCCTCGGCTCACTATATATGATTCGATGGACTACCTTGAAAAGGCCGCACGTGTCCTGGAAATCGAGATCTTCGAGCTCCAGCGTTTGCGCGATCGCTTGAGTGAAAATTTCTCTCACGCCGTCCAGTTAATCAAAGCGGCGGTCGATGCGCGAGGTAAAGTTGTGGTTGTCGGTGTGGGAAAATCGGGACACATCGGCAGCAAGATCGCATCCACGCTTACCAGCACCGGCTCACCCGCTGTCGTGCTCGATTCGTTAAACGCATTGCACGGCGATCTCGGGATGGTGGCCGACGGCGATGTCGTCCTGGCCTTGAGCGGGAGCGGCGAGACCGAGGAACTTTTGCGCATCCTGCCGGCAATCGCGCGCTTTCAGGTAAAAATCATCGCGGTTTGCGGCGATCCAAAATCGACCCTTGCGAAAAACGCGCATGTTTTTCTCGACGTGAACATCGAACAGGAAGCGTGTCCGCTCAATCTCGCGCCGACCTCGAGCACGACGGTCATGCTCGCGCTGGGCGACGCGCTGGCCATGGTTTTACTCGAGGCGCGCGGGTTCAATAAGGAGGATTTCGCAAAATTTCATCCCGGAGGCATGATCGGGCGCAGCCTTCTCGTGCGCGTCCATCAAATCATGCGGCCGCGGGAATCGATGGCGCTCGTCTCGCCCGATACGCCGATTCGCGAAGTATTAAAGGCAATGACCAGCGTCCGTGCCGGCGCCGCCGTTGTGGCAGGCGAAGATCGACAATTACTCGGCATTTTTACGCACGGCGATTTCGCGAGAAATTTTCAGTCGGACTCGAGAATCGGCGAACGCCTGGTGGCCGATTTGATGACGCTCAATCCCGTGACCGTGCACAAAGACAAGCTGGCGGTCGAAGTTCTGAACTTGCTCGAGCGCCACCGCATCGACGACCTCGTCGTGGTCGATGACAACAAAGTGCCTGTCGGCATTGTCGATTCGCAAGATTTGACGCGGCTCAAGTTGCTTTGATGACCGGGGCGTGCAAACGTCGCCGCTCACTTTTATTTCTACTTTCTAACTTCTCCTTTCACCTTTCTCTCCAGATGGCCGCAGCCAACGATCTCCGCAAAGGAATGGCGATTAAGTACAATGGCAACACCGCCATCGTGCTCGAAGTGCATCACCGGACGCCGGGAAATTTGCGCGCCTTTGTCCAGGCAATCATCCGTTACATCAACACCGGCAAGAGCGCCGATGTTCGCTTTGGCTCGACCGACAAAGTGGAATTGGTCGACATCAACCGTCAGATGCTCGAGTTCAGTTACAAAGACCGCAACGGATTTCATTTCATGGATCCGGAGACCTACGAGACGATCACTTTACAGGAGAGTCTGCTTGGCGATGCCAAAGATTATCTCGTCGAAAATCTTTCGGTTCAGGTTCTCCAGGCTGAAGGCAAGCCCGTGCAGGTTGAATTGCCTGCGTCCGTGAATCTTAAAATTATCGAGTCAGCGGAAGGCGTGCGCGGCGATACTGCGAGCAACGTGACAAAACCAGCCGTGCTCGAAACCGGAAAAACGATCAACGTTCCGCTCTTCATCAAAGAAGGGGAAACGATCAAGATCGACACCCGCACCGGCGCCTACATGGGCCGGGCGTGAACCGTAGCCACGTCGCTGTGCGCCGTCGCTCCAATTCAAATTGTCTTTCCCAAATCCGCGCTCACCTGTCTAAGTTGTGCACAACTTGGCGGCGACGAATCGAAGATCGACAAGACATCGCGGACGCAAACCGGTCCGTCGTATCAAAGTTTTGCCTTACGTTGTACCGAGCGCACGATCGCGTCCCGCTTACAATCCGCTAACCGTGCCGACAAAATGGTTAAAGTTCATCGTCGCGATTTTTCTTCTGCCTCTCTGTGCGATTTTCGCGCAAACATTTTTCACGGCGTTCGCGCGCGCGACCGTCGCACAACGACTCTGGGCCGGTGAAGAATTCTGGTTCTTCTCGCTCGGCGCGCTGCTTTGGCTGATCGCCTTCTTCGGTTTGCCGCGTCCGATCGTTCTTTACGTTTTCGGACATGAACTGACCCATGCGCTGTGGGTTTGGCTGATGGGCGGAAGCGTCAGCCGGTTTCGCGTGGGGCGTGACGGCGGCCACATCGTGACCAATCGCAGTAATTTCTGGATCGCGCTCGCGCCCTATTTTTTCCCGCTCTACAGCATCCTCGCGATCGCGGCTTACGGAATTTCCAGTTTATTTTTCAACGTGCAGCCCTACGGCCGATTGCTTTACGCCGTGATCGGCATCACATGGGCCTTCCATTTCACATTCACCTGCTGGATGGTCCCGAAGAGCCAAAGCGATTTGCGCGATCACGGCACCTTCTTCTCGCTTGTCGTGATTTATCTGATGAACCTGATGCTGCTCAGTGTGATGCTCGTGCTCGCTTCATCGCACATCACGTTCGCGAGCTTCGGCGCCGATCTGGCCACGAACATCGGCAACTTCTCACATTGGATTGTCGATCTTAGCAAGCAGCTCAGCCGTCACGGCGCGCGTTCTCCATAATTGTAGCGGCGCTCTATGAGCGTTGCACTTATTCGGCGGTCATAGACCGCCGCTACAGCGCGTTTGTATAAACCGCGAACGGTAAGATCGACATCGCGTCAGATGCCGAAATTCGCCGGCCTTCGTGATGGAACTGGCGGCCTGTGAAAATTTCGCGCGCATTATCTAGCACGAGCGCTTCCGGAAGATCGACAAGCGTATCTTTCCATTTTTCGCCGACCGGCGGAAAACCAATCCGCGACGAAAGCCGCGGCGCAATCACGACGACCCATTGGCCATTTAATTCTCGCGCGAAACTGATGCAGCACTCGGCAAACGTTCCGCTCGCCCTCAACGGCAAATAACCTCCGCGCCGGAAAAGATCGACATGCTCGCGGCGAAATTGCAACGCTCGCTGCGTCAAAAACATCTTGATCCGGCCGTCCGGCCAAAGATCGACAAGCTCCCGCGGCTTTGCCTGCGCGAGTTGCGCGAGCATTTCGCGGCGACGTTTGTAATCGACGGGACGCCGATTGTCGGGATCGACCAGAGAAAAATCCCAAATCTCATTGCCTTGATAAATGTCGGGTACGCCGGGTGAAGTCAGTTTGAGCAGCGTTTGCGCGAGCGAGTTGATCGCGCCGAGTCGCGCGATCTCTTTGGCTACAGGAAGAAAACTGGGGAAAAATTTAGCCTTGAGCGACGTTTCCAGAATCTTCGCGATAAAATCGCGCATCGCGGCGAGCCATTCTTCATTTGGCTGAATCCAGCTCGTATTGATCTTCGCTTCATTCAGCGCTTTCGCCATGTAGGTCTGAAGGCGCTCAACGTACTCCGGCGTCGAGGTCTCTTCCGGTTCGCCCGACGGTTGCATTGGCCAGGTCCCAACTAAAGTTTGATACAACAAATATTCCTCATTCGTGTCCGGCGCTTCGGCATCGTTGACGCTGCGTTTCCAGCGGCGGTTGGCGACGCGCCAGCGCGGCAACGAGCGCCGCCAAAGCTCCGGCATTTCCGAAATGGCGATCATTCTCGCGCGCACATCTTCGCTGCGCTTGGTGTCGTGGGTGGAAGTCGCCAGCAGTGTCGCCGGCCAATCGCGTTGTCGATCCAGATTGCGCTGGTGAAACGCATCTACGCTTAACCCAAATTGCTGCGGTTCCCCACCGACTTCGTTTAACGCCGCTAGCCGGTTGTAAATGTAAAACGCCGTGTCCTCGACTCCCTTGGCCATGATCGGCCCCGTGGCTTGCTGAAACTTGAGGACAAAGTCGGTGTGTGCGGCGCGCGCCTCCTCATCGAGATTTTCCGGAAAACGGAAGAGCAATATATCGCGCACAAAATTGAAGACCGATTCTTCGATCACCGGATTCCGGCGCTTGGCGGCGGCAACAGCGCGCTCGACTACTTGTCGATCCTCGTCCCTCACTGGCCGGCCTGAGGCGAGATAAGTTCGATAAACGGGAAAGCAGGCAATCGTCTCGCGCACGGCGCGGGCGAGCGCTTCGAGCGTGAAATCGCGATACCAGCGATTTTGCTCCGACAGCCGGTCGACCATGTTGCCGAGAACATCGACATCGTTGGCCAGCGCCAATCGCATCACGAGCAGCTTCTTCGCATAAACGAGATGGCCGAACTGCAAAGAGTGCCCGAGGAAACGATGAAAGGTCTTAGTCACCGCAGTTTCGGCGGAGGAATCGACCAGCAACTGAGTCACCTGGCTCGCGAAATCGTAGCCAGTCGTGCCGTGCACCGGCCAATCTTTCGGGAGCGTCTCGCTGCCGGTAAGAATTTTCTCGAGGACCATGTAGATGGCGCGCCCATCCTGAGGCAACGCGATCCCAAGGGCTTCCGCGCATCGCCGCTGCAATTTTTCGAAATATTCCTGCGGCAAATAAAGACCGTCCGGATGATCGATGCGTAATCCGGTGACCGCGCCGGCGCGGACAAGATCGAGAACTAACTGGTGCGTCGCTTCAAAAACCTCCGGCAACTCCATCCGGATCGCCGCCAGATCGTTGATATCGAAAAACCGGCGATAGTTAATTTCTTCCGCCGCCACCCGCCAGAATGCCAGGCGGTACGATTGCGCGTTGAGCAATTCATCAAGGGCGTCAAAACTGCGCGCGTCGCCCGGTGTCCCGTTGATTTGCCGCATCGCTTTTTCGATCGCCTGCTGGACTTGCGGGGCCTCCTCGCAACGACGTTCCAGCCGACGCTTGACGATTTCCTTCTCGCGAACGCGCTCCGCGATGCGCTGCGGATTGGTCTCAGTGCGCTTCGGCAGATATTCGAGCGCGGTCAGGATGCTTTGGAATTCGGCATAAAAATCTTCTTGCTTATATTTGGCCAGATTTTGCCGCGCGATCTCTAAAATGTGCCGGTAAGTACCGGGCGCGATCGGCAGCCTGCGATCGTAGTAGGAAAGATAAAAAGCGCCCTCTTCGAAGTGGACCTGGAGCTCGCCCCGCTCGAGAACGCGTCCGTATTGATCGCTCAAAATCGGCAGCAGAACTTTGCCGCGCAGGTCCGACTTGAGCGGATGCCAATCGATGTCGAAGTACGGCGCGTACATCGAGCTGGGCCCATTTTCGAGCACATCCATCCACCATTGATTGAGCGGCTCGGCGATGCCCATATGGTTGGGCACGAAATCGAGCAGCTGTCCCATTCCATGCGCGTCTAGCTCGGCGATCCACCCGTCGTACTCCTCGCGCGAACCGATCGCGGCGTTCAGTTTGTTGTGGTCGCTAATTTCGTAGCCGTGCAGACTCTCTGCCCGCGCCTGAAAATAAGGCGATGAATAGGCGTCGCTCACGCCAAGCCCGTGCAAATACGGGACGAGTTCGCGTGCCTGCAAAAAAGTAAACTGCCGGTTAAATTGCAACCGGTAAGTGCAACTGGGGATGCGCGGATGTTCGATCTTCACGGCGAGAGAAAGTAACATAAGCGTCTCGCTTGTGACCGAACAGCTCGCAAGCGGGACGCTTGCGCCCCTCTACATTTTCTCCGGCGCTTTAATTCCGAGAAGATCGAGGCCGCGCTCCAAAATTCGCCCGGCCAGATCGCACAACGCCAGCCGTGAGCTGCGCGCCGGCTCTTCCGCTTTCAAAACCGGGCAGGCTTCGTAAAAGGCATGGAAGCTGTTGGCCAGCTCGAATAAGTAATTCGCCAGAATATTCGGGCGAAAATCGTTCAGGATTTGCGGGACGACTTCCCCAAATTGGCAGAGACGTTTCGCGAGATTGATTTCGGCCGCTTCGGCAAGGACCAACTCGCCACCGGACGAGTTCGTCCGGCTGGCAGACTTGTCGATCTTAGGCCGTCCCTCGCCCGCTTTGCGAAAGATCGAGCGAATCCTGACGCAGGCATTTTGCAAATACGGCGCGGTGTTTCCCTGCAAGGACAACATTCGGTCCCACGAAAAAACGTAATCCGTCATCCGGTACTGCGAGAGATCGCTGTACTTCACGGCGCCAATTCCAACTTTGTGCGCGATGTCGATCTTCTCCGCGTCACTCAAGTCCGGATTCTTTTCATCGACAATCGCGCGAGCGCGTTTGCACGCCTCATCGAGTAATTCGCGCAATGGCACATTCTCGCCCGAGCGCGTTTTCATCAGCTTGCGGTCTTCGCCCAGGATGCTGCCATGCGTGATATGGCGAAAATCGGCTTTGTAACCTTCGCGACGCGCGATTTCAAAAATCTGCCGGAAATGCAAAATCTGCGGTGCACCCGTCACAATCCAGATCGTGTCCGCTTTCAAATCGTTGATGCGATAGTCAACCGTCGCGACGTCGGTGGTGGCGTAATTGAAACCGCCGTCGCGCTTGCGAATGATGCAGGGCTTGTCCGCCAGCTCGGGAATATCGCGGAAGAAAACGCACACCGCGCCTTCGCTTATTTCCGCGAGACCCGACTTGAGCAATCGATCAACCACTTCAGCCAGCCGATCGTTATAAAAACTTTCCCCGCGCTGGATGTCGTAATGAATGTCGAGCAGCGCATAAGTATTCTCAAAGTCCTGAATCGACAAATCGACGCATTGTTTCCAAATCGACAAATTCTCCGGATCGCCCGATTGCAGCTTGACCAGCTCCTGCCGGCAGGCCTCGCGCACGGCCGGATCGATTGTCGATCTTTGGTTGGCCTCTTTGTAAATGCGGACCAACTCGGCAATCGGATCGCGCGCAAGGGATTGTCGATCCAGCAAATTTTTCCAGCCGTAAATCACCATCCCGAACTGCGTCCCCCAATCGCCGATGTGATTGTCGCGGATGACTTCGTGACCGAGAAATTGCGCAATCCGCGCGAGGGCATCGCCGAGCACAGTGCTGCGGATGTGCCCGACGTGCATCGGCTTCGCCACGTTGGGCGATCCGAAATCGATCACGATTCGCCTTGTCGATCTTGTCCTGGCGACGCCAAGCCGTTCGTCATGGCAAAGTTCGAACGCTTTTTTCGCGATTGCATCAGCCCGCAATTTGAAATTGATAAAGCCGGCACCGGCCACGGTGGGCGTTTCGCACCACTCGCCGACATCGAGCTGGGCGAGGATTTTTTCGGCGACAGTTTTCGGATTCTCACCGCGCTGCTTGGCCAGGACGAGCGCAGCATTGGTTTGATAATCACCGAAACGCGCGTCCGTTGCCGGGGTTAAGTCACCCGTGCCGGGAAAGCCTGCTTTCGCGAGTGCCTCAGAAAGTTTCTTCTCGAGAAGTGATTGAAACGTTTCCATTGTTTCTTAAGCCGCTGAGATTGTAGCCGCTTCGTGGTGTGAAGCGAGGCACTCTGCTCTAGTCGTTTCGCTCTGCGAAACGCGGCGCGGTCGTGATTATCTCGCGCGCACCGCGTCGCTCAGAAAGCCACGGCTACAGTTTTTGCGAGCGGTCGAGAAAGATCGACAAAATTTCTTCGCTCGATTTGGCCGCGGCCAGACTCTCGCGGACGGCGCGATCATTCAAAAACTTCGCGATCGACGCGAGCGTGCGCAGATGGGTCTGAAATTGGTTTTTCGGCACGATAAAAAGGACGACAAATTTGACCGGCGCATTATCAAGCGCATCGAATTCGATGCCGCCGGTCGATCTTCCAAACGCCGCGACGACTTCCTCAAGCCGATCGGACGAGCAATGCGGAATCGCAATTCCAAACCCGATGCCGGTGCTCATCGTTTCCTCGCGCTGCTTGAGTGAGGCCAGAATGCTGTCGCGATCGGCGGTCTTGATTTTGTCCAATCCCACGAGCAGATCGATCAATTCCACGATCGCCGGCCAACGCTCGGTCGCTTTCATCTCGGGAATAATTTGCTCGGCGGTTAGTAAACTTGCCAGGGACATGAGGTTGCCCGTACGGGGACGGCAAGCTTAGCGGGAGCGGTTAGGTTGACAAGCGCCTTTTCCGCTCGAGCCGGCGTCGTTACGATTCGCGGATTTTGTAATTCAATCGCCGCGAGAGCAGCCAGCGCACGCCGAACATGTCGATGGTGGCGCGAAGGGCGCGGTTGCCCAAGCCATACTTGCTTTGACCGAAGCGACGGGGGCGGTGCGCGACTGGGATCTCGACAAGGCGATAGCCCGCCGCCTTGATGAGCGCGGGAATAAAGCGGTGCATGCCTTTGAAGGGCACGAGCGCGCTGACACATTCGCGCCGCATCGCTTTCAGCGTGCACCCGGTGTCGCGCACACCGTCTTTCGTATAACGGCTCCGAACGGCATTAGCGATCCGGCTGGTCAGGCGTTTCACGAGAGTGTCTTTGCGCCGCGCGCGATAACCGCAGACAAGGTCGGCGCCGCGGGAAATTTCCGCGAGCAGTCTCGGAATATCGACCGGATCATTTTGCAGATCGCCATCGATCAGAACAGCGACCGCGCCGTTCGCGGCCTGGAGCCCGGCATAGATCGCGGCGCTTTGGCCGCCATTTTTTGCAAACCGAATTACGCGAACGTTCGGAGCCTTTTCGACTCGCTCGGCCGTGCGATCGATCGATCCATCGTCGACGAAAATAATTTCATGATCGACTCCCGCTAACGCCGCACGCAACTCGGACTGCAAGATCGACATGTTCTCTTCTTCATTAAAGAGCGGCACGATCACCGAGACTGCGAGTGAATCTGTCATCTCCGTTACAGGGGCAGCGTACGATAATTCCGGCAGAGGAAAACCTGCCATGTGCGCAGCAACTTCCCGTAGCGCCGTACTTGAATCGTGCCCACCAGTTCCGCCGATTGAAAACCAATCCGGATATTGTGCGGCGCGCGTTCTTTTTCTCCATCCGAGATAAAAAGCGCGCTGCGCCCGAGGAATGGATTGATCCCATTCTCCTCCGTGTAAGCCTCGCCCTCCGGCCGCGGGACGCCGGGCCCTGCTTCGACAAATTGATCGTAGCGCGGCCAAAACGAAAATTGGTTCACCATGTCCTGCGACTCGACGATGTAAACGGGCGGATGACCGGGGCCTTCCGGTCGTTTGTCGCGCAAATAAAAGGAAATCTCCGACGCGCGATCCCGGGCATCAGCAATGAGAAACAGTTTCTCCCCGGATTTTGCTTCGAGATCGCCGCGAATTTTCTCGACCGCGCGAGTGGCGGATTTCCATCCGCGCATGCGATCGCTCGGATCACTTCGCCACAGCTGAAATCCCGCGCTGCGAATGAGATCCGTGTCGAGCGCCACGATACTCATTAAAAGTCCGAGTAGCAACGCTGCACCCGTGCCAAACCGCAGGGCCGGACTCGCTTCGACGCGGTCCCGCCAGAAATAAACTGCGAGCAGGCCGAAACCCAGGATCGACAGCGCGTCCCAGTTCGGCGCGCCCGCCTTGTTCAAGGAAAGCAGAAAGTAAAAAATAAACACCGGTAAGCCGAACCAAAAAAGAAAGAGCACCTTGAATTGCTGATTCAGCCGCCGCCAGCTGCCGATCACACCCCAGGCCAGGGCGAAAAACAGCAGCGGCGAGTAGGAAAGAAAATGTTCTCCAAGAAATGCGAGGAGCTCGAGCGGATGAAAACCGAAGCCATGCTCGAGACCGCCGCGTGAGCGCAAGTGCGTCAGCGTGATCCAGGCGTGCTGCGCGTTCCAGAGAATCGGCGGGACGGTGCAAAGAGCGAAAGCGCCAAGCAGTAAGTAGAGGCCGGGCCGCGCAAATTCATGCCGCAGCCGGGGAGCGAGCGCCAGGATGAGAACGATTGAAGCGAGCTCGAGCGCGTTCGTATATTTGCAAAGAAATCCAAGCCCAATCAGCAATCCCGTCAGCGGCCAATGCCACGAAAACCGCGGACTTTGCTCGAGCGCGAGCCAGAAAGCGAACATTGCCGCCAGCCAGAAAAAGATCGACAAGGGATCGATCGTCATAAGGAACGCGCCGATGTTGAAGATCGGAGTAACGTTCAACGCGAGCACGGCCCAGATCCCGGCGTTGGCGCTGAACAATCGCCGTGCGAAATAAAACAAGAGCAGACTCGTTCCCGCCGCGAGGATTGGACTGAAAAATCGCACGCCGAACTCATTGGCACCGAAAATCGCGGTGCTCGCGCGCATCACGAAAGCGATCCCCGGCCCTTTGCTAAAATAAGCCGGCGCCAGCCGTTCCGACCACATCCAGTAATGCGCCTCGTCGAATTCGAGATCGGTCGCCGCCAACATCGATAATCGAATCAGCGTCAGCACAAAAATGAACAGCCAGACCGCGCGCGTCGTTCTCATCGCGTTGGATCGACAATCAAACTTGGATGCCGTCCGTAAACTTCCGGCGCCCATTTTTGCGCTCCCCGTCTCCAAACTACTTCGAGCGCCGCGAGAATGAGGAATGTTTCGCCCGCGGCTAGGAACAGCGTCGCGATCACGTCGCTTGGCCAATGCGCGCCCAAATAAATTCGCGAGTAACCGATCGCCGCAGTCACGATCCAATAAAGCCAGCCGCGCCGCCGATAAAAAAGGGTCAAGCAGACCGCCGCCGCCGTATTGTTCATCATATGCCCGGACGGAAATGACGGCCCCGACCGGTTGCGATCGGTTTGATCGGAATACCGGATCGTCGGTTTCTTGAAGAGCGTTAAAAATTCCGGGCGCGCCTTCTTCAACTCGACCATCCTGACGCTTTGGACCTGCTTGGGACGATGTCGATCTATCGCCGATTTCAAAAGGCCGGTGAACTGCTCCGCGATCAGGATGGAGAAGAGCAAACAAAAAATGCAGGCGCGCACCTTGAATCCGCCGACGACGAGGGTAACGAGCCCGATGACGATGAGCAGCGGCTGCCAGATCTCAATGTCGCTCAACGCCGCCATGAACAAATCGAGCGCCGGATTCGTCCAGCGTTCATTGATGAGATGAAAAATCGCCTGATCCATTCCTGTTTGAATTCCACGATAAGGAGCAGCGCAAGCTGCGGCAACGTTGAAACACTGCCGCGATCAAGCGATAAAGCTTTTAAGCGATGAAGCGGCAATGTTTTCTCATCGGTCGATTCCGTAACGCTTCAACTCTTCAACTCTTCATCGCTTCAACTCTTTCTCTTGCTCCATTTGCATTCGCAGAGCCGGTTCCTTCGGCGAAGGAAATTCTCGACTCGGCCCGGATGTTGGAGTCGCGCCAGCAGATCGATCTGCAAGGCCAGTTGCGCGAGAATGAAATCGTCATTCCATTCCGGCTCACACAAACCGGACCGATCATTCGGTATGCGTTTTCGAATCCCGACCAGATCCTGCGGTTGCGCCTGGGCGAAAACAACTCGCGCCTCGACGTTGTGACCGGCTCCGGCGCCGAAAACTTCGACGCATCGCAGCTCAATCAAAAGATCCGCGGCACCGGCATTACTTACGAGGATCTGGCATTGAAATTTCTTTACTGGCCAAACGCGAAACTCGCCGGCGAAGAAAATGTGCGCACACGCAGTTGCTGGAAGCTGCAATTGCGAGCGCCGTCGCGGCAATCGCAATACTCCAACGTTGTTTTGTGGATCGACAAGACGAGCGGCGCGCTCATGCGCATGGAAAGTTACGATTGGAATGGACAGCTCGCCAAGCGTTTCGAAGTCGTCTCCGCCCAAAAGATCGACAATCGCTGGTTTTTAAAGCAAATGCGCGTGGAAGAGCTGCAACCCGGCACTAACAAAGTGCAATCCCGCACTTATCTCGAGATCAAAAAATAGTTGTAGCTGCCGCTGTCCTCAGCGGTAGTCGAGATTCTGCCGCCAGTGACGGCGGCCGCTACAACGGCTGGCTCAGACCGCTGCGCCTGGCGCGGCCGTCTTGTCTTCTTCGCGCGCGGACAGGACAATTTGCGCGAAACTGCGCGGATCGAGACTGGCGCCGCCGACCAAGGCGCCGTCGATATCAGGCTGGCTCATCAATTCGCGGGCGTTCTCCGGGTTGACGCTACCGCCGTATTGAAGACGAACGCGCTCAGCCGTGGTCTCGTCGGCCATTTCGCGAAGTGTGTGGCGAATGAAGGCGTGCGCTTCCTGCGCCTGTTCCGGAGTGGCGTTGCGTCCGGTGCCGATGGCCCAGACCGGTTCGTAGGCGATCACAGTTTCCTGCAATTCTTTCGCGCCGAGAGTAGCCAGACTGCCGTGCAGTTGGATCGACAATATCTTTTCGACGCTGCCTTTGTCGCGCTGGACCAGCGTCTCGCCGACGCAAACGATTGGGCGCAACGTCGCTTCATGCGCAGCGCGCACTTTCTGGTTTACGATTTTGTCGGTCTCGCCAAATAACGTGCGGCGCTCGCTGTGCCCGAGGACGACGTAGCGTACGAACAAATCGCGCAGAAGAGCGGCGCTGATTTCGCCGGTAAACGCGCCATCGCGTTCCCAATGCATGTTTTGCGCGCCGATCTTGATGTTTTGCGATTTGCCGAGCGCTTCCGTCACTTTCGCAATCGCCGTGAACGGCGGCACGATGACCACTTCGACATCGGCAATATCGCCGAGCTCAAGAAGCAACGACTCGACAAATCGCGCCGACTCGGCCTGGGTCATGTTCATCTTCCAATTAGCAGCGACGATTTTCTTTCTCATCGGATTTTCGACAGAGTGAACAGAATTAACTAAATAAAACAGAAGACCAAAATTATTCTGATCATTCGGTCAATTCTGTCTAAGTCTTGTCGGTTAACGCCGCCACGCCCGGCAGTTCCCTGCCTTCGAGTAATTCCAGCGAAGCGCCGCCGCCGGTGGAAATAAATGTCATTTTGTCGGCAAGCCCGGCCTGTTTTACCGCCGTCACGGAATCGCCGCCGCCGATGATGGTGGTCGCGCCAGATTGAGCGAGCGCTTCCGCAATCGCGATTGTTCCTTCCGCGAAATCCGGAATTTCAAAAATCCCGACCGGCCCGTTCCACAAAATCGTTTTCGCCTTTGCGATTTCCTCCCGGTAAAGCGCGATCGTCGCGCTGCCGATATCGACCGCCTGCCAGCCATTGTTGATGCCGTGTTGCCGCGACAGCCGGCTCGTGTTCCGGACCGGCGCGCCCGCGCGAATTTCCTGCGCTTCCAAAACATCGACCGGCAACAAAAACTTAACGCCGCGTTTTCTTGCAAGATCGACAAGGTCATTTGCGAGATCGAGCTTGTCGCCTTCGACGCGGCTGGCCCCGATCGGAATTCCCTGGGCCTGGAAAAACGTGTTCGCCATCGCGCCACCGATCAAAATCGTGTTCGCTTTTTCCGTGAGCGCTTTAAGCACGCCGATTTTGTCCGAAACTTTTGCGCCGCCCATGATAACAACGAAAGGCTGGGCCGGTTCGTCGAGTTCTTCGTGGAGATATTTCAGTTCTTTCTCCATCAAAAATCCCATGGCCGAGTGCGCGACGAATTTCGGGATGCCCGCGGTGCTGGCATGCGCGCGATGCGCCGCGCCAAAGGCGTCGTTGACATAAACATCGCCCAGTTTGGCGAGCGCTTCGGCGAATTTCGGATCGTTCGCTTCTTCCCCCGGTTGAAAGCGTAAATTCTCGAGTAAGGCAACGTCAGCTGCGTTCATGTGCGCGATGATTCCCTCCGGAATGGCGCCAATCGTGTCGGTGCTGAAAATGACCGGATGATTGATAAGCGAATGCAAATGATCGCCGATTGGTCGCAGCGAATATTTTTCCACGCGCTTGCCTTTTGGCCGGCCGAAATGCGACATCAAAATCGTTTTGGCATCGCGCTCACGCAGATAATTGATTGTCGGCAAACTTTCGCGGATGCGCGTGTCGTCCGTGATGTCGATCTTGCCGTCGCGTTCTTCGATCGGCACGTTGAAATCGACCCGCACCAGCACCCGTTTGCTGCGTACATCGAGATCGCGAAGGGAAAGCTTGCTCATAAACTCGCCGTCATTCCGAGCGGAGCGAGGAACCTCGCAAACGCGCGCTGGTCCCCGAATTCGCCAAGCGCTGGCTTCGCAGAAAGTGCCATTGCAAATCGTAAACGCTTCTTGTCATGGGAGGTCCCTCGTTTCACTCCGGATGACAGATTATTTGCTGAGCAGTTCCAGCATTTCCACGCAGCGATTGCTGTAGCCCCATTCGTTGTCGTACCAACCGACGACTTTCACAAACCGATTGCCCAGCATGATCGTCAATTTGCTGTCGAAAATGCACGAATGCGGATTGCCGATGATGTCGTGTGAAACCAGCGGCTCGTCGCTGAATTCAAGCACGCCTTTGTAACTTTTGTCCGCCGCCGCCTCTTTGAACGCCTGATTGACTGACTCCGCGGTCGCATCTTTTTCGAGCACGGCCGTAAAATCCGTGACCGAACCGTCCGGTGTCGGCACGCGAAACGCGCCGCCGTTCAGTTTTCCTTTCAGCTCCGGAATGACTTCGCCGATCGCTTTGGCCGCGCCGGTACTCGACGGTATGATGCTGACGGCTGCGGCCCGCGCGCGGCGCAAATCCTCGTGAGGAAAATCGAGAATGCGTTGATCGTTCGTGTAACTGTGGATCGTGCTCATGAAACCGTGCGTGACGCCGAACTTGTCGTGCAAAACTTTCGCGAGCGGCGCAAGGCAATTGGTCGTGCAACTGGCATTCGAAACGATCCTGTGCTTCGCCGAATCGTAAATGTCATCGTTGATGCCCATGCAAAGCGTCGCGTCGGGGCTTTTTGCTGGCGCGGAAATGAGGACGCGTTTCGCGCCGGCTTTGCTCAAGTGCAGCTCGGCCCTCTCGCGGCTCGTAAAAAAGCCGGTCGACTCGAGCACAACATCGACATCCAGTTTTTTCCACGGCAGGTTCGCCGGGTCGCGCTCTTTCAAGATCTTAATCTTGTGCCCGCGCACGACGATGTTTTCCTCGTCGTAACCAATCTCGCCATCGAATTTCCCGTGCACCGAGTCCCATTTGAGCAAGTGCGCGAGCGTTTTGGTGTCGGTGAGATCATTGATCGCGCGCAGCCGCTCGACCTGTTTTTGCGACATGGCGCGGAGGACGTTGCGCCCGATGCGACCGAAGCCATTGATTGCGTAGTTAGCCATAATCGTGTTTGCGAATGTCGATTTTCGTTTTGCAATTGCTGATCACACTTTCGTCAGCAACAAGTGAGGCCGGGAAAATAAATGCGTAAACGGGTGAAGCAATGGCGAAGTGGCGCATTCCTGGGAATGATATTGTCGCTCTTGTGCGCACAATCCGGCCACGCCGCCGGGCCCGATCTACCACGAATGAAAACGATTTTTATTTTCGGCGACAGTTTGTCGGACGGATTTCTACTCAAACGCACCCATGCCTATCCAGCGCTCCTCCTCGACAAATTGCGCGATGCCGGTTTGAGATTCGAAGTCATCAACGCCAGCGCGAGCGGCGACACAACCGACGGTGGATTGCGGCGACTGCCGCCGCACCTCAAACGCAAGATCGACATCTTCATTTTAGAGCTCGGAATCAACGACGCGTTTCGCGGCGCGACGGTTGATGAGATTCGAAATAACCTGCAAGCGGTCATCGACAAAGTGAAAGCGCGCAATCCGAATGTGCGCATCGTCATCGCGGGGATGCAACTTCCGAATTCTTCGGCCGATGATTATGTCTTCGCCTTTGGCAATATGTTCAGCGAGCTCGCCGTAAAAAATAACGCGGCGCTCGTGCCCTACCTGCTCGAGGGCGTGGCGGGCGATCCGTCATTGAATTTGCCGGATGGCATCCACCCAAATGCCGCTGGTCACCGCATTCTTGCTGAAAATGTCTGGCGCGTGCTCGAACCGATCGCGCGCGAAGTTTCGATGCAACGTGAATGAGATCTTGTAGCGGCGGTTACGACCGCCGAAATAATGCAACGTTCATAGAGCGCCGCTATGGACCTTCAAACCGCCGGCTGCTGCTGGGTGAGACAGTGAAATGTGCCCAGGCCCCAGATTAACTCGCGGCAATCGATCGCGATGACGCGGCGATTAGTGAAAAGGTTTTGCAAGATCGACAATACGATTTCGTCGTTTGGGTCGGCGAACGCCGGCAGTAGCACGCAGGAATTTGCGACATAGAAATTGGCGTAGCTTGCCGGCAGCACGAGATCTTCGCGCACCATTCGTCGAGTCGCCGGCAGCTCGATGATGTCGATCTTGCGATTGGCGATCTTCATTTCGCGCAGTCGCCGCAGATTTTCCTGGAGTGGTCGGTAGTTCGCACTGCTGCGATCCTGGTCGACGACAGCGACGACGGTTCGTTCCGAAACAAAGCGCGCGAGATTGTCAATGTGCCCGTCAGTATCGTCGCCTTCCGTTCCCTCGCCGAGCCAGAGAATCTCGCTGACACCAAGAAAATTGCGCAACCGCTTTTCGATTTCCTCGCGCGATAGATTTGGGTTTCGATTTTTGTTTAACAAACACGATTCGGTCGTGAGGAGTGCGCCGCCGCCGTTTACGTCGATCGAGCCGCCTTCCAAAAT
>WNEY01001363.1_pt1 | contig 17167 bp, 14 predicted proteins | sample 5400531 | NCBI WGS metagenome assembly WNEY01 (sample SAMN13153338, study PRJNA577476) | soil metagenome | isolation source: 200 cm saprolite under Douglas fir tree site 1 | place: USA:California | collected 2015-04-18
GCCGCCTCCTCCCAGCCGTAGTAGCCGTCGGCGTTCTTGCTGCTGATCGACTTGAATTCGGTATAACCGCGCGCGATCAGGTCGTCGTGGATGGCGCGCGTGCGCTCCGCCAGCGGCTTGATGATCTCGATCGTCCACACCTTGTCGGTGAGGTGGGAGAGATAGGCCGATTGATTGCCGGAGCCGGTGCCGATCTCCAGCACCTTTTCCCCCATCTGCACGTCGATGGTCGAGGTCATGCGGCTGACCACCAGCGGACCGGAGATGGTGACGCCCCAGCCGATATCGTGGAAGTCGCGCTCGTAGGCGCGGCCGATATCCCGCTTGAGCACGAACTCGTCGCGCGGGGTGAGCAGAAAGGCGCGCCCGTTGCGGGCGTTGGCGAAATCGTTGTTGGCCCGCAGGAACACGTAGCGGTCCCAGCGCGCGGCCAGGATCTTCGGATTTTCCCCGCGGTGCTCGACCGCCCATTTGATGAAGGCCTCGCGGCCGGTGGTCGGCGGTTGCAGCTCAAAACTATAGGGTGTGGGAACATTGGCCCGCGCCGAGCGCGGCAAGGTGGCCTCGGCGAGCACGGCCGCCGAGCCGATAATGAACGTGCGTCGCTGCAAGTCTCCCTCCCGATATGGGCGCTGTCCCTTGGCTCGCACTATGGCGGACATACGCCCGAAATTCCGGCAACTAATTTAGTGCCTCATCCCAAGGTCGAAGGCCGAATGTGAAGTAGATCACACAACGTCAAGTCGTTGTATGACATATTCATTATGCGGATGGGCGCCCGCGCATCCGATCTCGGCTCTACCGTGATCGGCCCTTTACAGGTGTGCATGTCGGCTAGAGCCCACATGTACCGGTCGAGTGCAGGATCCATGCGGCGGCGCGACTTTATCACCCTTCTCGGCGGCGGATTGGCGGGCGGCTTGGCGGCTTGGCCGCTCATGGCCCAGGCGCCGGCTCAGACGGTCCCGGTCATCGGGTTCCTCGGCGGCGCCTCGCGCGACTGGTGGGCGGCGCATCTCATGGCATTCCACCATGGTCTGGCGGAAGCGGGCTTTATCGAAGGCCGCAACGTCGCGATCGAATACCGCTGGGCGGACGGTCGCTACGAGCAACTGCCGGCGCTCGCGGCCGACCTGGTCCGCCGCAAGGTCGCCCTCTTGGTTGCGGCCGGAGGCACGGTGCCGGCCAAGGCCGCAAGAGCCGAGACGACGACCATCCCGATCCTGTTCGTAAGCGGCTTCGATCCGGCGCAGCTTGCCAGCACGGCCGGGCTGCGCGGGGGCGAGGGTAACGCTACCGGCGTAAGCTTGTATACGACCCCGCTCACCGTAAAGCGTCTCGAGCTCTTGCGGGAGCTGGTCCCCGGGGCGTCCAAGATCGCGTTGCTGGTCAATCCGGCCGGCCCCATGGCCGAATTCGAGATTCGTGATGTGGGGGCTGCGGCGCATGAGGCGGGATTGGAGCTCCTCATCCTGCGCGCCAGCGCTCCCGATGAGATCGAGACGGCATGCGCGTCGGCCGCCCAACACGGGATCACCGGCCTACTCATCGGTGCCGATGCCTTCTTCTCCAGGCGTCGCGAGCAGCTTGTCGCACTGGCGGCACGCCACGCGCTGCGCGCGGTCTACCCCTGGCGCGAATACGTCGAGACCGGCGGCCTGATGAGCTACGGCCCACGGCTATCCGATGCGTACCGCGAGATCGGCCGCTACGCCGGACGCATTCTCAAAGGGGCCGCGCCCGCCGACCTGCCGCTTCAGGTCCCGCGCAAATTCGAGCTGATCATCAACCTCAAGACCGCGAATGCGCTCGGACTCACGGTGCCGCCCTTGCTGCTCGCGCGCGCCGACGAGGTGATCGAATGAAGTGGTGGGGCTTGCCGGCCGAAGCTGCGAAGCAGCGAAGGCTGGTGGGCGCTGTAGGGATTGAACCTACGACCTCTCCCGTGTGAAGGGAACGCTCTCCCGCTGAGCTAAGCGCCCGCACCGAGGGCAGGATTTAAGGCAGCGGCGCTCCAAGTCAAGCCAAGTTCGGGCGCAGCGATCCCGGCTTAAGCCCCGCTGGGCTGGGGCACGCGCGAGGCGCGGCCCTGCAGGGCGCGGATGCGGTCGGCCAGCGTCCCCTTGGAGGGCTCTCCCCCGCCGGGGGCGATGGACGGGGTCCCATTCGTCCCGTTGGATGCCGCGGCGGCGCGGCCGGCGTCGCTGCTGAGGATCGTGTCGATCGGCGAGCCCGGGCCCTCGAGCGTCGCGGTCAGCCGCGCCACCTCGGCGGCGACGTCGTTGATGCGCTCGCGCAACACGGCGTTCTCCATGCGCTCGTTCGCCCAGGCGTTCTCCGCCTCGCGCTTCATCGTCGCGATCTCGCGCTGCAGCTTGGCGCGCTCCTCATGCGACTGCCTGAGCTGATCTTCGACCAGGCCCTTCTCGGCCTTGACGGCCTCGGTCGCAAAGCGGTGACGGGTCTCCGCATTGGCCAGCTCGGCGCGCACGTCGGATTCGGTCTTCTGGGCCGTGGCAGCATCGTTGCGCAAGCGATCCGTGACGAATTCGCGGTCCGCGAGGAAACGGCTTTGCTCGTCGAGCCGGGACGTCAATTCCTGCACGCGGCGGCCGAGCACCTCGGATTCCGTCGTTTGCACGACCAGCTGGCGATCGAGCTCGGCAACGCGGCTGCTCAGCTGCTCGGTCTTGCCGCGCTCTTCGGTCAATTCCCGGCTGAAGCCCTCGGCCTCCGCGGTCTTGCGGCCGAGGCGATCGCGCAGGTCCTTGGTCTCCTTCTCGTAGCTTTCGATCTGGCCCTTCAGGACCTCGGTCTGTGCGCGGAACGCCACCAGCTCAATGCGCTGGCTGTCGGCGGTGACCGAGCTCTCGTGGAAATTGCCGGTCACCTGCGTGAGTGCGGCCTCTCTGCCGGCGAGCGTGCGCTGCGTTTCGTCCATGAGGGCAACTTTGGCGGCCAACTCGGACTGCAGCGCCTGCACGTCGTCATTGAGCTGCTTTTCCTTGGCCTCGAGCGCGAAGACCGTCGCGGTCTTCTCGCCGAGCTCGAGCTTGAGGCGGCCGATCGCTTCGCTCTTCTTGCCGAGCTCCGCGAGCTGGTTCGTGGTCTTCGCCTTCATCTGCTCGACGCTCATTTCGAGCCGGCGCGTCGACATGGCGAATTCGGCGCGCAATTGATCCTTGTCGGCCTGGATTTCCGCCATCGACAGGGGGGTGAGGGCTTCCAGCCGCCGCATGGTGAGACGCACGGCGCGGGCGTGCACCAGGGGAATGACGCCGAGGACGAGCAAGCTCGCGACAATGAACCCGATCGCCATGAACATGATCGGTTCGACCATGACGCCTCCTGAACCAAATCAACTTTGTCTTTACCACAATGCCATGGCAGGCCGGGCGCTGCCAGCAGGGGCGACGGTTAACCTAAACCGGCGTGGCGTGAATGTCGCCAAAAACACGCGTCAAAACGCGCATATGGAGCTTTCGGGTCCGCTGCCGGACCGCGGCCCCGCAACTCGGCAAGCGTCACGAGAGTCAGAAGAGTCGAGACAAGACTTCGGAACGAGGCCTGGAACGAGCCCGCTCAGAACGGGTTCCAGGTCGCGGCCGGCGTGAATTTGAGATAGCCAACATTGGCGCCGAGGCGGAAGCCGACGCCGGAGCGGATCGGCACGACGACGATGTTGTTCGCCGTCAATGCCGTCATGCCGAGGCCGCCGACGAAATAGGCGGACCCGTCGATGCCGACGAAGCGCTGGTAGACGGCTTCGGTGGCCGGCAGGCTGTAGATCAGCATCATCGTGCGCGCGCCGTCGCCGCCGAAATCGAAGCCGAGCGAAGGTCCCTGCCAATAGACCCGCAGGTCCCCGGCGTTCTTGGTATAGAGCACGCCTTCGCCGTAGCGCAGCCCCGCGACCACCGCGCCGCCGGCCTCCTGGCCCAGGACATAGCCGTTGGGCAAGCCCCATTGGCTCCCCGCTTTCTCGACGATTTGAGCCAGCCCGCGCGAAATTCCGCCGAAGAACCGGTGACCGGCGTCGACGACCTCGTTGGAGGAATATTGGTTGGAGGGCGGAGGTTGGTTGGAGGGCGGCGGAGGATTGGCCTGAGCCGCCAAGGGGCCGCTCCCCAGCCCGACGAGGACAAGAACGAGAGCGGCGGTCCGCATCACGGCGCGCATCGAGGGCTCCTTGGAAATCGAGGGATCGGCTCGGCTTAACCCGACGCACACATTAGCGACGTTAAGCTTTGGCTACCTCACCTTTGCGGCCAAACCGCAACCGAATCGCCGCATGATCGGCAAGACTATGACCGCACCGCGGCACCAACGAAAGCTCTGCCTTCCCCTCTCGTGCGGGGTGATTCGTGCCGCGGTCCTGGCCGCCATTCTGGGTAGCTCGATCCCTGCGATCCGGGCGGCGACCACGGAGCGGATCGTCACCGAGCGCTACAGCGGGCTCGCGATCAGCGGCTTCGACCCGGTCGCCTACTTCATCGATGGCACGGCCACTCCGGGAAAGGACGCCTACGAGCATGCCTTCGCCGGCGTGGTCTGGCGGTTTTGCAACGAGGGTAACCGGGCGGCCTTCATCCTCGATCCGGACGTCTACATGCCGCGGTTCGGCGGCTATGACCCGGTTGGGGTCGCCCGCGGCGTGGCCGTGCCCGGCGATCCGCGCCTGTGGCTTATTTCCCGAGAGCGGCTCTATCTCTTCTATTCGCGCGAGGCCAGGAGCACTTTCGCAGGCGATCTGGAGTATCTAATTACCAACGCCGACCGGATGTGGCCGTCGGTGGCGCTCACGCTCTCGCCCTGATCCGTGCCGAACGCGTGCGCAAACGCAAATAACTAGAGACCGAGCTTCGCCGGTGCCACCGGGTCACCCCAGGCGATGAAAGCCGGCACGCGGAAGTTCTCGGAAATCCCGCCATAGCTCACCCGGGTACCCTGCGGCGTGGTAACCATCCCGCCGGCCGCTGCCAGCAGCGCGTGGCCGGCGGCCACGTCCCATTCGCAGGTGGTGGAGAGGCGCGGATAGACGTCGGCGGTCCCTTCGGCGAGCTGGCAGAATTTGACCGCCGATCCGCGGGCCAGCCGATCGGCGATCGGCAGCCGGGCCAGAAAGTCTTCGGTCTGCGAATCGAGATGGGAACGGCTCACGGCCGCAATCAGCCCCGAGCGGGGGCATGGCCTGCTGCGGATGGGAGTGCACTCCTGCGCAGCGCTCGGCGGCGCTCCGGGCGAAAGCCGCAGCCGCTCGGCGCCGCGGCCTTCGACCCCGCGCCAGAGCAGTCCCAGGGCCGGCGCCGCGACGATGCCGAGGCGCGGACATCCCCCGGTCACGACCGCTACATTGATGGTGAATTCGTCTCGCCCGGCGATGAGCTCACGGGTTCCATCGAGGGGATCGACCAGGACGAAGCTGTCGGGGACGCGTTTTGGAGGCGTTCGACCGGCGGCCTCCTCCGACACCACGCACATGCCGGGAAGGACGCAGGCAAGGCCTTCGAGAATCACCGCCTCGGCGGCGTGGTCGGCGGCGGTCACCGGCGAGCGATCCGCCTTGCTGCGGGCATCGAGCGAGCGGGCGCGCACGTGCAGAATGGCGGCCGCCGCGGCCGAGACGATCGTCGTCAGCTCGTCGACCAGCGGGCCGTCTAAGGCTCTGATGTCGCGGATCAAATCTGGCGGCCCTCGGTTCGTCTGCGGCGGTTGCGGGTGAGCGATGCGCCGCCCCGTTGCCACACTAGTGTGGCGGATTTGACGTTCCTACCAGTCTCGCGGCGGGTCCTCCGTAGGAACGTCAAATCCAAAGCCACACTAGAATCATAGAGTTGCTAGTGTCCCTTTGGTTCCGACGTTCGTAAAAGTGCGTGCTGCAAAGGGATACGAACGTCGGAACCGGGACACTAGTCTTGGCAGGTCGAGCGACCGCGGTGTATCACACCGGCGCCGCGACGCTATCCTGAGTCGCGCTCCACACCCATCGTTCCCTCGACCCGAGGCCCGCCTACCGGAGACGCCGTCATGTCCGCAGCCGTTGCCCTCGACGCTCTCGACCTCGCTGCGCTGCTGTGCTCGCGGGTCTGTCACGACCTGATCAGCCCGACCGGCGCGATCGTCAACGGGCTCGAAGTGCTGGAGGAAAAGGAGAGCGACGAGGAAACCAAGACTTTCGCCCTCGATCTCATAAAGAAGAGCGCGAAGACGGCTTCGGCGCGGCTGCAATTCTGCCGGCTGGCCTTCGGCGCCGCCGGCTCTGCCGGCGCGCAGATCGATCTCGGCGACGCCCAGGCGATGGGGCAAGCCTTCATCGAGGACGGCAAGACCAAGCTGCTCTGGAACCTGCCGCGGGTGCTGCTCCCGAAAAATCGGGTCAAGCTGCTGCTGAACATGCTGATCATCGCCGGCCAGACCATCCCGCGCGGCGGAACGCTGACGGTCGACCCGCTCGGGGAGGCGGAGAGCATGAGCTTCCGAATCGTCGCGACCGGTCTCAATGCCCGCATCCCGCAGGCCGTGCCGGCCCTGCTCGAAGGAACTTCCGAGAGCGGATCGGTCGACGCGCATGCCATCCAGCCGTTCTATGCCGGCCTCTTGGCGCGCGCCTGCGGGCTCAAGGTCGACCTCACGGCCGAGGGCGACGCCATCGTCGTGACGGCCCGCTGACGCTTTATCTTTGCCAATTGCTGAGAATTTGACCCGCCCGCAGGCGTAGCGCGTATTCTTTAACGTAAATTAACGGCGGCGAAGTGGCTGCGGCGCAACCAAAATTAAACCGTTTGGCAACAAACTGGGCGTGCCTCAACAGCCGTCGATTGGGTTCCCGTAGGACGCCGATTCGGCGGGTTGCGTGTTGCGTCGAAAGCGCCCCGGTCCATGGACGACTTGCTGCGGGAATTTCTCACGGAGACGGTCGAAAGCCTCGATGTCGTCGACGTCGAGCTCGTACGCTTCGAGCAGGAGCCCAACAACACCAAGATTCTCGATAACATCTTCCGCCTCGTCCATACCATCAAGGGGACCTGCGGCTTTCTCGGATTGCCGCGGCTAGAGGCGCTCACCCACGCCGCCGAAGCCCTGATGGGAAATTTTCGCGGCGGCCGGCGCGTCACCGGCGAAGCCGTCACGCTCGTCCTGGCGACCATCGACCGCATCAAGACGCTGCTCGATGAGCTCGAGCGCCACCAGAAGGAGCCGGAAGGCAACGACAACGACCTGATCGCCCAGCTTCAGCGCATGTCCGGCGGTTCGGCGCCGGCTGCGCCGGCCGGCCATGCTGCCGGCCCCGCGATGGCGCCGCTGGAGAGCCCTGTAGGAGCAGGCGAAATTCCCCCCGACATCATGGAGCGCGCCAGACGCATGTCACGCGCGGCGCAGGCGAACGCCGACGGCGCAGCGCCGGCGGCGTCCGCGGAGGCCAAGCCCGCCGCGCTCCGGCGGGGCACCATGCCCATCGTCGACAATACGGAAACGGCGGGCCGCGACGACGACCGGCCGAACGGCAAGGTCGCGAACCAGTCGATCCGCGTGCACGTCGACACGCTCGAGCATCTCATGACCATGGTCTCGGAGCTGGTGCTCACGCGCAACCAGCTCATCGAGATCGTGCGCCGCCACGAGGATTCCGAGTTCAAGGCTCCGCTGCAGCGTTTGTCGAACGTCACCGCCGAGCTGCAGGACGGCGTCTTGAAGACCCGCATGCAGCCGATCGGCAATGCCTGGCAGAAGCTGCCGCGGATCGTGCGCGATCTTTCGGCCGAGCTCGGCAAGCCGATCGAGTTCGAAATGTACGGTGCCGATACCGAGCTCGACCGCCAGGTGCTCGACCTGATCAAGGATCCGCTGACCCACATGGTGCGCAATTCCGCGGACCACGGTCTCGAAATGCCGGCGCAGCGGCTCGCTGCCGGCAAGCCCGAGCGCGGCACGATCCGGCTGTCCGCCTGTCACGAGGGCGGCCACATCATCATCGATATCTCCGACGACGGGCGCGGGCTCAACTTCGAGCGGATCAAAGCCAAGGCCATTGCGGTCGGTCTCGCTTCGGAAGCCGAGATCGACAAGATGACCGAGGCGCAGGTTCTAAAGTTCATCTTCGCGCCGGGCTTTTCGACCGCCGAAAAGGTCACCAGCGTGTCGGGCCGCGGCATCGGCATGGACGTCGTGCGTGCCAATATCGATCAGATCGGCGGCACCATCGACGTGAAATCGGTGAGCGGACGCGGCACGACCTTCACCATCAAGATTCCGCTCACGCTGGCCATCGTCTCCGCCCTCATCGTCGAGGCGTCGGGCGATCGTTTCGCCATCCCGCAGCTCGCGATCCTCGAGCTGGTGCGAGTGCGCAGCAATTCCGAGCATCGCATCGAACGCATCCGGGACGCCGCCGTGCTGCGGCTGCGCAACAAGCTGCTCCCTCTCGTCCACCTGAAAGCCCTGCTCAAGATCGGCGAGCATGCCGATGCCGGGGCCGAGAGCGGTTTCATCGTGGTCACGCAGGTCGGCAACCAGACCTTCGGCATCGTGGTCGACCGCGTCTTTCACACCGAGGAAATCGTGGTGAAGCCGATGTCGACCCGGCTTCGCCACATCGCGATGTTCTCGGGCACGACTATCCTCGGCGACGGCTCGGTCATCCTCATCATCGACCCCAACGGCGTCGTCCAAGCGATCGGAATGGCGGAGGCCGAACGGCGGACGGCCGAGGAGGAACGCGGGGCCGATGGCGACACGCAAGAGGTGGCGACCGAATCGATGCTCGTGTTCCGCGCCGGCTCGCCCAACCCGAAGGCGGTGCCGATCTCGCTCGTCACCCGGCTCGAAGAGATCGACGCCAGGACGATCGAGACGTCGAGCGGCCGTCCGCTGGTGCAATACCGAGGCCAGCTCATGCCGCTCGTTCCCGCCAACGACGAGGTGCGCATCAAGACCAGCGGCACCCAACCCGTGCTGGTGTTCTCCGACGAAGAGCGGTCGTTGGGTCTCGTCGTCGACGAGATCGTCGACATCGTCGAGGATAGACTCGATATCGAGCTCGCGAGCGAGCAGTCCGGACTCATCGGCTCGGCGGTGATCAAGGGACAGGCGACCGAGGTCATCGACATCGCGCATTTCCTGCCGCTGGCGTTCGACGACTGGCGCAATTGGAAGGAACGCGGAACGAGCAAGGTTGCGCGGACCGTGCTGCTCGTCGACGACGCGCCGTTCTTCCGCGACATGCTCGCGCCCGTGCTCAAGGCCGCCGGATACGCGGTCACGACCGTCGCATCGGCGCCGCTTGCCTTGGCGCTGATGGAAAGCGGCCGCCGCTTCGACGTAGTCATCACCGACATCGAGATGCCGGGCATGGACGGCTTCGAGCTCGCTTCGGCCCTGCGCGCCAATCCGCGCATCGCCGAGGTGCCGATCATCGGGCTGTCCTCCATGGTTTCGGCAGAGGCGATCGAGCGCGGCAAGCGCGTCGGCCTGTACGACTACGTGGCCAAGTTCGATCGCCAGGGCCTGATCGCGGCGCTCAAGGAGCAGACCGCCGACGTGAGCAGGGCGGCGTGACCGCGATGACCGCGATGAGCGAAAACGTCATCGAATACGTCACCGCGACGGTCGGCGGCCAGCTGTTCGGCCTGCCCATTTCGCGCGTGCAGGACGTGTTCAAACCGCAGGGGTTGACGCGGGTGCCGTTGGCCGCGAGCGAAATCGCCGGGCTGCTCAATCTGCGCGGCCGCATCGTCACCGTCGTCGACATGCGGCGCCGGCTCGATTTCGCGGCGCAAGAGCGCGATGGTCCGTCGATGGCCGTGGGCATCGAGCACAAGAGCGAATCCTACGGGCTGTTGATCGACGATATCGGCGAGGTGCTGAAACTGCCGGCGACCAGCCGCGAGGATAATCCGGTCAATCTCGACCCGCGTCTCGCGCGCATCTCGGCCGGCGTGCATCGCCTCGATGGCAGGCTGTTGGTCGTGCTCGACGTCGATCGCGTGCTCGACGTCGGCCCGAGCGCCCAAGCAGCGTGAAGCGCAGCGTGAAAGAGCAGCGTGAGCGAGTTGCAAGCGTGGAGCGGGGAACCCCGCGGAATTTATGTGAAGCGAGGTTGTGATGAAGAGCTGTCTGATCGTGGATGATTCGAGCGTAATCCGCAAGGTCGCGCGGCGAATTCTCGAAGGACTCGAGTTCCAGATCGTCGAAGCCGAGGACGGCGAGCAGGCACTCGACGTGTGCCGCAATCAAATGCCCGATGCCGTGCTGCTCGACTGGAACATGCCGAAGATGGACGGCTACGAGTTCCTGCGCGTGCTGCGTCGGCTTCCCGACGGGGATCGGCCCAAAGTGGTGTTCTGCACCACCGAGAACGATGTCGCTCATATCGCCCGCGCGCTCCATGCCGGCGCCAACGAGTACATCATGAAGCCCTTCGACAAGGAAATCGTCGAAGCCAAGTTCCAGGAGGTCGGGCTGATCTGATCGTTGGTCCGCGATTTTTTTGTGCCCATAGAAGCGTCAAAGAGAAGCGCGTTCGCGATGAGTGTCGCCGTCGCCCCACCGCCTCCTGCCTCCACGCTGGTGCACGATCCTATTCGGGTCATGGTCGTCGACGACGCTGTCGTCGTCCGCGGCACGATCATGCGCTGGGTCGAGGCCGAGCCGGACATGCTGGTCGTCGCCTCGTTGCGCGGCGGCCGCGAAGCCATCGAGCAAGTGGAGCGCAGGGCCCCGGATATCGTCATCCTCGACGTCACCATGCCGGACATCGATGGGATCACGGCGCTGCCCCTTCTCCTCGAAAAGAAGCGCGACCTCATCGTGCTCATGCTCTCGACGCTGACCCGCCGCAACGCCGAGATCAGCTTGCGGGCGCTCTCGCTCGGCGCCGCCGACTACATCCCGAAGCCCGAGACCAACCGCGAATTCACGACCTCGACGTCGTTCCAGCGCGAGGTGATCGACAAGATCCGCGCGCTCGGTTCCCGCCGCAAGCGCGGCCTGACCAGACCGCGGATCGTGCCGGCGGCTCCCTCCGCGGCCCCCGCGGTCGCCCCCGTGCGCGCCGATCACCGCGTGGGCGAGGTCGTACCTATCGTCGACGACACGCCCGGCATTGCGCCGGTTCCCGAATCCGACCGGGTCCTGCTGCGGCCGCTGCCGGCGACGCTGCCCCGCGTGCTCCTGGTCGGTTCGTCGACCGGCGGCCCGCAGGCGCTCAACGTGATTCTCGGAGCCATCGGCGCGGTCATCGATCAGGCCCCCGTGCTGATCACGCAGCACATGCCGCCGACCTTCACCGCCATCCTCGCCGAGCACCTGACGCGCACGAGCGGGCGGCCGGCCCGCGAGGCGGTCGACGGCGAGGTCGTCCGCGCCGGACGGATCTACCTCGCCCCGGGCGGCCGGCACATGCGGGTCGCCCGGCGCGACGGCGAGCCGGTGATTGCGCTCGACGACGGTCCCCTGGTCAATTTCTGCCGGCCGGCGGTCGATCCGCTGTTTTCCTCCGCGGCCGCGGTGTGGGGCGCGTCGATCCTCGCGCTGGTCCTCACCGGAATGGGTTCCGACGGCGTCCGCGGCGCGACCGAGATCGTGGCGGGCGGCGGAGGCATCGTCGTGCAGGATGAGGCATCGAGCGTGGTATGGGGCATGCCCAGCCACGTCGCGCATGCCGGGCTCGCGTCGGCGGTGCTCCCGCTCGACCAGATTGCAGCGAAAGTCGTCGGCATTTTTTCCGGGACCCGGCCATGACGCCGCATGATTACGACTACTTGCGCAGGCTCCTGCGGGAGCGTTCGGGCCTCGTTCTGACGGCCGACAAGCAATACCTGGTCGAAAGCCGGCTGTTGCCGGTCGCCCGCCGCGCCGGGCTCGCCGGACTCCCCGATCTGGTGCAGAGGCTCAAGGGCTCCAACGCGGAGCCGCTTGCGGTCGAGGTGATCGAGGCGATGACCACCAACGAATCGTTCTTCTATCGCGACAAGATTCCGTTCCAGCATTTCCGCGAGACGATCGTGCCGGCGCTGCTCGCCGCCCGCGCGTCGCAGCGCCGCATCCGTATCTGGTGCGCCGCCGCCTCGACCGGGCAGGAGCCCTATTCGCTGGCCATGTCGCTGAAGGAAATGGGTAGCGCCGTTGCCGACTGGCGCATCGAGATCCTCGCCACCGATCTGTCGAACGAGGTGCTGGAGAAGGCGAAAGCCGGCGTCTACAGCCAGTTCGAGGTGCAACGCGGGCTGCCGATCGCGCTGCTGGTCAAGTATTTCACCCAGAGCGGCGACACCTGGCAGATCGCGCCCGATATCCGCGCCATGGTCCAGTTCCGGCCGCTCAACCTGCTCAACGATTTCGCGCATCTCGGCACGTTCGACGTGGTGTTTTGCCGCAACGTGCTGATCTATTTCGACCAGGAGACCAAGGCCGCCGTGCTCGAGCGCGTCGCGCGGGTCACCGACCGCGACGGCTATCTCATTCTCGGCGCCGCCGAGACGGTCGTCGGCCTGACCGAGAGCTTCAAGCCGGTCAACGACCGGCGTGGCCTCTACGCGCCCAACGGCGCGTCCAAGGCCAAGGCGCCGCCGACGCTGCGGGTGGTGGCCAGCGCGGGATGAAGTAGGCGCGGTAGGGCGGGTTAGGCGCGTCTTGCGCCGTAACCCGCCGTTCGGCGGATTACGCTGACGCTAATCCGCCCTACGTCCGCACGAGCTTGTCCTCGAACCAGCTCCACATGGTGGCGCAGCCGAGCGTGAGATAATCGCGCTGGCAGTGTTGGGCGCCGCCTTCCTCGCTGGTGAAGACGCGCAGCGTCTTGTCCTTCGACCCGCAGGCGTCGTAGAGCGCCTGCGCATCTTCGAGCGGGATCTGCTCGTCGTCCTCGCCGTGCACGACCAGGAACGGGCAGCGCATCTTCTGCACCACGCCGTCGAGCTTGAACGGCTCCAGCCGCCGTAACGCGTCCTCGAGCGTATCGGCGCCCAGGATCCACATGATGTGATGGCCGGGCACCGAGAGCGAAGCCTTGAACTGGGCCTCGATGCGCCGCTTCCACACCGCGTGATAGTCCCAGATGGCGCCCCAGGCGATGCAGGCGGCAAAGCGCTGATCGAGCGACGCGCAACGCGGCGCGTAGTAGCCGCCGAGACTGATGGCGACCACGCCGATCCGCTTGGGGTCGACGTCGGGCCGCCTTTCCAGGAAATCGATGCAGGCGCTGCCGGCCTTCTCGTAGTCGTGGCGCAGCACGAGCCCGCGGAAACGGATCGCCTCGCCGGTGCCCGGTCCGTCCATGACCAGGACCGAGATGCCGCGCTTGATCAGCTCAGGCACGCCGGCGACGTATTGGATTTCCTTGGTGACGTCGAGGCCGTCGAAGAACACGACGCAGGGCGCGCGCGCCGACTTTGCATTCTGGGCGCGCACGAAATAGCCGGGCAGGCTTTTGCCCTCGAACGGCACCTCGACGATCTCGATCTTGACGTCGGTGAGCCCGACGAACTGGTGGAAGCAATCGACCGCCATGCGATAGGCATCGAGCGCCTTCTTGTCCTTCGGCGTGCGGAAGCGCTCGCCCATCTGGTAGTAGTGGCAGGCGCGCAGATAGAAGCCGGCGGCCGACACCGGATGGCCGGACGCGCGGAATCGCTCGCCGTGGGAGCGCACCTCGTCGGCGACCTTGACGCAGGCGTCGAACCAGGCCTCGTCGTCCTCCGCGCTCTTGCCCTCGAGCAGGCGTCCGATCTTGTGCAATTCGCTGATGTCGGCGCCGCCGTAGCTGCCGCGACCGAGCATGTTGACGAAGGCCGCAGACCAGCGGTAGTTGCCGGGAAAGTACATGAAGTATTTCGGCGTCGTCGACATCGTGTCTCCCCTGGTCAGGAATCAGTGATCAGTGATCAGTGATCAGTGATCAGAAGCAAGAGTCCGGAAGATGTGATCGTCTGATTACTGATCACTGATTTCTGATTCCTGTTAATCCCATGCCGGCACGCGGCCGGCGGGATTGGCGACCCGGCCGTCGGGCCGCTTGAGCGCGTCGATCCGTTTCATCTCGTCGGCGCTGAGCGCAAAGTCGAAGACGTCGAGATTCTCGGCCATGCGCTTGGCGTTCGACGATCGCGGGATCGGAACGATGTTGCCTTGCTGGATGAGCCAGCGCAGCGCGATTTGCGCCAGCGGACGCCCCTTGTGGGCGGCGATATCGGCGAGCACCGGATCGCGCAGCAGCCGTCCGCGGCCGAGTGGGCAATAGGCCGTGAAGATCAGGCCGCGCGCCCGGCAGGCCTGCGTGAGCTTCGCCTGGTCGAGATGAGCGTGATATTCGGCCTGCAGCGTGACCAGCGGCTCCGGGCACAGGCGGATCGCTTCATCGAGCAGCGCGATATTGAAATTCGCGACCCCGATATGGCGCGTGAGGCCCTGCCGCTTCGCCTTGGCGAGCGCGGCGATCGGCTCATGCAGCGCAATCTCCGGATTCGGCCAATGCACCAGCAAAAGATCGACGAAGTCGACGCCCAGCCGCTGCAGGCTCTCGTCGACCGAGCGCGCGAAATCGTCGGTGCGCAGATATTCGTGCGACACTTTGGTGGTGAGGAAAATCTCGCCTCGCGGCACGCCCGATGCGCGTATGCCTTCACCGACGCCGCGCTCGGTGCCGTATTTCCAGGCGGTGTCGATGTGGCGATAGCCGAGCTTGAGCGCGGTCGCGACGACCTCGCCGCAATCGCCCAGCGAGGACGTGCCGAAGCCGATAGCCGGCATCTCGGCGCCGCGCGCGGACAGTTTGGGGATCGAAGGGATTGGCATGAATGGCGCCGGGGGGACGGTGGGACGACGTTCAGGCCCCGCACTTTACGGCCATCGGGCGGTGGGTCAATCGGCCTTGGCGTCAAGTCGCGGCGCCGCGTTCTTTCCATCCATGGGCGAGGTTGGCCGCGATCACGGCGGCGGAATAACCCACGATGCAGACGAGCGTCGGCGTGGAATAGACGAGCCGCCCGTCGATCTGCTCCAAGGCGAAAACCCAGACCGGGCCCAAGGACCTGATGACTTGAGCCGTGAGCGGCGCGGTCACGGCAATGCCGACTTGCAGCGCGAACAGCGGCATGACGATGAGTGCGGTCGAGGTCGCCGAAAGCATCGCCAGATCGCCGATGTCGGCAATGTCTCCCATCCGGCCCTTGACGGCTTCGATGCATCCGGCGAGCAGGATCAGCAAGAGGTAGCGCACGGCCGTGACGGCCTCGGCGCTCACGCCGTGATCGTGCAGCCGCTTGGAATAGAGCAGGCTGAGCGTGATCGACGAGCCGCTGACGGTCAGGAGCACGAGACCGACGAGATTGCTGCCTTCGTCGCCGGCGGGCAGGCCGGAGCGTCCGGAGAGCACCACCCACCATAGGGCGACGATCGCGAGCGCGATCCCGCCATAGGCCCAGCGCTCGCCTCGACGCACCGCGCTTGGTTTGGCGAACCTCACCCCGCACGCCGCAAGCGCGAGGACCGTCAGCGGTCCCATGCCGCTGTGCACCGTGTTGACGATCGACGGCTCCAGATGCGTCAGCGCGAAGAAGTAGCAACTCCAGGCGACGGCAGTGGTGACGTTCATGGCTAGCACCGTCGCGATCTGACCGCGCAGCAACTTGAATTGCGTCGGTCTCCTGACGGCGGTCATTGCGCCGAAGATGAGCGTCGACAGCGCGAAGGCGAGCAGGATGACGGCGAAAAAATCGACGCCCTGGAATACGTGGCCGAAGTAGACGTCGCGCAAGGCCTGCGACAGGCAGAACGTCAATATCAGAAGAGGGCCAAGGAGGACGGCCATCGTTTCGTTCTCCGCATTGCGGAAGACGTTGGCCGCAGCTCTCGGTGTGATCCACCCGTTTTCTGGCGCCTCAATTCGTCATTGGCTCCACGGATGTCCGCAAAATAGAGAAACGCTAATCGGTCTTGGCGGCGGCGAGATAGTTCACCGTTGCCATGGCGAGCGCGCGCACGCCGACCACGAGCGCCTTCTCGTCCACGAAGAAATTCGGACTGTGGTTCGGCGCGGCCTTGGCCAGGTCGCGGTCGCGCGGCACGATGCCGAGGACGAAGTACAAGCCCGGCACCTCGTTGAGAAAGAAGGAGACGTCCTCCGACGCGCCGGAGCGCTCGTTGAGCACCGCGTCCCCGTCGGCCGCGCGCTCCAGCGCCGGCACCATGCGCGCCGTCACGCGGTCGTCGTTCACCAGCGGGTCATAGAGCTCGATGATCTCGACCTCCGCCTTGGCGTTGGCGCTGGCCGCGATGTTCTCGGCGACCTGGCGGATGTCGCGATGCACGGCGGCGCGCACGCCCGCGTCGTAGGTGCGGATTGTGCCGGTCATGTCTACGCTGTCGGGCACGATATTCCAGCGCGAGCCGCCGTTGATGGTGGAGACGCTGACCACGGTCGGCGACTTCATCAGATCGGTGCGCCTGCTCACCACCGTCTGCAACCCGAGCACGATCTGCGCGGCGGTGGTGACCGGATCGATTGCGCGCCAGGGATAGCCGGCATGGCCCTGCCGGCCGGTGACCTTGATGCGCAACTCGTCCGCGCTCGCCATCGCCGGCCCGGCGCGATAAGCGATGCGGCCGCTCGGCAGGCCCGAATTGACATGCAGGCCGAAGACAACATCGGGCTTCGGGTTCTGCAGCGCGCCTTCCTTGATCATGGCGCGCGCCCCCCAGATTTTGCCGGTGAAGGCGGCGTAGAGGCTCGGACCTTCCTCGGCCGGCTGAAACATGAATTTCACCGAGCCGTTGAGCTTGTCCTTCATGGCGGCGAGCACCTCGGCCGTGGCCATCAGGATCGCGGTGTGGGCGTCGTGTCCGCAGGCGTGCATGACGTCGACCTCGCGCCCGAGATATTTGCCTTTAGCCTTGGAGGCGAACGGCAAGCCCTCGGGCTCCTTTACCGGGAGCGCGTCCATGTCGGCGCGCAACGCCACCACCGGGCCCGGCTTGCCGCCTTTGAGGACCGCGACGACGCCGGTCGCCCCGACGCCGGTCTTCACCTCGAGCCCGAGCCTGGTCAGGTGCGCGGCAACGAGCGCGGCCGTGCGCGTCTCCTGCTCGCCGAGCTCGGGATGCTCGTGAATGTCGCGCCGCCAGGCGATCAGCTTGCTCTCGATCTCCGCCGCGCGCTGGCGGATTTCCTGTT
>WNEY01001364.1_pt1 | contig 17159 bp, 18 predicted proteins | sample 5400531 | NCBI WGS metagenome assembly WNEY01 (sample SAMN13153338, study PRJNA577476) | soil metagenome | isolation source: 200 cm saprolite under Douglas fir tree site 1 | place: USA:California | collected 2015-04-18
GGGCGCGGGTGAGATACTCGCAGGCCTGGACCATCTTTCCCTGCTGCCAGTGCCGCCGACAGCACTTAGGCCTCACAGAGTCTCTGCAGTCCGAGCCATGTCTCAGCGGTTCGTAGGGTACTCAGAGGCAGGGAAGACGAAGGGGAGAATGAAATAGCCACTTGTCTGTTGGACCGTGTGGCTCACTTCGATCGCATACCGCTCCAGTTCGAGTTGGTCACCATCCAGGTAGATATGCAGGTCCAGGTCTTCGTCCTCATAGCCTTCGCCATCGATGAGGAAACGGCTCTGAGGATACCGTTTGCAGAACTCCGTCTTAAATATCTCCACCGCCTGTCCCAGAGAGATCACCTGAAAATTATGGGTGCTGGGCACGCAGATAGCCCTCCACATTGGCAATGATATGCTCGGCCAGTTCCACACTCGTTTGCGCGGTCATAGCCGAGATGGTTTCATGGGCTCGATAGTCGCTACGGATACGCTGAGCATACTGCCAGCGGAGCTGAAGCGCAATGGGCCTGGTGAGTACCCCGCTAAGGTGGGAGTCGGTAACCACTACAGCCGTCACGATGCCATGCTCCCATCGGCTAGCAGGTCTGCCGCTCCTGCCCGTATAGTTGCTCGGCCTCAAACCGCAACTTTCCAACAATGCCACGCATGCATGGTACGCAGCGTAGTAAGCCCGTGAGACTGTGGACCGGTAACGCCCCTGGGCCAGGAGTAATCTAGCGTCCTCGAGCAATTCATGTGCAAGACGCAACGCATGGTGCATAGCAGCGCTCTACTTCCCACCCCTTACCTGCGGGCCAACTCAGCCAACGCCCACCGGACCTTATCAGGCTCGCCCAGTGTGCCCAGACGCCCGAAAATCTCTAGGGCGCGGGTGAGATACTCCCGAGCCTGGGCAATATTCCCCTGCTGCTGGTACAGCCGGCCGTAGTCAGCATAGGCCAGTGCCAGCTCGTTTTCAGCCTTGATCCGCTGAAGGATGGCGATACTCTGCTCGAAGTGGGGCGCCACCTGAGCAGTCGGACTGCGACTGGGGTCTGGATCAGCGCGACCCACACGCAAAGCAAAACCTGGCACCTGCCGGCAGCTCGGTGCCACACGCCCCGCACGCGAGCGTGAGACGGACGCCGCACGCTGGACAAAATTTCGCCTGTGACAGGTTCTCCTGTTGGCATTGGGGGCACTGCATTACGAGCCCTTCTCTGCACCGGTTGAGGCACATAACCCGACGACCGCACAGGCGATGGTAGTGCGCTACCAGGGGTGTGTCAAGGTGGTGAGCCCGGCCTGCCAGGGTTATTCGCCGTTGCTCTTGCAAAGCACCAGGTGGGCAGTCTATCCTTCGCTCCACAGCGAGGATGCGACAGACGGTAGCGTGCAACCCCACATCAGGAACCGAGAGGCCAGGCAATGGAAATCGACCAGATCTTGCAAGACAGGCGCGAAACGATACTGCAAGTTGCTGCCAGTAATCACGATCGCTTTGGCCTCAGGAGGTTATGATGCCGTCGAAGGAGACTTCAGTGCCTGCAGTGCAAACCCTCATGACCGGTCTTCAGCTCGGCGAGTCGCCACGTTGGCACGATGACCGTCTTTGGTTCTCGGACTGGGGCGCGCACGAGGTCATTGCCGTCAATCTCGCGGGTCAGAGCGAAGTCATCGTCCGCGTGCCGTCATTGCCGTTTTGCATCGACTGGTTGCCCGATGGGCGTTTGCTCATCGTCTCGGGGCGCAATGGGCTTCTCTTGCGCAGGGATCTCGACGGGTCGCTTGTCACCCATGCCGACCTGACCAGCCTCTCTGAGCACCCCTGGAACGAGATCGTCGTGGACGGTCGGGGCAACGTCTACATCAACAACACCGGCTTTGACTTTCCAGGCGGCGCGTTCGCCACGGGGATCATTGCTTTGGTCACCCCTGATGGCTCGGCCCGGCAGGTAGCAGATGGCGTCGCATTCCCCAATGGCATGGTGGTGACGCCCGACAATGCGACGCTGATCCTCGCGGAGTCCTACGGCAAAAGACTCACGGCCTTCGACATCGCGGCCGACGGCAGCCTGTCGAACCGGCGGGTGTGGGCCGACCTCGACGGCGGCTTCCCCGACGGCATTTGCCTCGACGCGGAAAACGCCGTCTGGTACGGGGACGTCCCCAACAAGCGTTGCGTGCGCGTGCGCGAAGGCGGTGAGGTGCTGCAGACGATCGACCTTGACCGCGGCTGCTTCGCTTGCATGCTCGGGGGCGTGGACAACAGAACGCTGTTCCTGACGGCGAACGAATGGCGTGGTCCTGCGCACATGACTGACGGGGCGCGCACGGGCCAGGTGCTGACCGTTGAGGCACCCGCGCCGGGCGCCGGCTGGCCATAGGAAGCCGCGTTCCCCAACTCGCAAACCGTGTGAAGGTGCTCGACAACGCCGGCCGCGAATGGCGGCTCCGCGCTCTCAACGGTACGCATCTTTTCCATCGGTTTTGCTGTTGCCTGCCCGCCTGGTTTGGCGATGGTTGCGCACCGCTTGGCCGGGCACCAGACAGACGCCGTAGCCAGAGTCTTTGAGCCGTGCAGAGAGCGCTTGCCAAGAGAGACCGGAGGGCTCCATGGCGAGCAGCCTCTGGCGACAATGGTTTATGAAATTTGCGCATTTCGCTCATGTGTGGAACAAGGCTGGCATGTCACCGGCGCAGCGCTACCACCAGCTATGGCGCGAGCTGCAAGTGGCTGACGAACTCGGCTTTGATTACGGCTTTTGCGTCGAGCATCATTTCCGACCCGATGAGAGCTGGATGTCGGCGCCCAACCTGTATGCTGTCGCCGCCGCCGCCCGCACCCGCCAGATCCGGCTGGGTGCGATGGGGCACATCGTACCGCTCCATTCGCTCTGCTCTCCCCCATGCCCGTCTCGTCGAATTGGATCTATCCTATGGGATCAAAGCAACGACGACGTAGCGCACGTCTCGCTAAGACATCGTCAGGGGCTGGAAGTCATCACACGTGCTTGCGAGTGCTTCACATGAGTTGGCTATCTGCAACAGCGTTGCTTGGTGCGCGATGTCCATCACGATATTCCTCTTATCAAGCCATTCTAGCAGGCGACTGTCGAGCGTGACATCCGCACCAGCGCATGACGCACCGCCACTGGCAAGGACACCTCCTCCGTGTTCCAGTCTCTCGGAGGTGTCTTGCAAAAATATCTGGAAGATATGTCCCAGGGCGTAGAGGTTGTCGTAGAGCATCACTGCTTCCCCTTCAGCTATCGTAGCTGCGCCTTGCTCCAGGATGAAGTCTGACGCAGGATTCTGGAGTCCCATCGTCTCTCTCATACAGACGCCACGTACAAAAGCGACCTTACCCATATTGCTCAGCAAATTATGTGCCAGGGTCGTAGGTGTGTCTTACTGAGGCAGGAGGGGAAAGACGCTCTGGACAATATCTGAGATGCTACGAGCACAAGAGTGCATGTGTATCGAGTAAGAAACGAACAGACTATGGTTTTTTCCGAGAAACAGCCTTGAGACAGAGGCAAGCTCAACCAGAGAGAAATGTCAGAAATGCCATGAAAAAAGACAAAATAGTATGCCTGCTCTCGGTTGTGCTCTTGTTTCTTGAAGCGAAGAGTGCACGTAAGGCTGTGGATGACAGCGAGAGAGGAAGATGTCACACTGGATTAGTAAGCCTCGGCAACACTGCTCGGCAAGTGGTCTGGCATAATTCTTGCGCACCCTCATGAGTAGACGTACATGCCTCATCTCAAGGGATCGGGAGGGTAGAAATATGGCAACCGCGCAGGTATTTGCGACGACATACCCGGAGCAATCATGCAAGGACATGCAGCGCTGGCACAATTGGTTTGACGCCTTTGTGGCCAACCCTGCTAACCCTGTCATGGGCGTCACACCAAAGGACGTCATTTGGAAGCGGGGAAAAATCCAGCTGTATCACTATCACCCCCAGACGGAGCGTGTCTCTGCTGTACCGTACTTCATCGTGCCATGGCTCGGCATTAGCCGTCCCTCTGTGCTCGATTTGCTGCCAGGTCAGAGCATGATCGAATTCCTGGTCAAGCGCGGACATGATGTCTACATGTTGGACTGGGGTGTTGTTGCCGCAGAGGATAGACATCTGGGTTTCGACGAGTTGGTCGGCACCATCATCCCCAAGGCCATTGACCGTGTCCTGGAGTACGCCGGGGCCCGAGAACTCACTCTGAATGGCATCTGCCTCGGCGGAGTGATGAGTCTGACCTACCTAGCACTCAACCCTGACGCCCCCGTGAAGAACTTCGTGTCCATCGTGACCCCTGTCGATTTTAACCAGGGTGGACTGTTGAAGGTCTGGATCGGCAATGACACTTTCCCTAGTGACCTTCTGGTGGAGCACTATGGTGGCGTACCACCAGGTCTGATGGGCGTCGGCTTCAAGATGCTGCGGCCCACCAATGATATTGCGGCTCTCTCAGGTCTCTGGTTTAACCTGGACCGCAGAGACTACATGCCTTCCTACAAGGCCATGCACCATTGGGCCAATGATTTCGTGGGCATGCCTGGGCGCTTCTTCAGTCAATTAGCCAAGGGGCTGTACGGTCAGAACAAGCTGCTCAAAGGCGAGTTTAGGGTCAAGGGGTGTCGTGTCGACCTGCGCAACATTCATCAACCTCTTTTAGCGATCGCCGCATCCCACGACAACATCGTGCCGCCGCTCGCCGCTCAAGGGCTCATGCACGCCGTTTCGAGCCCGGACAAGGAATACCTCGAGGTACGTGGTGGCCACATCTCTGTCTTTTCCGGCCGCCAGGCGCATGCGGTCATGTGGCCAAAACTTGATGCATGGGTGACCGAGCGCACCACAGTGCGGCAAGCCGCCACGGCGCTATATACTGCATGAAACGAAGGAATTTCACTGTTTTGTCTGTTTTCTTCGTTGAACCCACAAAATCGTATGCACACCGGCAGGACGCCATCCACAGCCATGTGCACGAACTGAGGACGTGGAACGCTTGCCCCTCACAGAGAGTGCAAGGCCGCCGCTTGCGACAGCCTCTACCTCTTCTCGCAGCCATGACACATCATCGCATGCGTCATGCCTGCCAAATGCTCGCCATGACGCTATGCGTCATTCTGCTTCCAACCTCGCTGGTGCCATCCATCGTCCCATGTCGTGGTGCAAGGCAGAGCTATAGCCCTGCGAAGAGCCCGAGGACAGCGTTGCAGAAGGGCCTGTGCAGACAAGGTTGTCGATATTTGGGTACAAACTGCCAAACGTGTCAGTGGTGTGCTGTAGGCCATCTCGACCCCACAGAAGGCGATACGCCGATGCGCCCTTCCAGCCACCGCCGGCTCATGTAAGGATGGCACACTACTTGCACATATCTCGCAAGCATAGTCTCCTTACCGGGCAGCGCTATGGCTGTTGTGATGACCGTAGCGACCTCCCCGTCCCCCTTGGGAGTAATGTTACCTGCAAACACAAAGGAAGAGTCCATGCTCTACGAGAGCATCTTTTATTGGGGGCACATCGTCCAGACGTTTTTGCGAGACACTACGGCTCTGTTCGAGGAGCAGACACGGCAAAGGCAGCAATACTTTGAGTACTGGAGAGAGTTCTGGTCGAAAATGCCTGAGCCCTGTCTCGCAGCAGAGGACCTGACCAGCATAGCAAACACACCGTGGCAAGGCCTGATCGAGGTTTCGGAGTGGACGAGGAAGATAGCCGAGCAGTATGCGGAGGTTATGGCGTCTGGCTTCGGGAGCCCATTACGCAGTCAGGTTGCAGCAATCGTCGAGCAGCTCGTGCATCTCGGGACGCAGCTCCAGAGTGTAGAGCATCAGCTCGATATGCTGCTGGAACACGTGCAAGAGATGCAGAGCAAGGGTGTGGAAGAGCGTCTCGACGTCCTTATAGAGCGTGTCAATGAGGTCACAACCAGCCTCGCCCGTCAGGCCACAGGCGCTGCACAACGAGGTGGACAAAGACGCAGACCCCCCCACACGCCGTGAGAGTCTCTCCTTTTCCTTGGCTATGCCGCACAGCTATGCAGCGGGTGCGGCGTGCGGAGCTGGTCCGGTGCAGAGAAGGCATCGCGCTGCATGTACCCCAGCTCGCGATGTGCTTCAGGGTCGATCGGCACCTCGACGAGACTCGGGACTGCCAAATCCAGTGCACGTTTGAGAGTCGGGAGCAGGTCGTCTGGGCGCTCCACGCGGAAGCCAGGGAGCCCGAAAGCCTCGGCGTACTTGACGAAGTCCGGATTCGTGAAGGCAGCCCCAAAGGTGTGCCCAAAGCGTCGCTCTTGGTTGAGCGCGATGATCCCGTAGCGGTTGTCTGTCCAGATCACGGTGACAAACGCCGTGCCCAGGCGCTTGGCTGTCTCCAGTTCCTGCGAGTTCATCAAAAAGCCACCGTCTCCAGTGACCGCCACTACCTTCCGCTCTGGATGCACGAGCTTGGCAGCGAGCGCCCCGGGAACTGCAATGCCCATGGAGGCGAGGCCATTCGCGATAATCAGACTGTTGGGGCGAGCGGTCGGAAAGAGAGTGGCCAACCAGAGCTTGTGGACCCCCACATCGGCGATCAGGATATCGTCGTCATGGAGGACCGTGCGCAGGTCGGCAACCACGCGCTGGGGTTTCAAGGGAAACGACGCATCAGTGCGGTGGCGCTCTAGGATATGCAGAGCGTCTCGGCGATAGCGGCTGTCCAGCCACTGGGGTACGTGGAAGTCACAACTGGCTTCGAGCGCCCGCAGACTTTCACCGATCTCACCAACGACTTCGATGGCCGGCAAGTAGTGACCATCGACCTCAGCGGCGGTGCTGTCAATATGAATGATGGTTTTATCATTCTTACTATTCCAGACCTGTGGTGCCCACTCCACGAGATCGTAGCCAGTGGCCAGCACGAGGTCGGCCTCGGCTAAGGCACACGCATGCAGGGCTGCCGAGCGCAGCCCCACTGCTGGTTGCGCCAGTTCATCCCGGTAATCGAGCGCACCTTTACCCATAAAGGTCGGGACGACCGGGAGCCCGAGCTTGTGGACGAATGAGGCCAGGTGGTCGGCCGCTTGGCGTCCGGCCGCCTGACGCCGAATGACCCCATTGCCAGCCAGCACAACCGGGCGTTCGGCAACGCGTAGCAAGTCAATCGCCCGCTCAACACTGTGTGGGAGAGCCTGCGGATAGGTGGTGCGGCGCACCGGCAGCGGTATCCCTTCGACCTGCTCGACGGCGACGTCTTCGGGCAGTTCAATGTGCGTCGCACTCGGTTTTTCCAGCCGCGCCAGCCGAAAAGCCTTGCGGACGATTTCCGGGATCACTGCTGGTTGCTCGATGCGTGTGTTCCAGCGTGTGACAGGTTCCAGGAGTCGGACGATATCAATATACTGGTGCGACTCCTTGAACCCGCAACTGCGTGCCCCCTGGCCGGTAATCGCCACGAGAGGCACACGGTCGAGGAAGGCATCGGCAATGCCGGTCACCAGGTTCGTAGCACCAGGGCCGAGGGTGGCCAGACAGACGCCGGGGTACGTGCTCAGCCGGCCATAGACATTCGCCATGAAGGCCGCACCCTGCTCGTGCCGGGTGGTCACGAATGTGATCTGCGCGCTGTGGGAGAGCGCCTCCATGAACTCCAGGTTTTCTTCACCGGGAACGCCAAAGATATAGCGCACCCCTTCGTTTTCCAGGCATCGTACCAATAGCTCACTCGCCTTCATGTTGCCTCCGGAGATCCTGTTGGACTACACTCACACCTACCACGCGTTCCAGCCGCCATCCACTTTGAGCACATGGCCAGTCACAAAGCTGCTGGCATCACTGGCGAGGAAGATGACGGCGCCAGCGAGTTCGTACGGCTGCCCCCACCGCCCCATCGGCGTACGCTCACAGACGAAGTGATGGCGCTCTGGGTCGTTAAAGACGGCTTGCGTCAAGGGAGTCTCACAATAGGCCGGAGCGATGGCATTGACCTGCACCCCCGCCTGCGCCCATTCCAGCGCCAGGACATTGGTTAACTGTTCGACGGCGCCCTTCGAGCTGGCGTAGGCTCCTTGCGCGGGGAGGGCGATGCGGCCCATCATGCTCGAGATATTGATGATCTTCCCAGAGCCGCGGGCTACCATGTGCCTCCCAGCGGCGCGGGCACAGTAGAAGTAGCCATACAAGTTGGTCTTCAAAACACGGTCAAACTCCTCGGCATGCAGCTCGAGGATCGGTTTGCGTACATTGATCCCGGCATTGTTGACGAGGATATCGACCGTGCCCAGACGCTCGATGGTGCTGGCGATGAGGTGCTCACAGCTGGTTTCATCGGCACAGTCCGCTGGCACAGCGTCGGCACGACGCCCGAGGTCGCGGATCTCATCCCGAACCTCGTCGATGTCCGCCGCGGTGCGGCTGCTGACGACCACGTCTGCCCCAGCAGCAGCCAGGGCCAGGGCCATCGCCCGACCGAGCCCTTTCCCGGCGCCGGTGACCACGGCCACCCGGCCGGTAAGATCGAACAGATTTTTTCCGCGTAATTCCGGACGGTCCATGTAGTTTACGTCTTCCAAGAGCTGTTCTGACATCACGACCCTGATAGCCATATCCCCGACTCCTTCTTGCTCCATGTCCTGGGTGTGTATTGTCATCTCCCACAGCGGGAGAGAGCGGCGTACACCTCATGGATAGAGCAAAGATTGTGCCAAATGCCTTGTGTAAACTGTCACCGCGCCGCATGCCTGGCGAAACCTATTGCTCCTCTAGATTAGTACAGCATATAATACCTATCCGTTCACGCCGCTCATGACGGATGCGCTGAGGAAGGGACGATGCCGACAGCACGGATAGGCGACATTCAGATCCATTACGACACCAGAGGTCAGGGAGAGCCACTGCTCCTCATCATGGGGTATCGCGGCAGCGGTTTGATGTGGGGAGAAGAGTTTATTACCCTTCTGTCACGTTACTTTCAGGTGATCTACTTCGATAATCGTGGTACCGGGCTAAGTGACAAGCCAGATACGCTGTACACGATCCCGATCATGGCGGATGATGCGGCGGGACTCCTCCGTTACATTGGTATCCGTCAGGCCTACGTTTTTGGTGTGTCTATGGGCGGGATGATCGCACAGGAGCTTGTCCTCCGGCACCCGCAGATGGTTCGACGACTCGTCCTGGGCTGTACCTCGTGTGGTGGTCCGCAGGTGTTCCTGGCCTCACTTGAGGTGCTGGCAAAGCTTATCCACCCGCCTGACATGTCGCTGGAAGAGGCCGTGCGTCGGCAATGGACGGTGATGTTTAGCCCAAAGTTTCTTGAGACACAGCAGGATTTTCTCGATATGCTGACGCAATGCGCCCTGCTCCATCCTGCCCCACCGCATACCAGCCTCCGACACCTCATGGCCCTGCAGCGCTTCAACACCTATGGACGTCTCGGCATGATCAGCACACCAACGCTCGTCATCACCGGTGCAGACGACGTCATCGTGCCACCAGCGAATTCTATCCTGCTGACCGCGAGAATTCCCGGGGCCTACTTGGAAATGTTGAAGAACACAGGACACGGCTTCTTCTGGGAAGTGCCTGGGGACGTGGCTGCCCTGTTGTACAAGTTTTTCCACGCCATCTAACACCCACGCCTACCCCTGCACTGCATGACGCACCGCAGAAATTCTTGGCAGGTTTTGACGCACTGCGTTATACTTGCTTCAACGATATGCTGACCACATCAACCCGTGAGGAGAGACGTGATGCAGAGTACGGCAGACACAGGGAGTCAGTTCACGCGCAAAACTCTTGATGCCATCAGCCTCTGGAGTGAGACCAACATGCAGGTCCTGCGCCAGTTGCTGGACTGCTCAGCCAGCACAGCCAGGGAAGGTTTGAGCCTCTCTACCGAACTCCAGACCTCCGTCTTTGAGGCCGCCAAGCAGGGACAGTCCTATATGCTCCAGCGCCTCAGCGAGCTTCCAGACGCGCCCAAGCATCCTATGGACTACTATCAGAAAAGCATGATGGCATGCGTTGATACCGCCGAGCAGGTCTATAAACTCCAACTGGGCAATGCTCAGGTTCTCCTCCGCTCTGCTGAGCAGGTAGGCATTGTCGCCCAGCAGGCCAGTCAAAGGATACAGGAGAGCTACAAGGAGTTGGCCGACAAGTTGCGATTGCTGTACGCTCCAGCCTGAGTGCTGCGCCCGGGTGCTGCGCCCGGCTAGTTGCCCCGCCTGTGGTCGAGGACTCCTGCTGCTTCTCAAGTCGCTCTGCCAACGCCTGGGACAGAGTGGAGTGTCACCTCGAAACAGGTGCCACCGCCATGGCGCGGCACACACCGTACGTCACCGCCGTGATGGCGCGCAATCTGGCGCACCAGGGCGAGGCCAAGGCCCACTCCGCCATCGCCACGCTCACGCATACCGCTAGGACGGTAGAAGGGCGCAAAGATACGCTCGCGTTCCTGCTCTGGCACGCCAGGTCCGCGGTCGGCAATGCAGAGGCAGGCGCCGCTCGGGTGGAGGGGAACGACGGATGCTTCGATGGGCGAGCCAGCCGCGTAGCGCTGGGCGTTCTCGAACAGGTTGCGCAGAAGCCGACGCAGCATGCGCGGATCGCCTTGGATACAGACAGGTGAGCCACTGACTTCTGCCGCATTGCGTGCCCCTTCCTCGGCCAGCAGGGCGAGCAGATCGATCTCTTCGGTATGCTCGAGGTGCTCCAGGGTGTCCAGACGGCTGGCCAGCAAGAGCTCATCAATCAAGGTATCGAGTTCCGCGATATCTTGCGTGAGGCGTCCCTGTAATTCGGGTCGCTCAGCGTGTGGCAAGAGTTCGATGGCCATACGCATGCGGGCGAGAGGTGAGCGTAATTCGTGCGAGGCGCCGGCGAGCATGGTGCGCTGCGCGTTGACCAGGCGTGCAATGCGATCCGCCGCATGGTTGAAGCTGCGTGCGAGCTGCGCCACCTCGTCACGCCCTTCGACCTCGACGCGGACGGTGAGATCCCCAGCGCCAAGGGCTTCGACCTGCGTCTGCAGCCGTTCGAGTCGTCGCGTGATACGCCGCACAATGGGATAGGTCCCCAGTGCTATGGCAATGGCCAGCAGGCCAAGCGCTCCCAGCAAGCCCAAAGGGCGATGCGGCCGTTGCCAGCGGACCACCACAAACCGTCCGTCTGGCAGGGCCAGGGCAACCGTTGGGCCAGCGCCCCGGGCCCGCATCCATCCAGGCGCCATATGCTGCGGCGGCGGCGCCGGCAGAGGGGGACCGACTGCAGCGAGGAGGGCGCCATCAGCGCTATGCACGGCGAGATCGATAGGCAACAGGCGCCTAAGATGCTCTACTGCAGCTTGCAACTCGTGCACCGGGCGCTGTGGTCCTGGTAAGAGCTCACTGAGCACCGCACCCATCCCATCCAAGAGCAAGTGCTCCTGCGGATGCAGGGGGATCAGCAGGGATGCCACCGTCACGAGCCCGCCGAAGAGCAACAGAATGCCCAGGAAAGCCAGGTAAATCTGCAGGTAGAGCCGGCGCATTACCTCTCCCGCTCGTCGTCCTGATACTTCGCGAACACATAGCCAGCGCCACGCACTGTAATAATCCGACGCGGGTGTTTGGGGTCATCCTCAAGGGCAGCGCGGAGGCGCGCAATGTGCACATCAATGCTGCGGTCGAACGCCTCGAATTCCTCCCCACGGACATGGTCCATGAGAGCTTCGCGGGACATGACCCGCCCCGCATGCACGGCCAGGACGCACAATAGCTCAAACTGATAGCTCGTCAGCGGCCGCTCCGCCCCGTCGATTCGCACTACGCGGGCATCACGATCGATCTCCAGGCGTCCGAATCGCAGAGGCGCCGTGCGTGCCATGCCGGCGGGTCCACGGCGGCGCAAGATGGCTCGCAGGCGTGCCAGCAGCTCGCGCGGGTTAAAGGGTTTTGGCACATAATCATCGCTCCCGAGTTCCAGGCCAACGATACGGTCCATCTCATCCCCGCGGGCCGTTAACATCAAAATGGGGATGTCAGACTCCGCACGGACCCGGCGACACACCTCAAAGCCATCCAGATCCGGCAGCATAATATCGAGCACCAGGGCAGCGAAGCCACCCTGGTGCAACAGTTTCAGCCCATCGATCGCCGTGGCGCGCGCCGTCACCGTGAAACCACGCGCGCCGAGGTATTCGCTGAGCATCGCGGACAAATGCTCGTCATCTTCGATGAGCAGGATGCGTTCTGCCATACTACCATTCTCGACGTGCTAGAACGTCGGTCAAGTAATCGCTCGGAGAGCCGGTACGGGCGATTCCCTCCCCCTCGACGGGGGAGGGCAGGGGTGGGGGTGAGGTCAGGCGTGGCTCGTGGAGTCCATCCCTGCCTCTGCCCCCCATCCCAACCTTCCCCCACCAGGGGGGAAGGGGCAATACGTGATCGGTGTTCTAGGCGCTGCTGCTGCTGTTAGTGATGCCAACGGCTCATGAACTCCGCCAGCCTGGTGCGTTGCTCTGGCGTGAGCACCTCGGCAACGTCTGCCAGGGCAGCGATCATGCGCTCGGACGCCGTCTCTGCAAGTTGTAATTCTGCACGACGGATGTCCCCGAGTGCCGTACGATCAATGCTCGGCTGCATCAGCGCCTGAAGCATCGTCTGCTTGTGTTGGTGATGTTGCTCTCGCATTGGCGCCAGGTCCTGCACAGTCGCCTGGACAATCGTTTTGACCTGTTGGCGCTGTTCGTCACTGGCCTCAATGCGGCTCAATATCCAATCTGTCGCAAACTCGATGCGCGCCCGCACCATGTCTGGATCATAGGCCCCCTGCCGCCAAGAGCCGCCAGGACCGTGCCCAGCCCGGAACCACCAGCCGGGGCCTGGCTGCGCATGTGCATACAGGTTAATACCCCCGACCAGCAGACTCCCCAGGAAGCCACCCGTCACCATACCCGTAAGGAAGCGACGGCGTGATCTGGGCTGTGCCGTCTGCTGCGCCCCTGCCGATCTTGTATCATCGGGCGTACTCATATTGTACTCCTTTCGTTGTGACCTCATTGCCCAATTGCCTCTACCCATCAAGCATACGAGCGCTCTATTGCTGGAGTTCGTCGCGCATGTAAAGTTTTGTAAAGCGCTATCCCTGGTGCTCCCAGCGCGGGACTGCCTCAGCACCCATCTCCAGCTTGTGACCAGCGCCTCCTTCACGTATACTGAGGCAAAGTGACTGGCACTGTACGCGGTAAGGAGAAGGCATGATCCAGATCCAGAAGAGCATGCGCGAGGCGAAGCAAGCGCTGCTCCGCACCTTTATGGAGACTACCATTGCCCGGGTGGCGAAGGCGGTCTTTGCCGAGCGCGGCTACCAGCAGGCCACGCTGGAGGAGATTGCGCAGCGCGCCGGCATGTCCAAGGCGACCATTTATCTGTACTACAAGAATAAAGACGATCTTTTCCTGCATGTGGTCGAGGATTTGGTGCAGACGGCCATTACTGAGACGGCGCAGACTGCTGAAGCGCCTGGGACGCCGCTGCAGAAATTGGCGCGCATGGTGCGCGGCAAGATGGCCTTTTACGAACGCGAACGGGAGTTTTTTCACATCTACTTAAACGAGAAGCATGGTCTGGACTTCAACGAGAAGCACGGTCTAGAGGTGGCCCCCAAAGATCCCCACAAACGCCTTTTGCAGGACATGTACTTGCAGGGAGTCGACAGGCTGGCAGACGTGTTACAGGAAGGCATGGACGCCGGGGTGCTGCGGCCCATGGAGGCCAGACGGCTCGCCTTTTTCCTGCAAGAGATGATGAGTACAGTGCTGGGGCAGCGCATCCAGGGCAAAGCAAAAACTTCCGTCGAGGAGGATGCTGAACAACTGCTCGACTTTTTTCTCCATGGCGCCTTGCGCCGGGAGGCTCTGCCGCGCTAACGCGCCCCGACGGCGCTACCCTGGGCAGTAGCCAAGAGCCTTTGCATCGTCCTGCCACATACTCGTTCGTAACCAGCAAGTTGCACAAACCGTGCCCTGAGCCCTGGGGCTTCCCCTGGAGACAGCCTACATAGGAGGTCTCCCTGTCTTCAGGCTCCTGTGGTATGAGCAGCTACTAAAAACTCCTGGGGAAAGTTTCGAGAAAATATCGTTTAGAGTACTGACTTGTGAGTCATTCCATGATAATATACATTCGCCAAGCAAACATAAGGCCTATTGCGAGCGACTACAGTCCACTGGAGGCCATGGCACACGCTTGCCGCCGCTCTGGAGGCTTTTCGGCAAGGCACAGCGTCCGAGGAGAGAGACGCCTATGCCATCAGTCATCGAACAGTGCACCTCAGCCCTACAACAGGGCCATTTTGCAGAGGCCACAGCCCTGGCAGGCGAGGCGCTCGCCGGTCCGGTCGCCTCTGTGGCCCGTGTACCGTTGCTCGAAGTGTTGGCCCAGGCTCAGACCGGCATGCAGGATCATGCCGCGGCGGCGCAGACCTGGCAGCAGGCATACGAGCAGGCTGCCACGCCTGCCGACAAGCTGCGCCTGTTCGAGCGCACCTCGCTGGGCTATCAACACCTGCAGGATTACCCGACTCTCCTGGAGCTGGCCCGGACCCACTTGCTGCACGTCCGCAGCGCTCAGGAGCGCGCCGCCTGCCTCCTGGTCGCTGGCGAAGCGCTCTTTCACCTGCAACGCTATAAGGAAGCTCGCCAGTGTCTCGAACCTGCAGTGCGTCTCGTCGAGGTCGCGCCTTACACGCGTGTCGGTCTTTGGCAAGTCTTGGGCCGCTGTTATCTGGCGGAGCACGCCTTTGCTGCTGCCGCTGAGGCGTTTCGCCAGTCCATCGAACTCATACTCGGCATGTCCCTCAACCGTCATGCGCCCCACCCACCCGAGATCGACGCCCAGCTCCACCATCTGTGTAATACGGCACGCTTTTATGACGGTATTATCCATCTCGTCTATCACCGCCCACAGCAGACCGTGCAAACTTTACAGACGTTGCAGCCTCCCCTGACCGCCATGGGGACGCGTCACGCCGCACTGTTTCTGGGTCTGGCCTATTGTCAACTGCACCAGCCGGAGGCCGCAGACAGAGCTTTGCACCCCCTCACGCGCACCTCAGGGGTTCACGACATGCTGCGTGGTCCATGCGCTGTGGTGTGTGCCGGCATCGCGAACCTGCGCCAGGACACGGCAGCCGTTGGGGCTTGCCTGGAGGTAGCGCTCAACGCCTCACTAGTGCCACGCACCCCCTGGGAGCCCTCCTGGCGCGCCTGGGCGTTCCAGGAATTGGGGCTGGCTTTGTGGCGCATTGGCTACCGCCAGGCTGCCATTGCCTGCCATGAAGATAGCCTGAAAGCCATCCTACATCAGTGGGGCATCTGGGACGACCCCCAGCGCAGTGATTGGCTGCGCGGCCCCAGCCTGCTCACGGCCCTGGAAAACCTCCCCCTGCATACCTGGTCGGCTACCATCCAGGGGGAGATGGTGCGACTCCTCCAGGGATTGGCCTGGCTCTATAACCACGAGGCGCACGGCACCCTGGCCGATACGGCGTTGGCCCTGGCTCTGCGTCTGGCTACGACACCGGCACAACGCGCCTACCTCTGGCTGCACCGCGGCTGGCTCGCAGCCACGGCGTCTCCAGCGCGCCAGTCCGATCCGGGAGTGGTCTCATGTGCCAGGGGAGCACTCCTGCTTGAGGTGCAGCGGGCGCGTGCCCACTGTACTGATGCACCGCTGGCGCGTGCCCTGCAGGGTGTTGAGGCGTTGTTACAGGGCGACGAGGCCCTGGCACTGACGTGCTTTGTCCAGGTACCGGCAGTGCCAGAGGCACCAGTCGTCCAGGCCCTCAACGTCGCGGCGTGGTTCTGGGCGCATGCCCGACAGGGCACGCTGGAGCCGGCTCTAGGGCGTGCCCGCCCAGCACCACTGCCCTGGCAGACAGACGATACCCTGGTTGCCGCTCTGGAGATGCTGCTCGCCTGGACAAGTAGTGTGGAGGCGTCGGCTCCTGAAGAGATTCGAGCCTGGCTGGTGCCCTTCCTGGCGCAGCCGGAGTCCTATACTGGCGTGGCCCTGCGCCGTCTGTGTTGTCCCGGCGCGCTCCCCGCAGCGCTTCAGAGGGCGCTGACAACGGCGCTGGCGTCTCTCCTCAGCAATCCTACCCATGCTGGGCTCGCCGATGAGGCAGCCGCGCTCCTGGGCGGAGACGCGCTGCTGGACAGGGTCGCTGCGCTGCTGCTGCTGCTCGACCAGCACACGGTGCCAACGCCGCCCCAGGTCTCCCAGCATCGGAAACAGCGCCACCAGGACCGCCATGCTCATGCTGGAGGGCAGCGTGCGCCTGAGGTCTCCCACGTGCTGCGCCTCATCGACCTGCTCGCGCCGGCCCATACTACGGCAGCAGGACAGCCGTTGCCCGAGGTGATACGTGACTGGCTGGTCCGCCATCCGGCGCTGGGGACACAGGCGCCTGAGGTGGTCGGCGCCCTGCTGGGCCGGCTCCGGCAGGGCGCTGGCGCGCACGCGGCCATGCAGACTATTCTGGACCGGGTGCTGCTGTCCCACCGCCAGCGGCACGCCCTGGAAGCGGCGGTACAGACCTCCGCGCCAGCCGCCACCGCCACCGATGACCCGCTGGCCTGGGAACCCATACGGTCCTGGCCGCTGACACGCCTGCTCGACACCTTGACGCACCTGCAGCCGCGGCATGCGGCACCTCCTGACGGTGCTGGAGAGGCACAGGCGTGCTATGTCCTGGCCATGGTGTTTGCCCGCGTGGGTCTGCAGGCCCGGGCCCGCGCCTGGGCCCGCGCCTGCCTCGGTCTGCAACCAGCGCAACCATTGGTGCACTTCCTTCTGTCCCAACTCTGCCGTCTGCAACACCAACAGCAGGCGGCCTGGGAGCATGTCCAGGCAGCCTGGGACGGTCTCCTGGCGCAGGCGCCGCAGACGCAGGTCGTGCACCTCGAAGTGCTCAACCGGCTACTGACATTACTGGGTGCGAGACATCAATACGAGCATTTCCCCCAATGGCTCGCCACCTTTGAGCGCTTCCACATGGACCTGGAGCCCTCTGCGCTCAATGAGAGCCAACGTCAGCGGCTGCGGGAAGTAGAGGGGGAATGTGCCCTGTCGCAGGCCCTATACCTGTCTCTGGCACCGTCAGTGACGCAAACGACAGAGGTCTTGGAGCAGCAA
>WNEY01001365.1_pt1 | contig 17157 bp, 14 predicted proteins | sample 5400531 | NCBI WGS metagenome assembly WNEY01 (sample SAMN13153338, study PRJNA577476) | soil metagenome | isolation source: 200 cm saprolite under Douglas fir tree site 1 | place: USA:California | collected 2015-04-18
ATCGCGGCCGTCAGCGTCGTTACCAGGTACACGACAATGATCACGGCGACCGTCACGTTCGCGCACGCGGTCGCGAGGCCGATGCCCATCACCGAGGATCCGAGATACAGCGGGTGCGCGAACCAGCGGTAAGGGCCGGACGCAGTCACTTCCCGCGCCTTGTTGAGATGACCTGAAGCCCAGATCCGGAACGCCTCGCCGCACACGGCGATCGACATGCCGATCGTCAACGACCGGCCCGTCGGTCGCGCGAGGATCAGGACGAGCACGCCGAAGACGAACCCGAGCGAAACGCGCATGCGCGCCAGCCCAACGATGACCGCGTAGCGCACGCCCCCTGTGTAGCGCGGGCCGTCAGCCCGCCCGATCTCAGACACGGCTCGGCTCCGCGGCGAGTCGGCGCTCCACGGCGCCGAGCACTTCGGCGACCTCGATGTCGAGCAGGCACATGCGCTCGAGCCGGCAGCGCCGCAGATGATGGCACTGACAGACTGCATCCCGCGAGACGGTGATGTCCAGCGGCGACATCGGTCCGTTCCGCGCCGGACGCGTCGGCCCATAGATGCCTACAATCGGCGTGCCGAGGGCGGCGGCAATGTGCGTCGGGCCGGTGTCACCCGACACCATCAGCGCCGCGCGCCGCGCCAGCGCGACGAGATCGGCGATGGCCGTCTTCGGCGACAGCACGGCGGCGCCCGCTGCGCCGGCGACGACCTGAGCGGCGAGAGTCTCTTCGCCGGGACCCCACAGGACGACAGACATCAGGCCGTGGCGCTCGCGCAGCTCGACCGCGATCACAGCCAGCCGCGCGGGCGGCCAGCGTTTGTTCGGCCATGCCGCGCCGGGATTCAGCACGGCGTACCGGCCGCCGGTCTGCTCGCGCATCGCGCAGGCGGCAGCGGAGTCGACGTCCTCGATCGGGAACTCCGCTTTTCCCGCCGTGACGCCGATCACGCCGAGCAGTCCGAGGTTGATGTCGACGACATGCCGGGTTTCACGTGGATCATAAAGCCCGCCGCGGCCAGGATCGTAGGCGTCGGTGTAGAAGAGCCGTGCAGTACGCTCGCGCGCGTAGCGCGACGCGAAGCCGATGACGCGCGGCGCGCCGGAGCTCCGGGCCAGAACTGCCGATTTGATCAGACCCTGCAGATCGATCGCGATATCGTAGCGCGCAAGCCGCAGCTCGCGGATCGCGGCGAGAAGCGACCGTGTGGGCGACAGGTGTCCTTGCGCCTGTGTTTCCGCGGTACGGACACCCGTCCCCCAGGCCCGATCGCTGATGACGAGACGGCGATCGATGATCGGCACGAGATCGAGAATCTCGCGGTGCCTCGCGCTGACGAGCCAGTCGATGCGCGCCGTGGGATACGCGCGCCGCAGCGCCGCGGCCACCGGAATGGCGTGCACGACGTCGCCTAATGCGCCCAGGCGCACGATCAGGAAACGGCTCACCGCGACGCCTGAATGCGCGCGAGGAGATCGCGCGTTGCATGGGTCTTCACATCGCCGACGATGGCGATGCGGCCGCCGTAGCCTGCAACGACGGCGCGCTCGGGCACCGAATCGACCGTGTAGTCCGTGCCCTTGCAGTGCACGTCAGGCTTCACCAGCTTCAGCAGGCGTTCGACATTCGAACCCTCGAAGAGGACGACGTAGTGGACGCCGCGGAGCGAGGCGACGAGCTCCGCGCGGTCGGCCGCTGGCAGGATCGGACGTCCCTCGCCCTTCAGCGCCGCCACCGACCGATCGTCGTTGACGGCAACGATCAGTCGATCGCCTTCAGCTGCCGCGGCCTGCAGATATCGCACATGACCGACGTGCAGGAGATCGAAGCAGCCATTCGCGAACGCGATCGTCTTCCCGGCCGCACGATCGCGCGCGACAACCTCAACGAGCTCCGCTTCCGACACCACCACGGTTGCCCTCTGCTCCAATCCCCAATCCCCAATCCCAATCCCCAATCCCTAATCCCTAATCCCTAAAACTAATCCCTAATCCCTAAACTAATCCCCAGTCCCGAATGCCGAATTCTCCGATCCGAATCCCGAATCCCAAATCCCGAATCCCTAGTTCTGCACCCGCCGTCCCTGCGCCGGTCCCTCCTGAGCCCAGCTCTCGAGCGCCGTGTCGTGATCGCTCGTCACCGCGTCGATGAGCTCCTGCGGCGACACCGTGGCCGTGCCGCGCTTCATGACGACGAGGCCGCCCGCATAGTTGGCCAGGCGGGCCGCTTCATAAAACGAGGCGCCCGCGGCGAGCGCGAGGCCGAATGTGGCGATGACGGTGTCTCCCGCGCCCGTGACGTCGGTCACTTCATCGGATCCGAAGATCGGCACGTGGACCGTCGGCTGCCTCGGCTGGAACAGCGCCATGCCGCGGCTGCCGCGGGTGATGAGCACTGCCTGCATGAGGGTGCGCCGCAGCAGCAACCGCCCCGCGCGCTCCAGCGCCTCGCCATCGTCGCCGATGTGGATGCCGAGCACGGCCTCCACCTCGGACTCGTTCGGCGTGCACGTCGTGAGGCCGCGGTAGTCGAGGAGACGGTAGCGCGAATCGAGCAGTACCGGAATGGGCCGCCGCCGCGCGCGGCGCGCCACCGCGCGCCGAATCGCTTCCGCGAGGACCGGCGTGACGAGCCCGGATCCGTAGTCGGACAGCAGGACGGCATCGCACGCCTCGAGCGCCGGCTCGATCCGCTTCGCGAGCGCGGCGCTGATCGCTTTCTCGAGCGGCCAATCGGCGTCGCGATCGATGCGGACGACCTGCTGGCGGGCCGCGTGTACGCCGCCTGCGAGAATGCGGGTCTTGACGGGCGTGCGGTACTGACGCGCACGAACGACATGTGCGCGATCGACCCCGCGGTGAAAGCTCGAGAGGAGACGGCGGCCTTCGGGATCGGCGCCGACCAGACCCACGAGCCGCGCGCGGGCGCCGAGCGCGGCCACATTGCTCGCGGCGTTGCCCGCACCGCCCGCCACCATCTCGGTCGCGTCGTACTTCAGGATGAGGACCGGGGCCTCGCGTGACACGCGCGCGATCTCTCCGTAGATGAACTCGTCGGCGATCAGATCGCCGACCACGAGCACGCGGCGGCTCGAGAAGCCGTCGACGAGGGCGAGCAGGCGCTCCCTGCGCTCGGCCTCGCCCGGCAGCGGATGAATGGAACGGGCTATCAACATTGCGGATCTCGGATTGCGGATTGCGGACTCAATTGCCGATTCAACAGAATCCAGCTGACCGCGGCCGCGAGGTTGTCCACGACCGCGTCCGCGCTGAGGTCCGGCTTCGGCCTTGCCTCTTCGATCGCGCCCGCGCCGGTGCGCACCAGCACGCCGCGCGCGCCGGACGCGCGCGCCAGCCCGATGTCGAGCCACGTGTCGCCGACGACGAACGAGCGCTGGGGATCGAGGCCGAGATCCTGCGCCGCCCGATCGACGAGCGCGCGCCCGGGCTTCCGGCACTCGCAGTGCCGGCGGTACTCGGGCGCCGTGCCGTCCGGGTGGTGCGGACAATAGTAATACGCGTCGATGTGCGCGCCGCCTGCGGCCAGTCGCCGATCGAGCTCCTGGTGCGCCTCCTCGACGAAGCGCTCGCTGAAATACCGCCGGGCGACGCCCGACTGGTTCGTCACGACCACGACCGGCAGGCCGGCGCGATTGAGGGCGCGGATCGCGTCCACGCTCCACGGCATCAGCGCGATACGATCGATTCTGTCGAGATGGCCGACGTCCTCGATGATCGTGCCGTCGCGATCGAGGAACACCGCGGACGCCTGCCCCAGGCTGTTTCGAGGTGTCACAGGGTTCTTCGCGCGGCCTCGAGCACCGACGCCACGCGGATGCCGCGCATGCAGCGGTGATCGATCGGGCACTCGCGCAACATGCACGGCCGGCACCAGACCTGATGGGTGATCACGACGTGAGCGTCCCCCATCGGCCGCGTGACCCACTCGTCGGTGGGACCGAACACCGCCGTTACGCTGACCCCGGCGGCGGCCGCAAGATGCATCGCGCCCGAGTCGTTGGTCACGAGCGCGCGACAATGCGTCAGGACGCCGGCGAGCGCCGGCAGGTCGGTGCGACCGACAAGGTTGTGCAATCGCGCGTCGCGTGGGACGGCCCTTTGAGGGTCGCCGGCCGGGACTTGAGCATCGCTGGACCCGAGTCGAGCCCTGAAGGCTCGCCCTATGTCTTCCGCTGTGGACGCATCCGCCGCGCTGCCGATCATCACGCACGCGATGCCGTCGCTGGCGAACGCACCAGCGAGATCGGCGAACGACGCTGGCGGCCAGCGCTTCGCGCCACCGTACGCCGCGCCGGGTGCGAACGCCACCAGCGGCGCTCGTCCGTCCCAGCCGGCCTCGCTCAACAGCCGCACACCCGCGAGCCGGGGCGCCGGCCCAACGACGACGCGTGGCTCGATCGGCCCGTTCGGAAATCCGAGCGCGTGGACGAGCTGCTGGTAGTACTCGACCTGATGAAGCCCCGCTGTACGCTGAACCGCTCGCGTGAGCAGGCCGCCGCGGAATCCCGCGCGGTATCCCCACCGCTCGGGGATCCCGGCGCGCGACGCCATGAGCGCGGCGTGCATGGAATTGGGGAGCAGCAGCGCGGTGTCGAACCGTTCGCCGGCCAGCTCGGCGCCCAGCGCGCGCCAGCTCCCGATGTCGCCGATCGATGCTCGGCCTGACAGGACGATCGTGTCGTCCACCTCGGGGACGAGACCGAACAGCGGCGCGACCGCCGGCCGCGCGGCCACGGTGATCGTGGCGTCCGGTGCCGCGCGGCGCACGTCGGCGATTGCCGGTTGCGCCATGACGGCGTCACCGAGCCAGTTCGGCGCGAGGATGACCAGACGCTTCATCGTGTGGTACGGTCGTGAGGTCCGTGCCTCACGAGCGTACCACGACATGAAGGTCGCGCTGCTGCAACTGAATCCCACCGTCGGCGATCTGCAGGGCAATGCGCGTTTGATCCTCGAGTCGCTTCGACAGGCGTCGGCCTCCGGCGTCGACCTCGCCGCCACGCCGGAGCTGGCGCTGGTCGGCTATCTGCCTCGCGATCTGCTGCTGAGCGACGGCTTCATCACCCGAAGCTGGGACGCGCTCGAGGCGCTCGCGCGGGACGCCGTCGATCTGCCGCCCGTTCTCGTCGGCCTTCCCGAGCGCAACCCATCCGATGAGGGCCGGCCGCTCTTCAACTGCGCCGCATTGCTCCGCGGAGGGCGCGTCGAGCAGCGCTTCCGCAAGTCGCTGTTGCCGACCTACGACGTCTTCGACGAAGACCGCTACTTCGAGCCGTTTCACGGGCCTCAACTCCTCGACGTCGCCGGACGCCGCGTCGGCATCAGCATCTGCGAGGATATCTGGAACGACCGCGACCTCTGGAAGCGGCGCCGCTACCATCACGATCCGATCGACGAGCTCGCGCGTGCCGGCGCCGACATCGTCCTCAACCTTTCGGCGTCGCCGTTCACGGCCGGGAAGCACGGCATGCGCGAGGACATGCTGAGCCGCATGGCGCGCAAGCATCGGATTCCCGTCGCCTACGTGAATCAGTACGGCGGCAACGACGACCTCGTGTTCGACGGGCGGAGCTGCATGTTCCGCGCGGACGGCACCGCGTCCGCGCGCGGGCGGTCCTTCGAGGCCGACGTGGTCGTCTGCGACCCGGAAGCGTGCGCGTCCATCCCGCCGGCCGACGATCTCGGCGTCGAATCAGAGATCTGGCGCGCGCTCGTCCTGGGCACCCGCGACTACGCGCGCAAGTGCGGCTTCGCTGACGTCGTGCTCGGATTGTCCGGCGGCATCGACTCGGCATTGACCGCCGCCGTCGCCGTTGAGGCGCTCGGTCCCGCGCATGTCCTCGGGGTCCTGATGCCCTCGCCGTATTCGAGCCGCGGCAGCGTGGACGATGCGATCCAGCTCGCGCAGAACCTGCGCATCGAGACGATCACCCTGCCGATCGAAGGGTTGATGCACGCGTTCGACGGCACGCTGCGCGGCGCGCTCGGCTCCGCGCCGCCGGGCGTGGCCGCAGAGAACATCCAGGCGAGGATTCGCGGCAACCTGATGATGGCGCTCTCCAACGCGCGCGGCGCGCTGCTGCTGACAACGGGCAACAAGTCGGAGCTGTCGGTCGGCTACTGCACGCTCTATGGCGACATGTCCGGCGGGCTGGCCGTCATCGCCGACGTGCCGAAGACGATGGTGTATCGCGTCGCGCGGTGGCGAAATCAGACCGCGGGACGTCCCGAGATTCCCGAGGCCAGCCTGACGAAAGCGCCATCGGCGGAGCTGCGGCCCAACCAGACGGATCAGGATTCGCTGCCGCCGTACGAGATTCTCGACGCCATCCTGCAGCGCCACGTCGAGCAGCACCAGCCGGCGGACGAGATCGTCGCCGCGGGATTCGATACCGCCACGGTCGAGCGCGTGCTCCGCCTGGTGCGCCTGGCCGAATTCAAGCGCAAGCAGGCGGCGCCCGGACTGAAGGTGACCGATCGCGCGTTCGGCACGGGCTGGCGGATGCCCATCGCGCGCGCCTGACGGCCGCAGCACGGAATTGTTCAGGCCGCGTGCCGAGCAACGGTCCGCCAGAAAACGGACACGACGTTTGTCCGGACCGCGATCGTTCGCTCGTGCCGTGTCGCGAGGAATGCCTGCCAGCTGCGCACGGCGCTCCGCGCAAACCACGCAAAGGTCGCAACGAAACCGGTTGGATCCGACGCTTTGCGCTTCGCGGCCTTTGCGTTCGATGTTGGTCGATCCCGCTTCAGTGGGTACGGCCCACTACACGCCGTCCTCGCTCGACATCGAGCCCTCGTCGTTCTCCCGATCGGCCGATGGAAACATCCCGGGCACCTCCAGCGGGGCCGGACCGTCGTCTCGCCACCGGCGGTGCATCCACAGCCACAGCTCGGGATGGCGGCGGACGTACATCTCGAGGACATCCGTGCACCGCTGGGTGAACTCACGGATCGCCTCGGCAGAATCGGCGCGCGGCGGCTCGACCGGATGCTCGTAAATCATGCGATACCGCCCCCGGCCGAGCGGCAGCGCGAACACCGGCACGACCGGGGCACCCGTGCGCAGCGCGAGCGCCGCCACCGCCGACGTGGTCGCCGCCGGACGCTCGAAGAAATCCACGTAGATCGCGTCGCGGGTCACGATGTGCTGATCGATCAGCACGGCGACGCCGTGGCCGGCGTGCAGCGTCCGCATCACGCGCCGAATCGTCCCGCGGCGATAGACGACGGTGTTTCCGGTCCGCTGGCGGATATCCTCGAGCAGACCATTGAGGTAGGGATTGTCGAGCGCCCGCGCGAGGATCGCGACCGGCTCGACCTGCACGGCGTGCACCATCGCCTGCAGTTCCCAGAAGCCGAAATGCCCGGTGACGAACAGCACGCCCTTGCCCTGCGCGTACGCAAGCCGCGATCGATCTTCGCCGTCCACTTCCACGCGGGCGCGCATCTCGTCCGGCGACAGCGTCGCGAACTGCAGCAGCTCGAACAACAGCCGCCCGAAATGCGCGAACGCCGCGCGGGCGATGGCGCGGCGCTCGGCTTCCGGCCGCGCCGGGAAGGCGGTCGCGAGGTTGCGCTCGGCGATGCGCCGGTGCGCCCGGTCCACGAAATAGAACGTCAGCCCGAGCACCGTGCCGCAGGCGCGCACGAGGACACCCGGCATGAACCGAACCACGGTGATCAACATGCGGACGATCAAGTACTCGAGACGGTGTTTCATCGCGGCTTGCGGATTGCGGACTGCGGATTGCTCGGCGCGGATTGCGGATCGCCCGGTGAGGAGTGCGGATTGGCGAGCCGCGCGAGCAGCCAATGGCGAAACGCGTCCGCCGGCTCGACGCCGACAATCAGCGGTACCGAGGCGATCGGCAGGTCGTCGAGATCGCATGCGGCCAGCCGTACCGCGTCCTTTTCGGTCGTCAGCACGACGGCCGATCCTCTGGCGCGCGCCGCCGCGCGAATGCGCGCGATGTCGCGGGCGCTGAACGGGTGGTGGTCGCGGAATTCCATGACACCCGAGATCTCCCAACCGGACGAGGAAATGTCCGCCACGAATCGGTCCGGGCGCGCGATGCCGGTGACGACGAACACGCGGGAGACCGGCGGCACGACGATCGAGTCGCGCGCGCCGGCGACCGACCGAGGCGCGCCGATCGCGCGCGTCACGCGAAACACGGTGGTCTGTCCCAGCGCGCGGCCGATGCGCTCGGCGGCCGTGTCGTAGCCCGCGGTAATCAGCGCGGCGTCGGCCGCGGCGGCCGCACTCAGATGTTCGCGCAGTCGGCCGCCCGGCAGCGGGCGATCGTCGAGGTCGTCCTCGGACACGAGCAGCAGATCCACGTCGCGCGCGAGCTGGAAATGCTGGAATCCATCGTCCAGCAGATGAACGGTGGCGCCGAGGCGCCGCTCGGCCAGACATCCGGACAGGTAGCGGTCGGCGCCGACGAGCACCGACACGCCCGGCAGCGCGCGCGCGAGCATCAACGGCTCGTCGCCGGCGGCGTCGAGGCCGGCCAGCACCCGTGTGCCGTCGGATACGACCGTCACACCCTCGCCCGCCGCGCGCCGCGCGTACCCGCGCGTCAGCACCGCCGGACGCTCGCCCGCCTCGAGCAGCAGCCGCGCAATATATTCGACGATCGGCGTCTTGCCGCTGCCGCCGACGCGCAGGTTGCCGACGCTGACGACGGGTCGCGCCAGATGGCGCCGGCGCCCAGGGTCGCGCGCGTACCACGCACGCCGCCACGCCGCCGCCGCGCCGTACAGCGCATTCAATGTCTGGATCAATGCACCAGGCGGAAGGGCCTGACGACAGCGCGGCCGTGGCCGTCGCCTGGAGGGAGCACCTCGGCGATGACCTCGAGGGTCTTGTGCTTTGCGCCGCGGTTGGCTTCCACCAGCGCGCGGGCGGCAGCACCAAGGCGCGCGCGCCGGACGGGATCGGTGACGAGCGCCAGCAGCGCCTCATCCAGCTCGTACTCCGACCGCACCTGGATCGCCGCGTCGTTGGAGACGAACGCGTCGGCGATCTCCTTGAAGTTCTGCATGTGCGGGCCGAAGACGATCGGCTTGCCGAAGATCGCCGGCTCCAGAATGTTGTGCCCGCCGTGGTCCACCAGGCTGCCGCCGACGAACACCGCGGTCGCCAGCTGATAGACCTGCGCCAGCTCGCCAATCGAGTCGAGCACGACGACGTCGGCGCGCGGCTCCGCGTCGATTCGCAGCTTCGATCGGCGGATCGTCACGAACCCGGCATCGCGGGCGATGCGCTCCACTTCGCCGAACCGCTCGGGATGCCGCGGCGCGATGACGGCCATCGCGCCCGGCATCGCCGCCTTGATGCGGCTGAACGCGCGCAGGACCGCCGTTTCCTCGCCGCGCAGCGTGCTGCCGGCGACGACGACCGTGCGGTTGGCGGACAGGCGGAAAAACCGGAGCACGCGCTCGCGCGGCCTGCCGTGGACGGTCGCGGCAGGCAGCTCCAGCGAGTCGAACTTCAGGCTGCCGGTGACGGTGACACGCGCCGGATCGGCGCCCAGCTCGGCGAGGCGGCGCGCCGACTCCTCGCTCTGGACGCAGAAGCGATCGACGTCGCCGAGGACGCGCCGGAAAAACGCGCGGATCACCCGGTAGCGCGAATAGGACCGGGACGAGATGCGCCCGTTGATCATCACGTTCTTCACGCCGCGGCGACGGCATTCGTGGAGCAGGTTCGGCCAGATCTCGGTCTCCATCATGATGAAGAGCCGCGGCCGAACCAGATTCAGCGTGCGGCGCACGATGAAGGTCCAATCGAACGGGAAGTAGAAGACCTCGTCGATGTCGGCGAGGCTCCGGCGCGCCACCTGCTGGCCGGCCATCGTCGTCGTCGAGAGGAAGAGGCGCAGGCGGGGATGCCGGGCCTTGAGGTCCGCCGCCAGCGCACGCGCCGTGAGCGTTTCGCCGACCGACACCGCGTGAATCCAGATCGAGTCTTCCGCGTCCACGTTGAACGTGATCGGCAGGAAACCGAGACGCTGGCGCAGGCTGCCGATGTACTTCTTGTAGCGGATCGCCTGATAGGCGAAGTACGGCGACACGACGACGAAGACGACGAGCGTCAGCACGCTGTAGGCCAGATACATCGCGGTGGCCTTATTGTAGAATGAAACGTTTGTCCCGGAGGGTTTTGCATGGCAGTCAGGGTGGGGATCAATGGTTTCGGCCGCATCGGCCGGAACATCATGCGGGCGGCGCTCGGCGACAAGAACATCGACTTTGTCGCTGTCAACGATCTGACCAGCGCCGGCACGCTTGCGCACCTGCTCAAGTACGACTCCGTGCTCGGCAACCTGCACGCGAAGGTCGAGGCGAAGGCCGAGACGATCGCAGTCGACGGCGACGAGTTCAAGGTTCTGTCGGTTCGCGATCCCGCGCAGCTGCCGTGGAAGGATCTCGGCGTCGACGTCGTGTTCGAATCGACCGGCCTCTTCACCGAACGCGACGCCGCGGCGAAGCACATTGCGGCCGGCGCCAGGCGTGTCGTGATCACCGCGCCCGCGAAGAAGCCCGACATCACGCTCGTCCTCGGCGTCAACGACGACCAGTACGATCCGGCGAAGCATCAGATCATTTCCAACGCGTCCTGCACGACGAACTGTCTGGCGCCGCTCGCGAAGGTGCTGCACCAGACGTTCGGGATCAGGAAAGGCTGGATGACGACGATCCACTCCTATACCAACGACCAGCAGCTGCTCGACCTGCCGCACAAGGATCTGCGGCGCGCTCGCGCGGCGGCGCTGTCGATGATCCCGACCACGACCGGCGCGGCTGTCGCCGTCGGCGAGGTGCTGCCGGAGCTGAAAGGCCGGCTGGACGGCATCTCCATGCGCGTGCCGACGCCGAACGTCTCGTGCGTGGATCTCGTCGCGGTGCTCGACAGGAAGGTCACCGTCGAGGAGGTGAACGGCGCGCTGAAGGCGGCGGCCGAAGGCCCGCTGAAAGGCTTCCTGGCGTGTTCCAGCGAAGAGCTCGTGTCGATTGACTTCAAAGGCAACGCGCACTCCTCGATCGTCGACATGCCGTACACGAAGGTCATGGACGGCGATTTCGTGAAAGTTCTGTCCTGGTACGACAACGAGTGGGGCTACTCCAACCGTTGCGTCGATCTGCTGCGGAAGCTCGTGAAGACCGGGTTGTAGGCGGCACATGTCCGACCGGGCCGGCACGCGGGTCGGCTCAGCTCCTACCTGCGCGACGATGGCAAAACTCTCGATTCGCGATCTCGATCTGACAGGCCGGCGCGTCTTCATCCGCGTCGATTTCAACGTCCCGTTGAAGAACGGGCAGATCGGCGACGACACGCGGATCGTTGCGTCGCTCCCGACCATCCGGTACGCCCTCGAACGGCGCGCGACGGTCGTGCTCGCCAGCCATCTGGGTCGCCCCAAGGGCAAGCCGGATCCGCAGCTGAGCCTGCGGCCCGTCGCGGAACGGCTGGCGGACCGGCTCGGCCGTCCGGTCGCCTTTGCGACCGACTGCATCGGCGACGCCGCGCGCGGCGCGGTCGATCGGGCGCACAAGGCCGGCGGCGGCGAGGTAGTACTGCTCGAGAATCTCCGCTTTCATCCTGGGGAAGAGAAAAACGATCCGGAGTTCGCGGGTGCGCTCGCGGCGCTGGCGGACCGCTACGTGAACGACGCGTTCGGCGCGGCGCATCGGGCGCACGCCTCGGTCGAGGGCATCACGCACTACATCGCGCGCGCGGCGGCCGGCCTGCTGATGGAGCGAGAGTTGACGTACCTCGGCCATGCCCTCGAATCGCCGGAGCGGCCGTTCGTCACGATCCTCGGCGGCGCGAAGGTCTCGGACAAGATCGATGTCATCAAGAACATGCTGGGCAAGGTCGATCGCCTGATCATCGGCGGCGCGATGGCGTACACGTTCTTCAAGGCCCGCGGCGTCCCGGTCGGCAAGTCGCTCGTGGAAGAAGACAAGATAGAAGCGGCGCAAACGATACTCGAAGGCGCGAAGGCACGAGACCTGCTGTTCGCGCTGCCCATCGATCACGTCGTGACAGACAAGATCGACGACACTGGATCGACTCAAACGCTGCTGGTGACCGACCCGTCAATCGGCGATCGAATGGGCGTCGACATCGGGCCGAAAACAATCGCCGCGTTCGAAACGCTCATCGCCGACGCGAAAACGGTGGTGTGGAACGGCCCGATGGGCGTCTTCGAGATCGACGCGTTCGCGGCGGGGACCAACGCCGTCGCGCGCGCCGTCGGCGAGGTGAACGGCACAACGATTATCGGCGGCGGCGATTCGATCGCCGCGGTGAAAAAAGCCGGCGTGGCCGACAAGATCACGCATATTTCCACCGGCGGCGGCGCTTCGCTCGAGTTCCTCGGCGGCCAGACGCTGCCCGGAGTGGCCGCGCTGGCGGATAAAACATGAACGCGCGGTAGGTCTTGTGGGTCTGGTGGGCCGGCTGCGTTTCCGGAGACCTACCTGAGCCACCTGGCTTACCCGCCCCAGCAGGCTTTATGCGCATACCGTTCATCGCCGGCAACTGGAAGATGTACAAGACCGTGCGCGAGGCGGTGACGTTCGTGAACGAGCTGCGGAGCGCGGTCCACGGCATCGCCGACGTCACCATCGTCGTCGGGCCGCCGTTCACGGCGTTGCATCCGGTGGCCCAGGCCGTGCGCGACACGAATATCGCCGTCGCGGCGCAGAATCTGTACTGGGAGCGTGAAGGCGCGTTCACCGGCGAAGTCTCACCGGGCATGATCAAGGAAGCGGGCGCGGAGTACGCGATCGTCGGTCACTCGGAGCGGCGGCGCCTGTTCGGCGAGACCGACGCGATCGTGAACCGCAAAACGATGGCCGCGATCGCAGAAGGGCTGACGCCGATCGTCTGCATTGGCGAGACGCTCGAAGAGCGGGAGCGCGACGAAACCCTCGCGGTCCTCGACCGGCAGATCAAGGGCGGTCTCGATCGGCTCGCCGCCGGGCAGGTGGGCGCGCTCGTGATGGCCTACGAGCCGGTCTGGGCGATCGGTACGGGGCGCACGGCGACGGCCGCCCAGGCGGGCGAGGCGCACGCGCACATCCGCAAGCGGCTCCGACAGTGGTTCGGCGGCGATGCCGCGGATCGGTGCCGCGTGATTTACGGCGGCAGCGTGAAGCCGGACATCATCAGGGGTCTCATCGCCGAGGAGGACGTCGACGGCGCGCTGGTCGGCGGCGCGAGCCTCGACGTCAAGAGCTTCGCCGACATCGTCGCACGCAGCCGCCGCGCGGCGGTGTAGTCGGGACCTGGCCAACCGGTCACCGTTCCGATTCCCGCGTCCCTCTTCATCGGGACGTGGCGAAACTGGCAGACGCAGCAGCCTGAGCGCGCTGGCAAATTGCAAGATCCTGCGCACTACTTCTCGAGGTCCCTCTTCACGAGTGCAGAATCGGGAAGCGCATTCGACGAAGCGATCGGCGAGACCGCCGTCATCGATTCCAAATCTGACAACGCGACGCTGTGGAGAGTGCCGAGTGGCGATGTGGTGTCTTGATGGAAATCGAACGACGATCGGAACTTCACAAGTTTTCGCTGCGCTTCGTTCGACATCCGATATCAGCTCGAAGAAATCGAACGCTGAAAGACGTTTCGTGTTCGCGCGCTAACAATGCTGTGACGCATTCTTGATTCGCGGTACTCGTGGCACGTCGCGCGCGAACCTCCAGAATGGAAACGGTGTTCACGGTTTTCGTTTGATCGCGCGCCGCACTTATAACGGGAGTTCTACGCACTGTGCGCCGGTTTGTTCCCGAATCGCAACCGCGCCGATTCTGCCCTGACCAAAGACGACCACGGCCTGCTTTCTGCACAAGGCTACGGCGAGGCCCACATATTGTGGTCTGACTGATGGAGGGCGGTGGTCAAATGAGGTTCGTCAAACTTACTACGTTGTATATCGCAATGATGCTGCTGACAGCGTGTCAGGGCAAGTCGCCTACTGCACCAAACTCCGGCGCGGACTCCGCGGCGGCCGTGGGCCTGACACGCTCCGTGATCGCCGCCCACAATCCGGTGCTTGCTGCGGATGACGATAACAGTCCGTCGATCGTCGCGAAGGACGATGACGGTGGCAGCGGCAGTGCTGTCGCCTCAAACGGATCGTTGAGTGTCCGACTGTCCGTGGATCACACGACGATTCGGTCCGGGAGCTCAGCGACCTTGACGTGGACGACCACCAATGCCAGGACGGCGACGCTGAACCGGGTATCCGTTGCGCTCCGGGGAACGAAGACGGTTAAGCCCACCATCACCACGACGTACGCGCTGACCGCAAGCGATGGAAGTCGCAGCGCGACGGCGAAGGTAACAGTGAACGTGATGGCCGAGGATGACGACTCGGTCGACGACGGCACTCCTCCGTCACCAACGCCGTCGACGTTGCCGACGGCGAGTCTCAAGGCGAGCGCCGGCTCGATCCAGGTCGGTCAGTCCTCGACGTTGACGTGGACGACGGGCAATGCGGTGAGCGCCACGCTCAACGGTGGCCCGGTAGCTCTGACCGGATCGCAGATAGTTTCGCCCTCGAGCACGACGACCTACACGCTGGCGGCCACCAACGCGTCTGGCACCACCATCTCCACCGCGGTCGTGACAGTGACCGCTGCGCCGCCGCCGCCAACAGCGACGCTGCCGACGGCGAGTCTCAAGGCGAGCTCCAGCTCGATCCTGAGCGGTCAGTCGGTGACGTTGACCTGGACGACGAGCAATGCGTCGAGCGCCACACTCGACGGCAGCCCGGTAGCCCTGAGCGGATCGAGGATAGTGTTGCCCTCGGCCACGACGAGCTACGTGCTGGTGGCCACCAACGCGGCCGGCAGCAGCAGCGCGACCGCGGACGTGATGGTGAGCGCTGCGCCGCCGCCGCCGCCGCCGCCGCCGGCGACGCTGCCCATTGCGAATCTCATGGCGAGCGCCGGCTCGATCCAGAGCGGTCAGTCCTTGACGTTGACGTGGACGACGAGCAGTGCGACGAGCGCCACGCTCGACGGCAGCTCGGTAACCCTGAGCGGATCGCGGACGGTTTCGCCCACGAGCACGCAGACATACACGCTGGTGGCCACCAACGCGGCGGGCACCGACACCTCCACCGTGGTCGTCACGGTGACCGCTGCGCCGCCTCCGCCGCCGCCGCCGGCGCCGATGCCGACGGCGACTCTCAGCGCGAGCGCCAGCTCGATCCAGACCGGTCAGTCCTCGACGTTGACGTGGACAACGACCAATGCGGTCAGCGCCACGCTCAACGGCAGCGCGGTAGCCCTGAACGGATCGCGGGTGGTTTCGCCATCGGTCACGACGACCTATTCGCTGGTGGCCACCAATGCGGCGGGCACCGGAATCGCGACCGTGGATGTGACGGTGACCGCTCCGCCGCCGCCGCCGCCGCCGGCGCCAACTTTCACATACACCGCCGACCTAGCGCCGTTGTTCTCGGCCCAGTGCATCGGGTGCCACAACTCGAACTACACCGCGAGCCCTGGCGTAAACTTTACCTCGTACCAGACCTTACAACCGCTGGTGGCCTCTCACGATACAAGCGCACTGCTGGTTCAGGCAACGCAACCCGGTGGGAAAATGAACGGCTATGTGGGTCCGTTTAACGGCATGACATCGGCTCAAGTGATCGACATGATCAAGGTGTGGGTCCTGTCGGGCGCGCCGTAGTAGTAGTACGCAGTTGTAGTAATAGTCTCGACGATTGGCGTGTTCGTGCGAGCGACCAAGGACGATCTCATCATCGTGGTGAGATCGTCCTTTTCACGTGGCCCCTCTCTTTCGTGATCGTCGCGCGTCCGCAAGATCAACCTTCCCGCACCGAACGAGCCCCACGAACCGGTCTGAGCGATTCGCACGGGCGCATGGCGACCAGCCGCGCGGGCGGGCGAGGCGCATGGGCACATCCGCAAGCGGCTCCGACAGAGCCGTTCTCGCAGAGGCGTCGCGCCCGGTCGAATCGAATTCGCTCGATTCCCGGTAGAGGCGGTTGGTGGCTCCCGGGCCAAAGTCAGAACGGCTCCAGCCCGCTGCTCGGCGATGCTCTACGTCAAGAGCCTTGCCGCTTCGTCGCGCGCAGGCGGCGGGCTGCTGTATAATTGTCGTTTCCTGTTTCGAAGAAGGCTGCTGATATGGTGTTGTATTACTTGCTCACGGTACTTTATGTCGCGATTTGCCTCATGCTGCTGCTGGTGATCCTGCTGCAGCAGGGAAAGGGCGACATGGCGGCCGCCTTCGGGGGCGGCAGCAGCCAGTCGGCGTTCGGCGCCCGCGCCGGCGCGACGGTTCTCTCGAAAGCGACGGCGGTCCTGGCGGCGCTGTTCATGATCGGCGCGATGGCGCTGGCGATCATCAGCCAGCGCGGCCCCGGGTCGGTGGTGAGCGGCACGACGTCAACGGCACCCGTCGGCGCACCGAGGCCGGCCGCTCCGGCCAAGCCGGCCACACCGGCGCCGGCAACGCCCCAACAACCGCCGCAGCAGCAGCCGAAATAGAATTGGTGAGTTTGGCACGAACTCAACAACCTCACAGTCGTACGTCGCGGAAGTGGCGGAACTGGCAGACGCACCAGCTTGAGGGGCTGGCGATCGCAAGATCGTAGGGGTTCGAATCCCCTCTTCCGCACCAATAATTTACGGCGATTTTTGATGTGAGCAGCTGGTCAAATGGTCAAGTATTTAGTCAAGTCCGCCGGGATGGTAAAACGAACCACCCTGGCACACTTGCCCGGCCCCGTAGTCAGCACCGCGTAGATCCGTCTAGCTCTCGAAAATAAATCGCTGGCGGCGACAACAGCCATCGTTGGACGCGCGCAAGGTGCATCGAGAACGCGAAGCGGCGAGCGGCGCAGCCTCGACACACCTGAACACGCTCGTAACCCTCTGCCGACGGAACGAGCCTTCCGTCGAGCGCCGCTCCTTGACGCTCGCAGCCGTCGTGTGCGCGATCGATACCTGGGAACCGCTTTGCCCACCGCATCGGATCATTGCGCGGGCTGTCTAGGCGACGCGGTAAGGGTTGGATTCGAACCCTCAGTCGGCCTTTAGATTCAGAAACATACAGAGATTGGATTGCCACGCGCG
>WNEY01001366.1_pt1 | contig 17155 bp, 18 predicted proteins | sample 5400531 | NCBI WGS metagenome assembly WNEY01 (sample SAMN13153338, study PRJNA577476) | soil metagenome | isolation source: 200 cm saprolite under Douglas fir tree site 1 | place: USA:California | collected 2015-04-18
GTCTTCGAGCCTTCGGCGTAGAACGGCCGGATGTTGATGTTGCAGAAGGCCCACGGGGTCGACTCGACGAGCTGGCTGCAGAGACGGTTCACGTCGTCATAGGTGCCCCGCACCGCGACGAGGTTGGGATCGAAGACGCCGATGCTCACGACCTTCTGCGGCTCGAGGTCGACCGGGATGAACACGAAGCATTCGAGCCCAGCCCGCGCCGAGTACGCGGCCACCGCGTTGGCGAGGTTTCCAGTCGACGCGCAGGCCATCGTCTCGAAGCCCTGCGAGCGCGCCCAGCTGATCGCGACCGACACCACGCGGTCCTTGAACGAGTTGGTCGGGTTCATGCTGTCGTTCTTCAGGTACAGGTTGCGCAGACCGAGCTCGTGGCCCAGGCGATCGGCCTTGACCAGCGGCGTGAATCCCTCGCCCAGCGTCACGACCGGCGTCGAGTCCTCCACCGGGAGCAGGTCGCGGTAGCGCCAGATCGACTTCGGCCCTGACTCGATGCGCTCCCTGGTGACGACCTTTTTCAACGACGCGTAGTCGTAGACCGCGTCGAGCGGACCGAAGCACATCTCACAGACGTGTGTGGCCTGCAGTGGGTATTCGGCGCCGCACTCACGACACTTCAATCCAAGGAGCTTCGGCATCGGGGGTCTCAGTTTAGAGCGATCAATTTGGCCCTTCCTGGTCGCGCTCAGCGCGCAGGGCGAATCTCCAGCCACCACTCGAGCGACTGGCCGCGCTGTAGCGTCGGCGGCGGCGCGTCGGAGTCCGGGCGGTCACCCCCGCCGGTCGCCGGCTCGATCGCGACCTGCCGGTAACCGCCGAGATCGCCGTTGCAGATCCAGACGCCGCAGTGCGGCGCCGCGTCGCGGTCCCAGGTGATCTCGATCGCCGGCCCGCCGCGCCACCGCAGGCGCGCGCGGTCGATGTCACCGCGCGGCAGGAAGAACTTGCCGCTCTTCCCCTCCGCGAAGCCCATGAGCCGCGCACCGACATCGATCTCCATCCCCGCCTCGTACCGAAAGAGCGGATGCGCGCACCAGTAGCCCGGGATCTCAGTCGCGCCGGCATTTGAGAGCGCGTACGAGATCCGGACCATCTCGGCGAGCTCGATGCGCCGCTCGAGGCGCCAGGGAAGCGCGCGTCCCTCGCAGGTCATCACGCACGAGGTCGAGTCCCCCGACACCACCACCCATGGCACGCGCCACGCCTCCCCGTGATCCGGCAGCGTGCCGGTTGCCTCGACGGTTGGCACCAACTCGTCCCAGCCCCACGCCCCGGCCTCGACGAACCCTTCCGCGGTAGGCTGGTCAACTCCGATGCCCTGGTCCAGGAGCTCCTCCCCGCGGAGGCGCAGCGACGTGATGCGCCCCCCCCGCTCGGGCCGGATGTCCATCCGCCACACATCCGAAGCCAACCTCATCGCGCTGCCGATGCTAGCCGTCGTGGCCGTCGCTGCCTGCGGCTCGTCAGGCGATCGCCACGTGAGCACCAGCCCGACGCCGCTGGCCGCTGTACAGCCGGGAAGCTCGCCCAGCCCGACGCCGGCGCCTTCTCACGTCTTCGTAGTCGTGATGGAGAACCGCAGCTACGAGCAGGCTCTCGCCGGCGGCTTCACCGCGCAGCTGGCCGCGAAGTACGGCGTCGCCACGAACTATCACGGCGTGTCCCACCCGAGCCTCCCGAACTACCTGGCGATGACGTCGGGGAGCACCTGGGGCATCGCCGATGACGGATACCACGTCCTTCCGGCGTCCGGGTTGGGCCAGCAGCTCACTCAGGCCGGGATCCCGTGGCGCGCGTACATGGAGGGCATGTCGCGAACGTGCTTCTCGAGCCCGTATCCGTACGCGCTCAAGCACAACCCGTTCCCGTACTACGGCGGCAAGTGCCCCGCCGAGGTGGTGCCGTTCAGCAGCTTCGCGGCCGACATGGCGGGCGCGAACGCGCCTCGTTTCGTGTGGATCAGCCCAGGGCTCTGCAACGACGGCCACGACTGCTCGACCGCGGTCGCGGACAGGTACCTGTCACAGCTCGTACCGGCCATCATGGCCACCGCCGCATGGCAGGAGGATGGCGTGCTCTTCATCACCTGGGACGAGGGCTATGACAGCGCGAACCACGTGCTGATGCTCGTCATCCGGCCGGGGGGCATGCACCAGGAGTCGAGCGTGTATCACGACCACTACTCAATGCTGGCGACGATCGAGGACCGGCTTGGCGTGCCGCGCCTCGGTCAGGCCGCGAAAGCGAGCTCGCTGCGCGAGCTGCTGATCAGCGGCTCGCCGTCGTAGGCGAGGTCCACTGCATCTCGCGCCGCAGCTCCATGGTCGACGTCGTCACTTCGCGCAGCCGCTCCTCATCCACGGTCACTCCCAGGCCGGGTCTCGTGGGCACGCGCAGGCGGCCGTCGTGCAGGACGAAGGGCTCCGTGATGATGTCGCGGTGGTAGTACCGGTCCGACGCTGAGGTGTCGCCGGGCAGCGCGAAGTTGGACATCGCCGCCATCGCCACGTTGCCGGCGCGGCCGATGCCGGTCTCGAGCATGCCGCCCATCCACACTGGGATCGAATGGGACGCGCACAGGTCGTGGATGTGCCGCGCCTCAAGGTAGCCGCCGACGCGTCCCGGCTTGATGTTGATGATCCGGCACGCGTGCAGCTCGATCGCGTCAGCGGCGGCCTGCAGCGAGTGGATCGACTCGTCGAGGCAGATCGGCGTGCCCACGATCTCGGCCATCTGCGCATGCGCCAGCACCTGGTCCTCCGGCATCGGCTGCTCGATCAGCAGCAGGTCGTAAGCGTCGAGCTCGGCGAGGTGCTTGGCGTCGGAGAGCCGGTAGGCGGTGTTGGCGTCGACCTGCAGCGGCACGTCGCCGAAGCGCTCGCGCACCGCGCGCACAGGCTCGAGGTCCCACCCGGGCTTGATCTTCAGCTTGATGCGCCGGTAGCCCTGGTCGAGAAAGCCGCCGACAGTGCGCAGCAGCTCGGGGATGCTGGGGTGAATGCCGACCGACACGCCGCAGTCGACCTCGGCTCGCACAGCGCCGAAGTACTTGCCGAACGATTCGCCACTCGCGCGCAGCTGAGCGTCCAGGATCGCCATCTCGATGGCCGCCTTCGCCATCTGGTGGCCGTGCACGTGGCCCAGCAGGCCAAATACGTCCTCCGCTTTCAGCTCCTCGCGTTCGACCAGTCGGGGCAGCAGGTGATGCGCCAGCACGTGCTGCGCGCCGTCGACGTACTCAGGCGAGTAGGTGGGCTCCTCACCGGCGACGCACTCGCCCCATCCCTCGCCGTCAGAGGTGACCGCCTTCACCAGCAGGATGTCGCGGTCTGACTGGACGCCAAACGAGGTCTCGAACGGCGCCACCAACGGGATGCCGATCCGTATGAGCTCGACGGCTTCCAGCCTCATCGGCCTAGCCTACAGGCGCCAGCGAGCTCAGCCGGTCAGCCTCGTCGGCGGCCAGGTCGAGGTCCGCCGCGGCGACGTTCTCCTCGACCTGCCTCACGCTGGACGCGCCGGGGATGGCCACCACGTTGGGCTTTCGGATCAGCCAGGCGAGCGCCACCTGCGACGGCGTGGCGCCGTGCTTCGAGGCGATCTCCCGAAGAGCTTCCACCAGCGGCCCCACCTTTGCGCGACCGGCCGCCCGAAAGTTGGTCCGAAACCGGCGGAAGTTTCGCGGCGGCGCCTCCTGGTACTTGCCGGAAAGCAGACCCTGTCCGAGCGGGCTGTAGGCGATGACGATCCGCCCTTCCTTCTGAGCCCAAGGCACCAGGTCTCGGTCCGGCCCGCCGTGGACGAGGCTGAACAAAACCTGGTTGGAGAGCACCGGCCCGCCGAGCGCGCGCTCCGCGTCCTGCCATTGCTTCAGCGAGAAGTTGCTGACGCCTACGTGCCCGACCAGCCCCGATTCGACGAGGCGCCTCATCCGCGGCATGGTCGCGCCGGCCGGGAACAGCGGGCTCGGCCAGTGCTGCTGGTACAGGTCGATGTGGTCGACACCCAGGCGACGGGCGCTCGACCGCGCGCGCGACGCGACCTGCAGCGGCAGACCGAGTGGAAAGAGCTTCGTGGCCAGAAACACCCGCTCGCGGCGATCGCGGATGGCCTCGCCGACGATGCGCTCGGACCGCCCCTGCCCGTAGATCTCGGCAGTGTCGATGAGGTTGACGCCGAGCTCGAGCGCGCGATGGACGATCGCCTTCGCGTCCTCGTTCGCGTACTGGCCGCCGTAGCCCCACTCAACTGAGCCGAACTGCCAGGTGCCGAGGCCGATGGCCGAAACGCGTGCGCCGCCCGCTTCGACGTACTTCACTTCTGGCACCCTCTCCCTCTGGGAGCACAAATCAAGCGCGAGTTACGCGTCCGCACCGCGCCTGGCGCGCAGGGGTCAGGGGTGAGGGTCATTGTTCGCCCACCAGCCGGTCGTAGACGATCTGCGACCACGATTCCATGCCGAGGTAGTAGATGCGCATCTCGTTCAGGGTGAGCATCTCGCCGGCAAGCTTGTCGATTTCGCGGATCGCGATGTCGTCGGTGTCGCCCTCGACGAGAAACACGACGCCCAGGTGCACGCGCGAGACCGGCGACGAGTCGTCGTTCAGAAGGCCGAGCAGCGTGGCGTCGAATCGGCCCTCATACACGACCTCCTCCTCCCACTCGCGCTTGAGCCCGTCGGCGATCGGGTCGCCGCCGCTCAAGTCGCCCGGGTTGATGTGGCCGCCGATGCCGAGCGAGTACTGCTTGCGCAGCCGGCGCTCGGCCGACGCCCGCAGCCGATGCGTCAGTAAGTACCTGTCGCCATGGTGGAAAACGACGTAAGGGATGATCTGCTGGTAGGTCGGGTCGTCCTCGACCTCGGCGCGAGGCTTGAAGAAATGGCGCTCGCGGATCACCTGCTGATGTCGCTCGAGGCCCTCGGAAACAAATCCGTGCCAGGCGCCGTCGGGAAAGATGTCGTCGCGGCGCACGCACAGCACCGACTCCACGCGTGTCCCCGTCGTCATGCCATGCGCACCAACCCGCGACCAAAAACCGCGATCAGCTCGGCCGTTCGGTCGATCTCGTCGTCCGTCACCGGTAGGAAGTAGATCCACGCAGCGCGCTCGGTTGCGGTGGTGATCATGGTCCGCGCGGAGTCCGCGCTCGGGTTGCCGCATGGGCCTTCCGCATCGGCCACGCATAGGCGTCCGCCCACGTTGACGTGCTCCTTGCCAATTCCCGAGTAGCCCTCGCCATCGGCGCCAAGCCTGATCGTCAGCTCATCGCCGCGGGCCTTCTCCAGGTCGTAGAGGCCGACCGGCACCTGTAGCTGCACAGAAAGGGCGTTGGCCACGTCCACGAGTGAGTTGACGCGCGGGAGCGCATCGCCTTTCTTCAACCTGCGCAGCAGCGCCTCATTCGACGGCCGCATGCGGGTCGGGTCCGTTCCGAATCGGCGGTAAAGCGCGCGGGCGCGACTCACGTCGCCGATGGTGCCCGCGCGTACAGCCTGAGTCGCACGCGCGATCTCCAGCTCGAAGTCCTCGCGCGGCTCGGTCACCTCGAGCTCGTACAGCTCGAAGGCGATGAACTCGACATCGAGGTCGCTGTGAACTTTCAGCATGCCGCCGTCAACGAATCCACCTGGTCGAAGAAACCGGGGTACGAGATGTCCGCGCACTCAGCGCCCTCGATGGTCGTCTCGCCCTTTGCGAGCAGGCCCGCCACCGCGAACGCCATGGCCACGCGATGATCGCCATACGAACGAACGAACGCGCCCTCGAGGCGCGATGGACCGCGGATCTCCCAGCCGTCGTCGAGGGTCGTGATGTCGGCGCCCATCGCCTGCAGCCCTTCGGTCATCGCATCGATCCGGTCCGACTCCTTGACCCGCAGCTCGCGCGCGCCGGCGATCCGGCTGGTGCCGGGAAGCTGCGTGGCGGCGACCGCCAGAACTGGCAGCTCATCGATCATGGCGGCCGCGTCGCCGGCGATGAGGTTCACCGGCTCGAGTTCCATCGCGCCCGCGACCTCGAGCCACCCCACCGGCTCGCCGCCGGTCTCCCTCGCTGCGCCCGCCGTGACGCCGAAGCCGGTGCGTCGGAGCAGCTCGACGAAGCCCGTCCGTGTCGGGTTCAGCCCGACGTCGCGGATTCGAATTCGCGAGCCGGCCAGGAGCCCGCCCGCAACCAGCCAGAAGCTGGCGGCGCTGAGGTCGCCCGGGATGGCGAGCGCCAGCGGCCGGAGGCGCGCCGCGCGCTCCACGCGAACGCCGTTTCCCCTCGGCGTCACCGGAGCACCCATAGCACGCAGCATCCGTTCCGTGTGATCGCGCGTGGCGACCGTTTCCACGACCTCCGTGATTCCATCGGCGTAAAGGCCTGCCAGAAGAACCGCCGACTTCACCTGCGCGCTCGGGACGGGCGGCCGGTACTCGATGCCCCGCAGCGGCCCGCGACCGCCGACGCGCAGGGGTGGCCAGCTCGCGTCTGCCCCCATCGCGGTCAGCGGCTCCACGACCCGGTCCATCGGTCGCTTGCGCAGCGATGAATCGCCGGTCAGCTCGGACGTGAACCCCTGGCCGGCCAGCACTCCGGCTAGCAGGCGCATCGTGGTACCGGAGTTGCCACAGTCGAGCGAGCCGCTCGCCTGGCGCAGCCCGCTCAGGCCACGTCCGGCAACGGTGCCCTGGTCGATGTCGATGCCCAGGGCCCGCAGGCAAGCGGCGGTCGACCGCACGTCCTCGCCGTGCGACAGGCCGCGCAGGCTGCTCGTGCCGTCGGCGATGGCGCCGAGGATGAGCGCGCGGTGGGAGATCGACTTGTCGCCCGGCAGCCTCACCTCGCCGCGAAGGTGCCGCGCTCCGCGGACCGTGGCGATCACGCGTTTTCGCGAGCCCAGCGCTCGCGGACGGATCGAGCCTCCTCGAAGAGCTCCACCAGCCGCGGGTCGTCCGCCTCGAGGTGACGGCGGAGTCGAGCGAGCTCGGCGCTGATGGCGTCGAGCATCGCGACCATGTTCTCCCGGTTGGTCTCGGCGATCCCCGCGTACAGCTCGGGATCGCCGGCGGCGAGGCGGCTCACGTCACGAAATCCGCTGCCCGCCACCTTCGACGCCTCGGGCCAGTCCGCCTGGTGCGAGAGCGCGAGAACATAGCCGATGGACAACAGGAACGCCGCATGGCTGACGCCGGCGACCAGCCGATCGTGCGCGGCTGCGCTCATGACCACCGGATGGGAACCGACCGACTCGATGAGCTCGACGACCTTCGGGTCGTGGCGCGTGATGATCCAGGGAGCGCCATTGAAGATGGCCGGGTCCGCGGCGTCGATCCCCGACGCCTCCTTGCCGCACATCGGGTGGCCGCCCACCAGGTCCACCCCTGACGCCGCCGCCCAGTCCATGACGGCCGCTTTGGTGCTCGCCATGTCCGTGACCACCTTGGCCGCTGTCTTGCCGGCCAGTCGCTTGAACACGTCGCGCATGGCACGCACCGGCGCGGCGATCACGACGACGTCGGCGATGTCGACCATGCTGAGGTCCGAGTGGGCGACCTCCACAATTCGTCGGTCCACCGCCTTTCTGACCACCGCCGGATCGCGATCGCTGCCCACGATCGTGTGTCCTTTGTCATGCAGCGCGAGCGCGAACGACGAGCCCATGAGGCCGAGACCGACTACGGCAACGGTCGGCACTACGACACTAAGCGAGCTGTTTGGCCATCGCGCCGAGCAGGCGCCTGAGGTCGGCCATCAGCCGGTCGAAAGCCGCGAAATCGAGCGACTGGGCGCCGTCCGACAGCGCCTGATTGGGCGTGGGATGCACCTCGATGATCAGGCCGTGCGCGCCCCCGGCCACCGCGGCGAGCGACATCGGACCGACCAGGGAGTGGCGGCCAGTCGCCTGAGACGGATCGACGATCACGGGCAGGTGCGAGAGCTCGCGCACGAGCGGCACCGCGTTGAGGTCCAGCGTGAACCGAGTCGCGGTCTCGAACGTGCGGATGCCGCGCTCGCAAAGGATCACGCCGCGGTTGCCCTGCGACAGCACGTACTCGGCGGCGAGCAGCCACTCCTCGATGGTCGACGACATGCCGCGCTTGAGCAGCACGGGCTTGCCCGAGCGCCCGGCCTCCTGCAGCAGCGCGTAGTTCTGCATGTTGCGCGTGCCGAGCTGAAGGATGTCCGCGTACCGCGCGACCATCTCCACGTCGTTCGGCGAGACGACCTCGGTGACGACTTTCAGGCCCGTCTCGTCGCGCGCGGCGGCCATCATCTTCAGGCCGGCCTCGCCCAGGCCCTGGAACGAGTAAGGCGACGTGCGCGGCTTGAACGCGCCGCCGCGCAGCACCTTCGCTCCCTGCGCGACGACGTGGCGCGCGGTCTCGAGCAGCATCTCCTCGCCCTCGACCGAGCATGGTCCGGCCATGACGACGACCTCTTCGGCCCCGATCTTCACGCCGCCCACATCGACCACTGTGTTCTGGGCGCGGAACTCGCGACTTGCGAGCTTGAACGGCTTGGTGATCGGGATGATCTCGTGGATGCCGCTGAGGTGCGAGAAGGCCTCGCGGTAGGCGTAGGCGTTGGCGCCGATGACGCCGATCAGCGTTCGCTCCTCGCCACGGGAGAGCTCGGTCTTCAGGCCGATCTCATGCACGCGGTCGACCACCGCGTTGATCTCGCCATCGGTGGCGGTGTGCCCCATCACGATGATCACGAGATCGACGCCCTCCACGAGTCAAGGTCGGCTTTGATCGCCTTCGCGCCGCGCAGATAGACGAACCGCATCTCCGACTGCGCGCGGTCCGTGTTGTAAAGCAGAAGGACTCGGATGCACATCGGTACGCCCCGCGGGTTCGGCAGCGTCACCTTCATATCGTGACCGCACAGCAGTGGCACCTCGAGCCAGCCAAGCTGGCGCGCGGCGTAGGCGGGGAACTCGGCGTTCAGATCCTGCGTGGTCGTGAAGAAGGCAAAGCAGATCTCCGCCTCGTCGAGGGCGTTGGCCTTGATCAGCTCGCGGAGGAGCTCGTCGGTGGCCTCGGTGATGGCCTCGGCGGTGTTCGCCGTCGCCGTGGTCGCGCCGCGGATGCCCCTCACCGGCATGCCTTCAAAAGCTCCTTGACCAGGGGCAGCGGATCCTTGCCGGCGTCGATCTCGGCCACGACCGCGCTGCCGACGACCGCAGCGTCGGCGACCCCGCGCAGCGATTTCATGTGCTCGGCGCGCGAGATGCCAAAGCCCGCCGCCACCGGCAGCTCGGTCCGCTCACGCACGCTCCCCACCAACTCCTTGAGGCCAGCCGGCAGCTCCTTGCGCGCGCCGGTGATACCCGTGAGCGTCACGCAGTAGACAAAGCCGCTCGAGCGCTCGCAGATGGCTCCGATCCGGTTCGGCGCGGTGGTCGGCGCGACCATGAAGACCGTGTCAAGAGAAGCCGACCGCAGCCAGCTCGCGACCGGCTCGGCCTCCTCGATTGGCATATCCGGCACGATCACTCCCGCGACCCCGGCCTGCGCGGCGTCGGCCGCGAAGCGGCGCGCGTCGTGGGCGAGGATCGGGTTCACGTAAGACATCAGCACCACCGGTGCGCCCACCCCGGACACCTCGCTCGCGAGCTCCAGGCACCCGTCCATGGTCATGCCGTGCTCGAGCGCCGTCTGCCCCGCCTTCTGGATAACGGGACCATCGGCGAGTGGGTCCGAGTGCGGCACCCCTATCTCGAGCGCAGCCACGCCGGAGGCCGCGAGACGCTTCGCGATCTCGAGCGACTTCTTCCGGTTCGGGTGCCCGGCCATGATGTAGACGATCAGCTTCAGGTCGCCGTCCGCCTTGAGCGCCTTCTCGAGGCGGCTACTCGTAGCTCTCAACCGAGTCCATGTCCTTGTCACCGCGCCCGGACAGACAGACGAGGATGCGCCCGCCCGGACCGAACTGCCGCGCCAGCGCGCCGGCGTGATGGAGCGCGTGCGATGGCTCGAGCGCGGGCATGATCCCTTCGAGCCGCGTGCAGAGCTTGAAGGCCGCGACCGCGTCCTTGTCTGTCACCGCGACGTACTCGACGCGCTCGGTGTCGCGCAGGAACGCGTGCTCGGGGCCGACGCCGGGATAGTCGAGCCCGGCGGATATGGAATGCGTATGCATTATCTGTCCGTCGCCGTCTTGCAGCAGGTACGAGTAGGTGCCGTGTAGGACGCCGGGCCTACCCCCCACCAGCGAAGCCGCATGCTTGCCCGACTTGATGCCGGAGCCGGCGGCCTCCACGCCGATCAGCGTCACGTCGCGGTCCTCGAGGAACGCCGTGAACATGCCGATCGCGTTTGATCCGCCGCCGACGCAGGCGATGACCGCGTCCGGCAGCTTGCCATCGGCCTGGAGGTACTGCTCGCGCGCCTCATCGCCGATGACTCGTTGCAGGTCACGAACCAGCTCGGGGTACGGATGCGGTCCGACGACCGAACCGATGATGTAGTGGGTCGTGCGCACGTTGGTGACCCAGTCGCGGATCGCCTCCGAGGTCGCGTCCTTCAATGTCTTGGTGCCGTTCGTGACCTCGCGCACCTCCGCGTTCAGCAGCTTCATGCGGCGCACGTTCATGGATTGCCGGTGCGTGTCCTCGGTGCCCATGTAGACGGTGCACTCGAGCCCAAAACGCGCGGCCACCGTGGCCACGGCGACGCCGTGCTGGCCGGCTCCGGTCTCGGCGATCAGGCGCTTCTTCCCCATGCGCAGCGCCAGCAGAGCCTGGCCGAGAGCGTTGTTGAGCTTGTGCGCGCCGGTGTGGCAGAGGTCCTCGCGCTTGAGATGGATGTGCGCGCCGCCGAAGTGCTCGCCGAGCCGCGTCGCCGAGTAGAGCGGAGTCGGCCTCCCCACGAACGCGTGCCGGTGGCCGGCCAGCTCGAGCTGGAACTGCGGGTCGGCCTTCGCCTCGTGCCACACGTTCTCGAGCTCTTCGAGCGCGCCCATCAGCGTCTCCGGCACGTACTGACCACCGAATGGACCGAACCGCCCACGCACGGGATGACTCATGCCCCTCCCCACCTCGTGGGGAGGTCGGCGCCTCCCCACCTCGTGGGGAGGTCGGCCCGAAGGGCCGGGTGGGGACGCCGGCTCATTTCACATCTGCAGCCCGGACTGCCTCGACGAAAGCGCGGACCTTGTCCGCATCCTTGGCTCGCAACGCGGACTCCACCCCGCTCGACACGTCGACGCCGTAGGGCCGGTACCTGGTCACGACCGTGCCCACGTTACCCGGTTCCAGTCCGCCGGCGACGAAGACCTTGCGCCGCTTGATGAGATCGCGTGCCAGGTCCCACGCCCACGTGCGCCCGGTGCCGCCGCGCTGGTCGCGCGACCACGAGTCGAGCATCAGCGGGTCCGGCCACGCGCTCGCATCGGGCACGTCGTCGCCCCTGACCTTGAGCACCTTCATCAGCGGCCGGCCTGCGTCGAAGCCAGGCGCCTCCGAGCCGTGCAGCTGCAGAAGGTCGAGGCCGACGTGCTCCGCGATCTGGCGGACCTCGCCGGCCGGCTGGTCGATGAACACGCCAACGATCATCGGTCGCCGGTCCAGCGCTTCGACGATCGACCTCGCCAGCTCTGGCTCGATGCGCCGCGGCGACGAGCAGAAGTGGAAGCCGAGGAGGTCCGCGCCGGCGTCGACAGCGTCCTGCGCGTCGCCGGCGCTGCAGATGCCGCAGATCTTCACCTGGACCATCAGGCGCCTCGCAGCTCGCGGATGACGGCGGCGGGATCCGTCGCGCGCATCAGGACCTCGCCGGCAAGGATCGCGTCGGCACCGGCCTCGCGCATGCGGCGCGCGTCTGCGCCGCCTTTGATGCCGCTCTCGGCCACCAGCACGCGGTCGCGCGGGATCAGCGGGCGCAGACGTTCCGTCAGCCTCAGGTCAACGTCGAACGTGCGGAGATCGCGGTGGTTGACGCCGATCACCTGCGCGCCTGCCTCAACCGCCATGCGAGCCTCCTCCGCGTCGTGCACCTCGACCAGGGCCGCGACGCCGTGGTCGCTCGCAACGTTGATGAGATCCGCGAGCGAATCCGGCGTGAGCGCGGCAACGATCAGCAGCACCGCGTCGGCGCCATGCGCGCGCGCCTCCAGCACCTGGTAGGGCTCGGTGATGAAGTCCTTGCGCAGGATCGGCAGCCAGGTCGCATATCGCACCGCGTCGAGGTCATCGACCGACCCTCCGAACCCCGCGCGGTGCGTGAGCACCGAGATGGCCGCCGCGCCACCGCGCTCGTAGGACGCGGCGAGGCGCGCCGGCTGGTAGTCGGTCGTGAGCACGCCCATGCTTGGCGTGCGCTGCTTGACCTCGGCGATCACCGCAAGTCCGGTGACGCGCAGAGCGCCGGCGAAGTCGCGCGGCTCATACCGGGACGCAAGGCGCTCAACCTCGTCAAGGGGCATGACCTGGCGCCGCTGCTCCATCTCCTGTGCTGACTCGGCGACGAGGCGGTGGAGGAGGTCCGGCCGCGAGGTCACGCCTGGGAGATCTTCGCCCACCGCTGCAGTACGTCGCCGGCGCGCCCCGAGTCGATGGCCTCCGCGGCAATGCCGAGCCCGTCCTTCCAGTCTTTTGCGATCCCGGCCGCGCGCAGGGCGGCGGAGGCGTTGAGCAGAACGACGTCGCGCCGCGGTCCCTTCGCGCCGCCCAGCACCTCGCGCGCGATGCGCGCGTTCTCCTCGGGACCGCCGCCACGCACCTCCACGAGGGCCGCTTTCTCCAGGCCCAGGTCCGAGACGTCGAGCTGGTACTCACGGCGCGCGCCGTCGATCTCGATCACGTGCGATGGCGCCGACAGCGACAGCTCGTCCATTCCGTCCTCGGAGTGGAAGACGATCGCCCGCTCGACGCCGAGGCGCATCAGCACGTCGGCCATCTTGCCCGCGAGCGCACCATCGGCAACACCCAGCGCCTGGTAGCGCGCGCCCGCCGGGTTGCACAGCGGACCAAGCACGTTGAACACGGTGCGCACGCCGAGCTCGCGCCGCGGCACCCCGGCGAAGCGAAATGACGGGTGGAAGATCGGCGCGAACAGGAAGCCGATTCCCGCGCCCTTGATGCATCGAGCGACGCCTTCCGGCGGCAGGTCGATCTTCACACCCAGCTGCTCGAGCACGTCGGCGGATCCGCACATCGACGACGCGGCGCGGTTGCCGTGCTTGGCGACCCGGGCGCCGCTTGCAGCGGCCACGATCGCCGCGAGGGTCGAGATGTTGAACGTGGCAAGGCCGTCGCCGCCGGTGCCGCACGTGTCCAGGAGGTCGCCCTCGACGTTGATCGGCGTCGACATCTGGCGAGCCGTCTTCGCGAACCCCGTGAGCTCTTCAACAGTCTCGCCCTTGATCCGCAGCGCGATGACAAAGCCCGCGATCTGCACCGGCGTGGCGTCGCCATGCATGATGGTCTCGAACGCGGCAGCCGCCTCCGCTTCGGTCAAGGATTGGCACTTCACCAGCTTGCCTATGGCGTCGATCACGATCCGTTCACCTTCGCCGAGCGGCGGATGAAGTTCGCCAGGATCTTCTTGCCTTCCTTCGTCAGCACCGACTCCGGATGGAACTGCACGCCGTAGGTCGGGTGCTTCGTGTGACGCAGCCCCATGACTGTGCCGTCGGCCGTCCAGGCCGTGACGACAAGCTCTTCGGGAACAGACGACCGCTCGACGATCAGCGAGTGGTAGCGCGTCGCCTCGAACGGATCACTCACGCCTGCCAGGATGCCTGAGTTGTCATGCCGGATCCAGGACGTCTTGCCGTGCGCAGGCTCGTTGCGGACGACCTTCCCCCCGAACGCCTCGCCCATGCACTGATGACCGAGGCACACCCCGAGGATGGCGACCTTGCCGCTGAGGTCGCGAATCGTCTGCGTGGAGACCCCCGCCTCGCCCGGAGTGCCGGGGCCTGGAGATATGACGATGCCGCTGTAGGACGCGAGCTCGCCGGGCGACACCTCGTCGTTGCGGAACACGTCGGGCATGGGCCCAAGCTCGGCGAGGTACTGGACCAGGTTGTAGGTGAACGAGTCGTAGTTGTCGATGACGGCGAGGCGTGGTTCGCTCATCGCATCTCCTCCGCCATCTCGACGGCCTTGAACATCGCGCCCGCCTTCTCGAGTGTTTCCTCGAACTCGCGCTCGGGTTTCGAGTCCGCGACCACACCCGCGCCCGCCTGCACGAACACCTCGCCGCCTGCGACGACGAGGGTGCGGAGCGTGATGGCCATGTCCAGGTTGCCGCCGAAACCGACGTAGCCGAGCGAGCCTGCGTAAACGCCACGCTGGTCCGGCTCTAGCTCCGAGATGATCTCCATCGCGCGGATCTTCGGCGCGCCCGAGACGGTGCCGGCGGGGAATGCCGCGCGCAGCGCGTCCAGCGACGTCGCCCCATCTTTGAGCTGGCCGCTCACCGTCGACGAGATGTGCATGACGTGCGAGTAGCGCTCCACCTCCATGAGCCGCTCGACCTGCACGGTGCCGGGCCGTGCAACGCGACCGACGTCGTTGCGCCCAAGGTCGACGAGCATCACGTGCTCGGCCCGTTCCTTCAGGTCGGAAAGAAGCTCCTTCTCGAGCTTCAGGTCCTCGTCAGGGTCGTGCCCGCGGCGCCGCGTGCCTGCGAGCGGCCTCGTCTCGACCCGCCGTCCCTCGACCTGCACGAGCTTCTCGGGCGACGTGCCCACCACGTGACGGGCGCCGCCCAGAGAGATGAAGAACATGTACGGCGAGGGGTTGATCGCGCGAAGGCAGCGATACATGTCGAATGGACGCGCCGCCAGCTTCTTGCGAAAGCGCTGCGAGACCACGACCTGGAACGCGTCGCCGGCCAGGATGTGCTCGCGCGCGCCGTCCACCATCGCGTGGAACCGGCCGGGCGCCATGTTGGGCTCCCAGGCCACGCCGTCGGGGCCGAGACCTTCAGGCGACGGCGCGTCGTCGGTGAGACGCTTTTCCATGCGGTCGACCCGGGCCACCGCTTCGTCGTAGTCCTCCGCCCCCGGCCGGTGGATGGTCATCAGCTTGAGCCGGCGGGTGACATGGTCGAACACGGCCAGGTCCTCGGCTTTGAGGAAGGCGGACTCGGGCATTGCCGGCGCGGGCCCGTCCGCGACGGGGAGATGCTCGAAGTGGCGGGCTGTCTCGTAGCCGAGGTAGCCGACCGCGCCGCCATGGAAGCGCGGTAGGCCGGGCACCGGCGCGACCGACTCGCTCGCGACCTGCACCAGGGCCGGCAGCGGGTCCCCGTCGCCGAGGTCCAGCTCGACCGGCCGCGACCCAATGAACGAGTAGCGCGCGAGCCGCTCGCCTCCCTCCACGCTCTCCAGCAGGAATCCTGGCTCGGCGGTCGGGCAAAGGAGCGTATACGCGCGGACAGGCGTGAGCATGTCGGCGAGGACTTCGCGGTACACGGGCACCAGCGCGTGGTCCGCGGCCAGGGCCCGAGCTTCCGCCGGGCTGGGAGTGCACTCTCTCATCTGTGTCTCGCTAGCCTCTTCTCTTCTTGACTTCTCGCCCGATTCCCTATCGGACCGGGCCGGGACGGTCAGGTTAGCAGATCACTTAGCGGCCTTCATCTCCCGCTTGACCGCCCGCGCCTGCGCCATGGTCTCTGGCGAGTCGACGTCGGCCACCGAGTGCCAGCTGGCCGCGTGCTTCTCCCAGCCAGCCGGCTTGACCCCGAACTTCTTGGCCAGGACCGAGATCATGATCTTCGTCTTCATCTCTCCAAACCCAGGCAGCTTGGAGATGCGCTTCGCCAGGTCGTCCCCATCTCGGGCTTCACGCCACACGGCCCCGGCATCGCCGCCGTAGTCCTTGACCACCGCCTGGGTCATCGCCTGCACGCGGCGAGCCATGTTGCCGGGAAAGCGGTGCAGCGCCGGGCGCTCGCGGAACACCTTGTCCAACCTGTCGGGATCCATGCTCGCGATCGTCCGCGCGTCGAGCCCGCCGAGCCGCTTCTTCAACTCATACGGGCCTATGAAGGCCTTCTCCATCTTCACCTGCTGGTCGAGCACCATCCCGATGAGCAGCGCCAGCGGGTCGTTGTCCAGCAGGCGGTTGGCCTCTTCATTGTCGGTCCAGACAATCGGCACGTCATCCCCCTCGCTTTTGCACGAACTGGTAGCCGAAGCGTCCTTTGACGCACAGATGTCCCGCGGTGACGCTGTGGTCGAGCGGCGACGTGACCTTGACTATCGAGTTGTCCTGCACGTGCAGCTCGAGCATGCAGCCCACGCCGCAGTAGGCGCACACCGTCTCGGTGACAGCCTGCTTGCTCTCGTCCCAGGTGCCGGCCTGGCGCATGTCGTACTCGCTCTTGAACATCAGCGCGCCGGTCGGGCAGACGCCGATGCAGTTGCCGCAGTAGACGCAGGCCGACTCGGGCAGCGGCACCGTGAACTCGGTGGAGATGTGCGCGTCAAAACCGCGGCCGGCCACGCCGAGGGCGAATGTGTTCTGCGCATCGACGCCGCACGCTTCGACGCACTTGTAGCAGAGGATGCAGCGCGAGTAGTCGCGAACGTAGAGCTCGTTGTCGACCTTGACGGGCTGCGCCACGGTAGCGGCAGCCGGCCCGAAACGCTGCGGCTGCGCACCGTATCTATCCATCCAGCCGCCCACCTCGGGCGAGCACAGCGACATGTCGACCGACGACGCGAGCAGCTCAAGCACCAGCCGGCGGCTGTGCCGCACGCGCTCGGAGTCGGTGTAGATCTTCATGCCGGCCTCGACCTTGCGCGAGCACGCCGGCACCAGCACCCGCGATCCTTCCACCTCGACGACGCACACCCGGCACACGTTGACTGGGGTCAGGGTCTCGAGCGCGCAGAGGGTGGGCGTGTCGATGCGCTGCTGCCTGCAGGCATCCAGGATCGTCATCCCCTCCATCACCTGCACGTCCTGGCCGTCGATTCTCACCTGGAGCAGCCGCCTGGGCACTCCGACGAAGACCGGGTCAGCCATTCAGCACCTTCAGCTGGATCACCGCCGATTGAATCGCGCTCGCGGCGGTCTGCCCCAGGCCGCAGATCGAGGCGTCGCGCATCGCCTGGGCGATGTCCGCCAGCAGCGCGATGTCAGTCGCCCGTGCCGATGTCTGCCGATCCACCAACAGCCGGTGCAGGATCTCCTCCTGGCGCTT
>WNEY01005599.1_pt1 | contig 17146 bp, 14 predicted proteins | sample 5400531 | NCBI WGS metagenome assembly WNEY01 (sample SAMN13153338, study PRJNA577476) | soil metagenome | isolation source: 200 cm saprolite under Douglas fir tree site 1 | place: USA:California | collected 2015-04-18
TGGGTGGCAAAGGTGTGCCGCAACGCATGCGGGGAATAGGGTTTGGTGATACCGGCCAGCCGCAGATAGCGGGTCATGCAGTTCTGGATTTGCCGGGCACTCAGCGGGAGCCCCCCCTTCCGAGCTACCCGGCTGGGAAAGACATAGCGGGGCGCAGTGCCCTGCATCCGCTGCCACTGCCGGAGGGCTTTGGCAACATCTGGGGCCAGATAGACCACCCGATCCACCTGCCCTTTGCTGTTGTCAATCCGGACCGTGCCTTGGGCGCAGTCGAGCGCGGACCAGGAGAGGCTACTCACTTCGCTCACGCGCAGGCCGCACCGCAACATCAATAAAAACATCGTGCGATCGCGCACGGCATCGATGACGCGAAAGAACGCCACGACCTCGTCTTCGGCCATAGGGCGAGGGAGGTCCTGGGGTACAAGGATGTGATGGCGCGGGAGCCGAATGGGGGACTGGGCTATGGCGCCCTGATCGTGCAGGAAGGCAAAGAAGCCCTGCAGGAGACGGAGGCGGGTCGCCACCGTGCTCGGGGCCAGCTGGTGTTGGAACGCGGCCTCGATCCAGGCATCTACATCCGTGGAGGTCGTCTGCGTCAGGTCGTAAGAGAGCGGGGCCTGGCGCGCCTCAGGCATCAGGACCGCGAAGCTTTTGAGGGCGCGGATGGTGCCTTCCTGCATCGCAGGACCATAGCGACGCGCGCGCATATAGGCCAAATAGTCCGCGATCACACCTTGGTTCTGGGGGCTAAAAAAGGGCAACCAACTGAGCTGCGGGAATTCCTGGAGTGCTGGGGTGGCATCATACTCCTCCATACCTCTCTCCTTCTCCATACGCCACGGTCTCCCGTGGAGGATAAGGAGTTGAGCACGGATTGTCTACATAACCACTAAAAGGCGAAACAAAATGGTCCGGATGCGCGCCTCAGCGACAGAAAAAGGCGCGAAACTGACACAATTTCGTCTCATCACTCTGTTATGCGAAAAGCTCACCGCCTACTTTGCCCTTGGTGGTGTAATTGTTGGGTTTTAGGCCCAGCTGGCGATAGGAAATGAGTTGAACCCCCTTCTGCCGGAGCAACTCGGCGACCTCGGGGTCGATGAGCGCGGCCAGCTCATCCGACCAGTGGTACCCCCAATGACCATAGTGCGTATCGAGATCATCCACTCCGGGATGGCACATGAGTTCGCCCGTCCCCGTGGATGGCAGGTAGCGGAGCAGTTGTTGTAAATTGTGATTATGCAAATGCCCGCCGAAGAAAAGCCCGTGGAAATAATCTGTCCGCAGAGGGATCGCTTGTCGCCCCAACCGACAGAACGTATTCAATACTAGTAATTGGCAGATCCTTGAAACCGCTCGCGTGCCTTCCAGCATATAGAGCTGCACCTTCTCATAGGGCAAGCGAATGGCCGGAATGCCGTACGCCTTAGCGAGTTCGACGGTGATCCGTAATACATCGGGGAGCATGTGCACGTGCTGGTGGCTATCCAGGTGGCTGATGCTGATCCCATGGCTCATGACCATTTTGATCTGCGCTTCGAGTTCGTCTCGCACCTCTCGGAGCTGGATCTGACCTCTGAAGTACTTCTTTGTGAAGACCCTGGCATGCGGGTGCAGCTTCCCCGCCGCGCCAACCAGGCTGGGAACCGCAGCAACGCTGAGCAGGGGAGGCTCCTCGACGAGCGTCAAATGGATCCCCACGTCGAGCGTCGGAACCGCTCGGCAGATCTTAACCGCCTGCTCAAAAGCAGGCCCATTGGCTATCAGGGATGTCGAGGTCAAGATCCCGTGTCGGTGGGCCTGTAAGATACCCTCATTGACCCTCTCCGACAGCCCAAAATCATCGGCGTGCACGATCAGCCTGTACATACGTCCGAGGCCCTAAAGGTCGAGGTGAAACCGGCATTGTTGCCCACTAGACTTTTTCTTTGATGCCGATCCATAGGTGATGCGGTGCGGGATATCCGCGATGTAAGGGGACATCCTGGACTTCGAAACCAGCAGCCCCCAGACGGGAGCGAATCTCTTCCGGTCTGGGAAAGGCAAATTCCCCACCCAAGGTCCAGCCAAGGATTTTGACTGCCACGCCCTCTTCCAGACAAAGCAGGGCAAATTTCCAGCGGAGAGAGCGATCCATTTCCTTGAGCAGGAGTCTGCCGCCGGGTTTCAGGCAATCGTAACATTTCTTGAGAATGCCATCCCAGCGGTTGAGTGGGACGAGGTACATGACATCGATAATGGAAATGACATCGACGGACTGCTTCGGGAACTCGGTAATGTCCATGACCGCGAGCTGGCCGATCGCAGCGTCGGAGGCCTCGAATGCCTGCCGCACCGCGGCTATCTTTCCTGCCGACAGATCGAGCCCAATTAATCGAAGGGCCGGCCTCTGCTGTTGCGCTAGAGCCAAGAACACGCCGTGTCCGCACCCCAAATCAAGAAGCACCCCCTGTTCGGGTAAATAATCGACTAACCGGTGAAATGGGACAAGGAGGCTTCGCCCTACTTGGTGCAGGCGCCAGAATGTACTGGAACTGCGCAAGAACCTCCAGGCGAGCCGGAAGCCGTCTAGTCTGCGCATCCTGGCCTCTTGAACACGCCGATCATGGAGATCCCCCAGGGGAGTGGTGTCCAACGCATCAGTTGGGCTTCGATACGTAAGAGCCATGTTAATACACTATTGATAATTTGTGGAGGGAGTGGGAGGATGCGATTTGGGTAGTCCGCCTGAAGGCCGTAGATAAGACGGTGGAGTAACAATGCGGGGGCAATTGCCGGAAAAAGCAAACAATTGAGATAAGAAAATCGGACGGTTTCAAAACCGAGCTGGCTGATCTTCTGCTCGAGTTGACGAAGGTAATAGCGTCTTTTATGCTCGTTGGCGGTATCATGCATGCTCCATAAGAACGGAAACGAGGAGGTCAGCATGATGAAACTACCGTCGGGCTTTAACAAGCGCTTGATCTCAAGCAGGAACGCCTGATCATCCTCCAGATGCTCGATCACGCCTATGGCCGTAACCAGGTCAAACGAGGCGGAGGGGAAGGGCATGTTGGCTGCATTAGCGAGGACCAGATGCTTGTGACCCCGCAGCGCGCAGTATTTCAAGGCTTCATAGGATATATCCAGCCCCCACACCTCTGCCGAGCAAACTTGTAGCTGATCCAGCAAAGCCCCAGTGCCACAGCCCACGTCGAGCACGCTCCCCAGGCGGCCATGCCCAGGGCTGAGGGAGAGTAGACTCCGCACCATGGCCCGTACGCCGACGAACCACCAGTAGTTCTGCTCCAGCTCATAATTGCGTTGGTATTCGTGTAGTTTCATGGCAGGTTATCAGAACCTCAACCGGCTTTGCACAAAAAGTCCAGATTCCCCCGGATTTAGTGGTAAAATTTCAACCCATTGATATTGTTGGGGTTATTTTACGGTAGATCCTGCGCCTGCGCGTCGTGTAGCAACGGGAAATCAAGAGTTGACCTGCCCTCACCATCTGAGGTCCATCTGTCTACCACTAAATGCGATGGAATGTGTACAGTTCGGCTCGGTCAGGCTCGGCTCAGATGGTATGCTGGTGTCTGGTGCAGTTTGTGTGAGCGAGCGGCATCCTATACCTCATATCCTCTTGTGTCAACAAAAAATTTGTCACTTCCATATGAGGTTCAACCTGCTCATTCCTCGCACAATAGCGTACACGCAGCACACACGCGGCTCAGCCCCTGGCCGCCTTTCCCCGTGTCTCGTTTAAGGCTGGTTTTCTAAGACAAGCACTCCCCTTGACACTCGCGTAAGACCTCCAAGCACTTGCGAGACAGGACCCCTGTACCCCATAGCGAGAAATCTACTATTGCGTCCAGTATCATGCCTACCTCTGCGACTACAACATAATGATGCTATGACACAGGAATGCCGCCGTTTTTTGTTGTGGTTTTTCCAAAAATGTAGCCTTGCCATTTTTTCCCACGACAATCCTCATCCCCTTGGGGCTTCCCTATTCTCCGGTGTTCTTTTCCGTTTTCCTATGCTCTGAGGGACATCACCCAGGCTCCTTAGTTCCTTGAGTGCCCCTACCTCATGCTCGCAGGCCGCGCTCGCGTAGCAGGGTGGCTACCCATGCCATGTCGTCCTGGCGCAGCGCTATCGGTGGGTCACGCCGATAGTCAAGCCGACGGGCATAGGCGGCGGCATCGTAACAACGGTCGAAGACTGTTTGCAAGTCTAGCACGACATCGGGGTGTGCATCGGCCAGGGGGACGCGGATACGTGGCAGGCGCTGCCGCAGTGTTACAGCCCAGACCTCATAGCGGTATCCCTGGCCACCGCGGTGCAGGCCCACTAGATAGTCCCATGCGCCTTGCTCCAGCAGTCGCTCGCGGGGTGGGGCGACGGTATGCTCACCGTAGTGCAGGAAATCGAGTTCAATCAAGTGCGTCTGGCTCTCCAGGAGTTCCTTCTGTTTGGCCAGATAGAGGTCGCGTCCTGGTGTCCCAGCAGTTTTGTTGCTAGGGCTGAGGACTTCGATCACAGTCACTATGTGGCTATCGTCTCCTATTGATAAGATTTCAATAAAAACCTCACGCATTTCAACAGGATGGAGCGTCAGTATCCACGGTGGGTCACTCACCGCCGCTGCCGAGGCGCTGGTAGATTCCCGTGCCTCAGGCGGGATAGCAGGTGGATGCTCGATGACGACCACGTCAGGGTAAATACTGCGCTCTGGCTGCACGACGTAGAGCCGCTCGCCAATGTCAGCCACATAGGGCGAGGGCAATATGGTGTTGAGCACGGCCTGCATATAAGTAATAAGCCCTTGATGCACTCCCGGCCACAAGGCTGGATGCTCAAGGTATGGGTCCATACCTGGAAATGGACTCGGCATTGACAACTTCCTTCCCCACGCCATGTTCCTCTTGCGCAGCTCTATTTGCGGGCTTCTTGCGGTCCGTCACGGAGCACCCGGAGCGTGGCCGGCGCACTCTGCCCATACGTCTCCGGGTTGTACATCTCTTCGGCGCGCAGCGGCAGCACGGCAAATTCTCCCGGGGCAATGGCCTGCGCCACATAGGCCAGATGATACCGCCCGGCGGGCAGATACTCCGAATAGAAACGCACCGCCTGGTGGCGCAACTCTCTGTGGTAAAAACTCCAACGCGTCGAGCCAAAGGCCCGCCAGTCGTTATACCGGAACCACCACGACCCAGCGGCATACGGTACCGTCGCCTTCTCGGCATCGGTCTGCGACGCCGTGGCGAGGTCACGATTCACCGGTTCCAATCCCCCAGGGACCGGATCGTCCACCACCACGAAATTACGGGCTGCTGGCAGTGCAACATACAGATCAACCCTGACCAACTCACCCAGCCTGAGCTGCAGCGGGCTCTCCAGTAACACCCAGCCGCGTCCGCGTTCCACACTGTACTCCCGCTGCACTTCAATGCCGGCGTTGAGGGGTTGTGACTGCAACTCGGTAGGGGCGTAAAAGAGGCGCATAGCATAGTAGACTTGCCCCTGGCCCTGTCGCGTCAGGGTCACCGTGGCCTTCTGCCCTACATCCTCAGCCTGGATCGGATACTGGAAGTCCACTGCTGGAGCCCTATAACCCTGCACCTGTGCCTCACCGATCTGGTCCTGGTTGAGAGAGGCGCGCAGCGTCAGATGTGGCTCCTCACGCTCGTAGGTGTGGCTGAAGTCGATCAAGGCGTTCATACAGAAGATGTTTTCCTGGGTGTTGGGCCAGTGCGTCCGATTCTGGCGTGTCTGGGCAATGCTGCGTACCAGCTTCGACGGCACCTCACTGGCTGCAGTATCGCCGTGCCGTGTCGTATCGTAGGCCACCAGGGCGCTCAGAATGGCACAATTGGTGCGCAGAGATGAGTGGAGCAGGCGCTGATAGGCGCCATCTACCTCCTCGCTAAAGACAAATTTCCCGCTCGTCTCGTTGGCGTGCGCCCGGATCATGTCCACCACCTCAGCCTGCATATCCGCGGTGTCGGCAACCTGAGTTAGTGCCAGCAAGTAGTGCGCTTTGCCAAACAGGCTCATGTCCTTGACGTGTGTGTGATAGCGTTGCAGGGCCTCACGGCTCACCTTGCCATAGGGAGCCAGGGCTGCCAGCGCCATGGCATGCAGCGTGGCCCGCATACTGCGCGAATAGAAGTCAGGCATGCTGTCATGACGCAGGTAGGCGAGCAAGTAGTCGTGCAGCCTGGCTTCCACTGTCGTGGGGATGGCATAACCCCGGGCGCGCAGCCAGGTAAAGGCGAGAGCGGTGTACGCACTCAAATCGGGGCTGGCGTACTGATCCTGTGGCACATAGTAGGTCATGCCACCATTGGGGGCCTGATAGTTGGCCGCCAGGGCGAGCGTACGCTCTGGCAGGTCTTGACTCTCAGGCCATTGAAAATTTTTATCGAGATAGGCGGTGAGAGACTGATAGTGCGCCGCCATTACTCCCTTGGTTAGCTTCTGTTCCCAGCAGGCATAGGGATAGTCACGCAGATAGGTGAACACCCCTTCCAGACCGCCGATGACGGTGGGCGTGGCGACTACACTGACCTGCCCCACATCCGTGCGGATATCGGAGGGAAAGACGACCGTCTCCTGCACCTCATCGGCGGTGGTGGTGCCGTAGGTTGCCGCCACCCGCAGGGCCTGATTCCTGGGCCGCGAGACGAGCAGCGGCACCTCTAACGCGTCTTGATCCTGCCCGTCACCGGCGTACACCCGCAGCCGCATTTCACCTTCGTGGGTCGTGTGCACCGGCAGCCGCATGATATAGCGCTTGTAGGGCTCCGCAGTGAAGACCTGGCGCATCCCAGCGTCCTCTTGTATGGGGCCGCTGGCACTGAGCGTCACGGCGAGTATGCGTGGGGCCTCGGTACGATTCAGCACCGTGAAGCTGGCTTCAAAACTATCACCAGCAGTGACCTGGTTGGGCAGGGCAGGACGGATTTCCGTGGGTTTGTTAGCCTTAAAATGGCCCTCACCGAGTCCCATGCGGTCGTTCGGCGTCACCGCCATAGCCAGGACACGCCAGCCTGTGAGGTTATCCGGTAGCTCGAAGGAGATGGTCGCCTTGCCCTCAGCATCCGGGATGAGGGCTGGATTCCAGTAACTGACAAACTTAAACACCGACCGCAAGTCGAGACCCAGACCACCGTCGCCGCCAGGATTGGCCCCTTTCTTGTCGAATTTCTGCCGTCCGATGAGCTGGGTCAGCAGGTTGTAGTTGCGCAGGTCGAGCGCATCGAGCCGATAAAAACCTTTATGGGGATCGAAGTAGTCGCGGCCACCCGCAATCAGGTCAAAAACGGCCTCATCCAGGACCGCGACCGCGAGTTCCACGGGAAGCACCTCGCCCTGCCGGGTGCTGACGTGCAGATCGACCATGGCCGTCTGGCGCGGTTTGTACACCTCCTGGTGGGGATGGACGGTGACACTGAGTTCCTTGTAAGGGTCCTGGACCAGCGTGCGCACATAGCCCATGCGGAAGGTGGGCTTGCCCAGATCCACCTGATTGTCCCCAAGGGGTTTGTCGACACGCGGTGACATCACGACTATGGACACATAAAAACCCGGTAAATGGTCCGGGGTGATCGGGAACTCGATAATCGCCACCCCCTCGTGAAAGATCTCGAGCCAGCTCCGTTGGACACCCAGGCGCTCAATGGTGATCAGAGCTTGAGCACCTGGAAACGGATTCTGCACCAGATAGCGTGCCGTGTCACCGACTTTGTAGACCTTTTGCTCGGGGAAGATGTTCAAGTTATGGTCGGGGCTCGTTTCCCACAGCACCTCACCGGTGCCGCTGGCCCAGCGCCTGATCGTGGTACTGTGCCCCCGGCCCTGGGTATCCGCGATGCTGGCAGTGATCTTGTATGTGCCAGGCGTCTGGGGCATAAAGGTACAGACGCCTGGCGTGGCCTCAGAGACCAGTGTACACGTTGAGACCTCCAACCACGTGCGCACATAGTGCGGCAGGTAGGCATTGCCGGCGCCTTTCACCTGGGCGGCTTTGAGCTGCAGCTGCATCACTTGTACCCGCACCTCCGTCCCGGCCACCGCAGCGCCGTGCTCGTTGACCACGAGCACCTGGAGTTGTGCTGGCGTGCCGGCCGTCAATAGCCAGTCCTCCTGCCGCAGGCCCACGTAGCGGTCGCGCCCAGCATAACGGGCCGTGGCGTACCCCGCAACAGACTTGCCGCGGTCGTCGCGCACGGCGCTCTCCACGCGCAGTTGGCCGTAGAGCACCTTGGCTGCCGGCATGGCGAACGACGTCTCCAGGGTGCCATTGTCATCCAGGCGGTCTTGGACTTCGTGCAGTGTCTCACTGCTCGTATCTGCGGTGCCGTCCGTATCCGTACTGCTGTCTGTGGCGTCGGTGTCCTCGTTGCTCTCAGCGTCCGTATCGCTATCGGTGGTCTGCGCGGCTGTGTCGGTAGGGCTCGCGGGAGCGGCGACGGAGAAATAAAAGCCAGCGGCCTGGGCCTCCTGTGGTACCAGGGGGCGTCCCTGCACACTGGCGGTCAGGCGCATCTCCGCAGCGCCATAGGGCCCACCGGCGTGGAGTTTTGCTTGCGTAGTAACCGTTACCTGCGCATCAGGCATGACGAGTGTATTGCCATGCAGATCGGTGGTGACACGGAACGGAGCCGGTGTAAAGTCGCTGATGAGCACCCGCATTGGCTCCCAGGTGCGCTTGTTCTCTCCCTCTACACTGCTGTCTATGTCAGACTGCGCAAAAGCCGCTGACAGTAAAAAGCGATACCAGCCTACAGCCCCGTTCTGCGGCGTGCTAAACTCGCCGTGGTACGCCCCAAATTCCGACAATATGACATCCTGAATCTCATGCACAACCTTGTCTGTGGGGTCGATGATCTGTAGGGTGTAGCCAGTGCGTGGTGCTGGAACGAAGTGCTCGTTGTCCTGGTCGCGCATATACAACTTGAACTGTACAGTATCCCCAGCCCTGTAGACTCCCTGCGGCGTCGTGCCCCAGGCGTGGATGTGACCGTAGCGGCGCTCCAGAGACTCCTCGATATATGTCCGGTTCGGACCGTACGCCTCAACATGAAAATGATACACCAGGGGCACTAGGGCCATGGCCTCATCTTTCTGGAGACGCACAAAGACGTGGGGCTTGTCCTGCTCCTCGGTCTCCAGCCATTGTAATGTGGGGTCAAGAGTACTCGTCCCGGCCAACAGGGCGAGACCATCAGTATTTGTATCTGCTTCAGCGAGCACCGTCGGCTGCGCGCTGAGCGTCTCGAGCTGCTCGGTGGTGAGCTGCACATGCACATCACGCACGGGCAAGCCGGTATCTAAGGACGTTACCCAGACCAGCGTGTTGTGGTACCCAATCTTGATGTGCACATGAAATGGCGTCACCTGTGAGAAGAACCATTGGGGCTCTTCGCTCACCACAGGCGTGGTCTGGAGCTTGCCCTGGATCACCCCAGAGGCGGCGGGGATAAGATCACGGACTTTGAGGGGGATGAGATAGCCTGTATCTATCTCGGTCTTGAGAGGAATGGTGTGCTCTTGCTCTGTCTGTCGACCTTGCGTCGTCAGCGTCTCATAGCGCAGATGCACTTCCTGAAGGTTCAGCACTTCGAGAGGCACGTGCGTCTCGACATGCTGCTCCAGGACCGAGACCGGATGACGCAAGACGAACTCAGGTGGCTTGTGCTCGGTCGTGAACTGGATATCGATAGCCTCGGCCAGCTTGCGACCGAACGCGTCCTTGATCTGCTGAGGGACGCATCAGAGACGTTTCCCCAGGGGTCGTGGTCGGTGCCCGCACCAGGCAGTGTGGGTGTCAAGCGCAGGGCCTGCTGGGCGCCACCCTTCAGCACCGGTGCAGAAAACAGCAACGCTAAGCGCTGCGGATCACACTGTTGCTGGGGGAGACGTTTGGTGAGCGCCGGAATGGTCGTGGTCTGTCCAGCATTGCTCACGCAGGATAGACCAAAGACCCGCAAGGGCGGCAGGGTATCGAAGGCGTACACGGCACGCTGCTCACCTCCGGGTTCCCGCCCCTGCGTTGAGACGATGCCCGGCTCGACCCACACCGCTGCAGAGGCGTCCTGGGGCAATTCCTCCACAGGGCGTATGAGCCAGCCGCGGCCTTTGTGCTTCGGCGCTTCGCTGGCACTGATCGCCACACGTTTTTTTGCCGGGGCCTGTATATAGACATGGTGGGTGACGGAACTGCTCGTTACCGGTTGGTCGAACAACACCAGGAGTTCTGGCGTCCCAGGAGAGACCCAGATTTGATGCTTGAGGTCAGTCACTTTTGGCCGCTGCGTGAGAAACGTATGCGTCACAGGGGCTGCCAGAGTCGCGCCGTCCTCTGTTTGTATGCCAGGCCGCACCGTGACTGTGTAGCGCGTGGCCCGTGCCATGGGGCTGCGCTCTCCCAACTCGCAGGCCAGGGTGGTGGTGTTTAACCAACGCCAGGCGCAGGGCAGCGGTGGCATAATAGCAATGGGAATTTCCTCTGCCTGGCGCTCCATACGGCCAAGCGGGACAACCGGGCGATTGAACTCAAAGACGATCTGTGTGCCGAGGGGGACATCGTCCCCTGCTGGGGTGACGCGCAGCAGTTTGAGCAGTTCGCGCTGGGGTTGTGCGACGCTGAACGTCGCACACATCATGAGGAGCAGGCAAAAGCTGAGCCGCAGTAGATGACGCATATATGCCTCCCGGTATTGTGTTGGTCCACACCCCGCACTATTATATCCTGTGAATGTATGCGTCCCTTGCCGCGCGCCTTTGCCCTTCAGCGCCGCTGCCTGTGCAGACGCGGATCCACTATACGGGCCATTGCCTCCACCGCGAGGGGCAGACCGATAAACTGGGCCACACGGGTCGCAGTTTCGACAGGATCGGCTAGCGTTTCGTGGTAATTGACTGACAGCACCGTCATGTGCTGCTGCATCGCCAGCCAGCGCTCTGTGCGGTCCAGGTGCTGCCCAAAGACAGCCGCGAGCGTCTGGTCATCGGCCGTGCCTCCCTGTTCACCACGTCGCTGCAGCATTACCGCCTGGGAGGCCAGCACTTCTTGCATAGGCCGGTGCATGAAAATGATCTTATAGGTGTGGTGCGGGGGAAGGTACTGTAAGAGTGCCGACACCACCTTCACCGCCTTGCCTTCGGCCTGGGGCATCCAGGTGTTGTCTTGTTGGAGGTGTTTGACTGGCTCATACTCCCAGTAGCCATTCGGATTATCGGTGTCTGCCGGACGCTGGTCGTCTAGGAGGAGCGGCATCCCTCCTGCCTGGAGCATCTGCATCATCAGCGACGTGCCTGAGCGCGGCAGGCCAGAGACAATCACGATCATGGCAAACTCCTTACGATGTAGTCCAATACGACGCTTTGTGGCGCGTAGTGTGCTCAGAGAACCATCTCTGGAGGGTCTGGTACACTTCAGTCTAATGATACAGCAACTCCAGTGACCGCAGCAAATATTCCACATGATGTTCGTGCTATCATATAGCGCATAGAGCACCAGGGCTGCCAATTTTACCAGAGAAGGACCACGCACGGCATGTACCAAGAACTCTTTCAGTTCCCGCCGGGACGTGAGGGGTATTACGGCCCCTTCGGTGGGGCCTTTATTCCGGAAATTCTGCACGAGACCATCGACGAACTTACCGCGGCCTTTACCGCCGCGCAGGCTGATCCGACCTTTTGGGACGAGTATGTGACCCTGATGACGAGCTACTCCTGCCGTCCCACGCCGCTCACCCATCTGCACAATCTCAGCCAGCAGCTCGGCGGCGCCCAGATCTATGTGAAACGCGAAGACCTCAATCATACTGGGGCGCATAAGGCCAATAACGTCATGGGGCAGGGGCTCTTGGCAAAGCGCATGGGCAAAAGCCGGGTGATCGCCGAGACCGGGGCCGGCCAGCACGGTGTGGCCACCGCCACCATGGCAGCACGGATGGGCTTCGAGTGTACGATTTATATGGGCGCAGTGGACGTGGCCCGGCAGCGCCCCAATGTGTTTTGGATGGAGCAACTCGGGTCGACGGTCGTGGTGGTCGAAGATGGGACCCAGACCCTCAAAGATGCCATTAATGCCGCCCTACGCGACTGGTCAGAGTCGATGGATACGACGCACTATGTGATGGGTACGGTCTGTGGACCACACCCCTTCCCGCAGATGGTCACGTACTTTCAGTCCATCATCGGCCAGGAAGCGCGCCAGCAGATGCTGCGCATGACTGGGAAGCTCCCGCAGCGCGTGTACGCCTGTGTGGGTGGTGGTTCGAATGCCTCGGGCATCTTTGCGGGTTTTCTCGATGACCCTGAGGTCGAGCTGATTGGCGTGGAAGCCGGTGGTTTGGGACTCGACTCCGGCCAGCACGCCGCCCGGCTGGCGCAGCACGTTGGCCGGCCAGGGGTCGCCCAGGGCTACAAAACCTGTTTTCTGCAAAACGCTGAGGGGCAGATGCAGCCGACCCATTCCGTGGCTGCTGGTCTCGATTACATCGGTGTGGGTCCGATCCTGGCCTATCTGCACCATATTGGCCGTATCCGCGTCGAGGCGGCCACAGACTCTGAGGTCTTACAGGCGTTAAAACTCGTCATGCGCCGCGAGGGCATCATCCCGGCGCTGGAGAGTGCGCACGCCTTTGTGACGGCCTTGCACGAGACCCCGCACCTATCCGCAGACGCAGCCATCTTGATCAACCAATCAGGACGTGGTGACAAAGATATCTTCACCATTGCTGACGCCCTGGGTGACGCCCGCTGGCGGGCCTTCCTGCGCGATAAAGTGGCTGCCTGGGAGCATGGGGGGTAATAGTCATGACGCCTTTAGAGACCTACATTCGCCAGCGCCGGCAGCAGAAAAAGCTGCTGCTCATGACCCATGCGGTGGTCGGTTATCCCTCGTTGGACGCGAACATGGCGATGCTCGAGGCTATGCAACGCGCTGACGTGGATCTCGTCGAGCTCCAGCTCCCGTTCAGTGAGCCGATCGCCGACGGCCCCGTGTTTGTACGTGCCAACCAGTATGCGCTAGAGGCTGGCATGAACTGGGAGCGCTATTGCACCTTGATGCAGCGTGCCACCAGCGCGTTTGATTTCAAAATTCTCCTGATGGGCTACTACAATAGCGTGCTGCAAATGGGCCACGACACCTTCTGCGCCTGCCTGGCCGAGCACGGTGGCAGCGGCTTTATCATCGCCGACCTCCCACCCGAGGAGTCTGGCGACCTTCTGCATCACGCTGACACTCACCAGCTGTCCCCCGTTGTCCTGATGACGCCCACCAACTCCATGCCCCGCTTGCAGGCGATTGCCCAGCAGGCCAGGGGCTTCGTCTACTGCGTGGCGCGCAAGGGAGTCACTGGCAAGCAGACGCACCTCGACCACAGTCTGGAGGGTTTTCTGGCACGCTGCCGACGCGCCACCTCTCTGCCCCTGGCCCTGGGCTTCGGCTTGCGCACAGGCGCTGACTTGCGGCGTCTGCATGGGCTGGCGGACATCGGGATCGTTGGCACGGCCTTGCTCACGGCTTGGGAGCAGGGTGGGGCCAAGCAGTATGAGGCACTCCTCCAAGACTTGCGGGCAGCCACTACTGCCTGAGGCAGGCGGTGTGCCGGCGCAGAGACGTCACACCCGTGCACGGCGAGCAGCCAAGAAGCGCACTCCATCCTCGGCTCTGTATCTCAGAGCTATGACGACATCGTGTCATGCATGCGGACAATCTGTCATAATGCTATGCTCTGGCATTGTTTTTTCACCCCTTAGAGACCACACGAAGCCTTTGTTCTAGCAAATCTTTTCTCCCTGCAAAGCTCTGGCACAACAATTGGAGTATCCTCACATGGGGTACGCAGCATATGCTGCCGACAGATGAGGCACACTCTAGGGAGAAAGGACACCGTAATGGCCGCACAGCGTTTTCTCGTTCCCCTCGACTTTAGCGAGTATGCTAACCAGGCTCTGAACTACGCGATCAATCTGGCGCGCAAACTCGGCGCGCGTTTGACGTTGCTCCATGTTGTGCAGTCACTGCCGATGGGTGGTGTGGATATGGGGGTGACTCTCCCTTACACTTATATCCAGGATTTAGAAGCAGAGATCATGCAAAGCATGAACGGCTGTCTCGAGCGTGTCACTGCGGCTGGGCTCGAAGGGGACATTGCCGTGGTCCACGGGGTGCCGTTTCACGAAATTATCGAAACGGCCAAGACCAAACAGGTGGAGCTCATTGTCATGGGCACCCATGGCCGTACTGGGCTGCAACACGTACTCTTGGGCAGCGTGGCAGAAAAAGTCGTGCGCCTGGCGCCATGCCCAGTGCTGGTAGCGCGTCAGCCTACCGTTGTACCAGTGACGTAGAGATACAGTGTTCGTATGCCGTTGCAGCATTGACGCAAAGGTTCTGTCTGGGTTCACGCCCGCCATTCTTGCACTGCACCCCATTCCTCGGTACGATGACATATCGATCTCACATGCAGAGGGGCGTAGGAGGAACACAGGGGCGTGCCGACGCTGACGCGATGGTTTCTAAAAACAGCGATGCTGTATTTCCTCGTCGGCTTTGGGCTTGGAGGTGTGTTGCTGCTGGCTCTCGGGTGGAAACAGCGGCCCATCTTTGGCGTGCTGCAACCCGTCTATTGGCATCTGCTCGTGGTGGGCTGGCTGATGCAGTGCATTTTTGGCGCGGCGTATTGGATGTTTCCCTCGTTCTCCAAAGACCAACCGCAGCGCAGTGAAACCCTGGGGTGGTTTACCTATGGGGCCCTGAATCTGGGGCTGCTCCTGCGGACCATTGTCGAACCATGGCACAGTTTACAGCCTCAGGCAGGTGTGGGATGGCTCTTGGTCCCGGCAGCCGTGTTGCAGGTGGCAGCCGGTTGGGTCTTTGTGGTGAACACATGGGGCCGCATCCGCGGCCGCCGGCGCTAGGATATGCCAACGCTCAGTCGCTGCTTTCTGCGTGGGGGTTTCTTGTGTCTGGCACTGGGCCTGCTGCCCGGCGGGATCATCCTGCTGCAGAAAGGCACAGGCTGGCTGCCGTTTGCCTGGGTTTTGCTCCCAGCCCATACGTATCTGGTCTTAATCGGGGGGATAAGTCAGTGTACTCTCGGGGTATGTTACTGGATCTTCCCCCGCTTTGGTGGGGGCACCTGCCGCGGCAACACGACGCTTGCCTGGTTCAGCTATGCCACGCTCAACGCCGCGTTAGGGCTGGTGGTCTTCCATCTGCCCATCCAGGTGTGCTGTGGAGCTATAGCCGCGAATCTGGCCTTCGCTGGGGCTGGTATCTTGCAAAGCCTCGCAGCACTGGCTTTCGTCCTGCATATCTGGCCGCGTATCCGTGCCTCTGCACCCACACCGCGTCGCCTGTGAGGCATGGGTACTCTCTACCCCCTGCAGCGCCGCTTAGGTAGTGACACAAGTGCTTGTGAGCCTTATACCTGCAAGGCTATCTAGGCTTGACATCCGGGCTGCTGCGCCATACCCTGCTGCCGACGGTGCACGCAAGATCAGTAGGAAGAAGATGTGACCAACCTGTCGTGCCATAGACGAGGTCGTTTCCGTTCTCCACTATGTCCTGGTGTACGGTGATGTCGCGTTCCCACCACAACGCAAACCTGACCAGAAGGAGGTTCTACGCATGCCTTTTGTGATTGCCGAACCGTGCATTGACTACCAGGATCAGGCGTGCGTCCGCGTCTGTCCTGTGGCGTGCATTCATTTTGAACAAGACAAGGACCGCAAGCTCTATATCGACCCGGATGAATGCATTGATTGTGGCGCTTGTGAGCCAGTGTGCCCGGTTGAGGCGATTTTTGCCGAGCTCGACTTGCCCACGAAGTGGCGCAAGTATGCAGAGATTGACGAGCTCTGGTTTCGCAATAAAGAGGCTGCACGGGCCATGGTCAATGCTGTTGCCGTGCCGAAGGGCTAATGTCCCAGGTCAATGCGATGAGAGAAGGAGAGCTTTATGGCTAGTTTAGAAGAGCGGTTCCAGAAAGGCTTGGAGTTGCGGGCACGCCTGGCTGGGGGGCAGGGGCGGATATTCAGGGGGTCCGTTCCCAGCGCCTATGAGCTGGCCCCCGATATGTATCGTATAAGCACGGAGAGTCTGTACGGCTGTATCTGGAGTCGTTCGGGCCTGGATATCAAGTATCGTTCCATGGCGACATTGACCGTTGCCGCCATCCAACTTACCCCACCGCAGGTCCGGGCACAGGTCCGCAATGCTCTGAATGTGGGTATCACGCCGGAGGAGATCATTGAAGTAATGATGATGGTCGCCTTCTATGGTGGCATACCGGCGGCCTATAATGCTCTGGGGATAGCCAAGGAGGTCTTTGAAGACCGCGATCTGCACGTGACCCTGCCCGAAACCTTCGATCCCTCTCTAGAGCCGGACACTCTGTATGAGCGAGGCGTGGCCAAACATCAGGAGTTTATCCCCGACATCTTCGGCTACCATCCCTCCGAGCCGACGCCGGAGGAGTATGACCTGGACGTGCTGATGCAGGAGTATCTCTGGGGTGCCATCTGGGCCCGGCCCGGGCTGGACATGAAGAGTCGTATCGTCTGCGCTCTGGCGGCCCTGTTGGTCAGGGGACAGTATGACTTGTTCACCCGTCGCATGATCGAAGGGGCTCTGCGTTACGGCCTCACCAGAACGGAGATCATGGAAATTGGCATGCAGATGGTGTTCTATGTCGGCATACTCCCGGCAAGATCCTTCATGCACATAGCCAATACGGTCTTCAGGTCACCTGAGTTTGCACCCGCGGAGGATCCTGTGTAAGGACGCATAGACATATGCAGATACGTGTTTTTTACCCCTATTTTGTTGCCCTTTTGATCCTGGGGCCGCTGTTCTGGTACTGGCTGCGCCACACCCCTCGCCGCCTCTCACTGCTCCGCCGCCGCCTGCTCATGGGGGTACGCCTCGTTGTGCTCGCTTTCATAGTGGCTGGCCTGGTGCGCCTCAGCCTGACCCAGCTCTCCCAGCAAGTCAATGTCGTCTTCTTATTAGACATGTCGCACAGTGTCGCTGCTGCGGCCCGCCAGCAGGCGCTGGACTTCATCCGCGCGGTGAGTCGGCACAAGCCGCCGCAGGATGGCATAGGTCTGGTCGCCTTTGGGGCTGATGCAGTGC
>WNEY01001367.1_pt1 | contig 17141 bp, 21 predicted proteins | sample 5400531 | NCBI WGS metagenome assembly WNEY01 (sample SAMN13153338, study PRJNA577476) | soil metagenome | isolation source: 200 cm saprolite under Douglas fir tree site 1 | place: USA:California | collected 2015-04-18
CGCACCGGCGGCGGCTGGCGCCCGGCGGGGCGGGCGCGAAGCGCCCCCGGGAATCCGCGGTCACCGGGCTGGCAGCCCCGCCTTAGCACCCTCCGGCACACGGCGGGCTGCCGCCCGGGCGCGACCCCGGGCACCGCCCGTCACCGGCTGGCCACCGTAACGCCCGCCGGGCGCGCGACCCGCGCGGAGACGGCCATCCTCCCGGCGCTCCAGTCTTGAGCCGGTCAAGATCACCGTCAAGGGCGGCCACCTGGCGGCAAGATCCTTTGGCCGGGACCGCGCGCGAGCGCGCTGCCTGCGGCTCCCGGCCAAAGCATCTTGGTCCGCACGCGGACTGGCCACCCTTGACCGCGATCTTCCCCGGATCAGATCAGCGCCTATCGGTTGGATGGCCAGGAATGAGCTGACGCGGACCGGTGCAGCAGGAAATGGTTCAGCAGAGGCTGCCACCGCGCTCGGAGCAGGTACGGAAACCAGTGCGGTCAGCCCTGCACGGCGATCCTTAATCCTGGGAGCCAGGTGGCGGGGTTCCGGCGCGTGCTCGCTGTTCAACTAGGCGGTCATAGGCCAGCTGCGCATCCTTCGACAGGTCGCTCCTAGCCACCCCGAAACCCAGAGCGTATTCGGCTTCCTGTTCAGGCGTCATCTTCGCCACCGGCCACGTCCCCTTATAGAGGATGGCAACGCCCGGCGCAGCCGCCGCGACGATGGCAGCCAGGCGCTCGCGGTCCAGCCGCCACATGGTGATCGAGCGGGAGGGTGCGGGAGGTGCGCTCGCATCGCGGAGCTCGATTCGGATATACGGGGTGGACACCCCCCTCCATTTCGTGGTGTCGAAGATGATCTGCTTGACATCGGCCCAGGGGGCGAAGAAGGACTCGAACGTAGGGGGCCAGGCAAGCGTTCGCGCCCACGCCGTGTAGGCCCTGGGCACAAACCGCGCGAACGGCGTGGCAGGCAGCGTGATGCCCGCCTGGTCGGCGCGGAACGCGACCTTGCGGCCGAAAAGCACGATCACGTACCGCACGGATATCGCGCCGACCGCGATAAAGCTCACCCGCCAGGGGGTCGTCACATGGCCAAAGATGCCAACGGCGAGCAGTCCCAGGTCGCGGGCCAGAACCAGGTACAGCTTGGGCCACCTGGTCAGGCCGTAGCGTGCTTCGTAGCAGCCGGGGTCCGGGGGCATTCCGTGACGCTCGGGAGTATGGCCGGGAGCGGCGCCAGGTGCCGGGCCGACCGCCTGCAGGAACTCCGGAATCACGTTTGGCCTGGCTTGGTCAGGGGTGAGAACTGGTTCTTCGCGCCGGTCGTCCGGCGGATCGGGATTGGCCATGACAAGTCCTTGAGTGATGTGATGCGCCTTGGCGCATCCGTGGTCAGGGAACGCCCCCGGGCGAGGGCGTGGAACGCGAGAACATCCCGACGGCGCGGCGGCGCGGGGCGAAGGTCAGCCGGTTCACGGCTGGCGAGCGCCTAGTAGGGAGGTGGCGGAGCGGGGACCGCGGCGCTCGCAGGCGCCAGGCAGCCTGGCCTGGTCTATACAGATTCATCCCGTGGCCAATGGCTCTGCCCCGCTAGTCCTGCCATGTAGTAGACGCGTAGCGACTGTCCTCGGTGCACGGTTCCGGCGGCCACAGACTCAAGATTCTGAAACCGGGAATCGGCTGCGAGTGCGATGGGCGTCGATGGCCGACTGACCACTGACTGAAGTGGGAGAACACTGCTCCCTGAGCGTGATCATGTGTTGTCATCAAGTTGCTAGCGCTCGGAGCGCGACGAGAGCGCGGGCCAGAACGCGTGATCATGTCCAATGCGTGCCCGAACGGCTATAGGACCTGGAGTTCCTGGAGGTCACGGGGTTATCGGCGGGGTCTGTAAAATCGCCGGCATGCGCCTACGTTGGTTCGAACCCAACACCTGCCACCAGCAAAATCCCAGGTCAGCACCCATGCAGGAGATCTTCTGGGCCGTTGAAAAGACAGCGGTCCGCCGCACCGCCGGTTTTGCCCCGGCCCGGCACGGGTCATCACCGGTCACCACTGCCCTGACCTGCAGTGACACTGCGCGGAGCCGATCTTGCCGGATCCCGGCACTTCAGATCTTTCCCGTGCCGGTCTTTCCCGTGCCGGGTGCCTGTTTTACGGAACAGGCACGGAACATAGTTGGGCCATGATCGTCACATTGCCACGGGATTCTTAGCCGCCCCGTTGGTCCGGGCGCTGGCTGGCAGCTGGGGCTCGTATCCAAGCCTCGGCCCGCTCGCATGTCGCCGGTCGGCGGCCATGAGGCGCTGGGCACGTCGGCGCATATCCGGCTGTGCGGAGGCTGGCCGGTGATCGCGGTGGTTGGCTCTTGGGGTCGGCTGGTGCGGTCAGCGGGTGGTTGTCCGGCGGCGCTGGCGGGATGGGCGGCCGGGGGCAGTGGTGGTAGCCGTGAGCGGTAGCCGGGCGGGGGGTTTGATTTCCTCCAGCCGCAGGTAGGTTACGAGCCGCTGCCCGCCGTGGGTGGCCAGCGCGGCTAGCACTTGCTGCAGCTCGGTGACGTCGCGGGCCACGACGGTGAGCAGGTAGTCGGTCTCGCCGGCAACGTTGTCTGCGGTGATGATCTGGGGTAGTGCCCGGACCTGTTCCTCGAAGATGCGGCTTGAGCGCGGGTCATGGCGCGCGAGGGTGGCGGTGACGTACATCTGCAGGGGGAATCCGGCGGCGGCCGGGTCGAGCCGGGCGCTGATGATGCGGATGACGCCGGAGTCCTTCAGCCAGCGGACCCGGTGCAAGGTCGCCGCGGGGGACAGTCCGACCAGGCGGGCGAGTTCGACGTTCGTGCGGTCTGCGTCGGCCTGCAGGGCGGTCAGGAGCTGCACGTCAACTTCATCAAGTTCAACGGCCATATCACGAAATATTATCTCGTCTCCGCACCTCGGCAGCCAATTTCGTGTGGCTGGCGGCGACGATGGTTTCATGCGCACCGACCGCCGTGTCGCCGTCGCGGCGCTCACCACAGCCGGGCTGCTGTGGGGCACGACGGTGCCGCTTTCCAGGCTGGCCCTGGTGTGGCTGCCGCCGGCCTGGCTCACCTTCGCGCGTTTCGGCCTGGCCGCCGCCGCCGTCCTGCTGGTGGCCGCCCGCTCCCGGGTGCGCGCCGCCTGCACCGCGCCCCACGCTCCCTCAAGCACCCCGCCAGCGCAAACACCATGACAACGCCGAAGCTCTGCACCCGTATGCCACGACACTCCGGCAGAATCCACATTCATACAGGAATCAGGTACCTCTGAAGGAGCCGCACCCCCTGAGACTTGTCAAAAATGATGGGTGTCGCGGTGAGCAGGCCAAGGAAAATGATGCCCGCGGCGGTCCCTATGAGGGTTCGGCGGCGCCAGACGGGGCGGCCCGGATGACCATCATCGGGAGCGCGGTTTGAGCCGTTGATGCTGCCCATGTTCTCGCCGAGTTGGCCGAGTTTCCTGGCCTCATCGCGGAGCAGGCGGTCTACCCGGTCTAGAATTTCTCCTGTTATTTCTTGGTCGGCCTCTCCCAACAGGTCCAACGTTCTCGCCCTATCTGGCTGGGGACGGGCGGAGATAGGCAGCAGGGTAGACGTTGGGCGATGTTCAAGCTCGGCGAGCCGTTGCTGGGCTAGCTCGGCCTGATCGATAGCTTCGCCTTTCAGTCGCTCAGCGTTTTGACGCTGCCCGCTCGGATTCCCTCAGCCGTAGTCCCGTCTCCGCCCGCAGCTGCTCGGCATCGCTGAGCCGCTGTTGTGCATCCCGCAACTGGCTGCGCAGGCGTTCCACCTCGCCCTGGACCTTGCGTCCGGGTTCCTCCGGACCTTCCGCTCGCTGAAGTGCCAGTTCCCGGTGCAGGCCATCACGTTCGATAGATAGCTGTGTCACGGCTCGCGACAGCCGATCCAGCTTGTCTGCCAGGCCATTCTCGAGGAGTTCATGCTGGCAGATGGATCCTTGAACACTGCCGATGACGCGTCGGCTCCCGGCGACCGTCTGGAGCGCGCTGATCCAGTCGCCACCCCCAGGCGTTACCGCACTACGCTCAGCAGCCGATCCGCTGGTGCTGCCATTCGGCCGAGCAGCTCCGCTGGTTCCCTCCCAGACCCGGCGGACTCGCCGTTCCAGCACTTCGCGATGCCACTCATTGTCCGCCCCAACCACGTTGAGGAAGGCAGTAACAAAGTCCCACCCGGGCTGCTGTGTTCCATTGAGAAATGCGTCGATGACGTCGCCGCTCCACCCGGGCACTTGAGCCCGCAGATCCTGCCCGGTGAGGCCCTGCGCATCGGCGATCGTGCGGAGCAGTTCGCCCAGGCCCACGTTCTCATCTGGAACTCGTGTTTCGCGCCGGACCCGCGCCCAGCCTGCCAACCCCGCAATCAGAGGAGCTAGCGATACCAGCTGGGCTGCGTTTGCCGCAGCGCTCAGCCCGGCGGCGCGTAAGAGGAATCCCAGCCCGAGTACGAGCAGGGCGAATACCATAGCGGCGGCCACCCACCGCCACCTAGCTCGCTTGCGGTGCTCCATGCTTCCTATTGTCTCTACACAAAGCTTCCTATTGTCTCTACACAAACGGGCCAGGGCTTGGGTCTCCGGCAAAGTCGCAGCTTCGTGTTTTGATGATGCACAGAAAGCACTGACGTCGGCCGGTTTGAGCATTGCGACACCCAGCGCCGGGAATGTTCGGAGTTCGAATTCTTACCAAATGGTCGTTCTTGGCTGTCCTCTATCCTCGAAACGTCGCGTCCTCGGCAGAGCGCTGGCCCTGGATCAGGCGGGTGCTGGAGGTCGTCGTGCGGGCGCGTTGACTTGTCGGATGAGGCCATGCCGGGCCTGGTGTGGCCCGCGCAGGCGCCCATCGGCTGGTACGACAAGCCCTCCGGCTGGCCGCCGGGTCTGCTGGAATCCGCGCTGATCGGCCAGGCCCGCCGGGCAGGCGCGGACACGGTGGTCGCGTTCGCGTCGCACAGCACCGGCTACGCCCAGCTCCTTCGCCGCACCCCGTGGCGGGACGCCGGCCTCACTGCCTGTCTCGTGTCCATCAGCGGCGTCACCGATGGCGCCATGACCGAGGTGCCGCGGCGGTTCGGCCTCGCATTCGGCGCGTTCTGGAACCAGCAGCACGACAGCTACCCGCTCGGCACGACCATCGAGCAGCTGTCATGAACCCTGCCCGCCAAGCGCACCTGGATGAGTTCTACCGGCTGCTGGACCAGCTGGCTAGCAGCGAAGACGGCCCTTGCCGGCGAGCCGATTGCACCGGCAGCGACGGATGGCCGCGCCACGGCGTCTACTTCTTCCTCGAAGACGGCGAGACCAACGCGGACGGCACCAGCAAAGTCGTGCGCGTCGGCACCCACGCGCTGAGACCTACGGATCAGATCACCTTGTGGGGCCGGCTGCGCCAGCACCGCGGGCGGACCGGCGGCAGGAACCCCGGCGGCGGCAACCACCGCACGGATCCCACGCAACTCCTGGGGCCGTCACACCGTGACGGTACGAGTTGTCCCTGCCGATCTACCCGGTCGGCACCCAGGTCAAAGGGGTTTGCGGCGCTGGTTGCCGCGAACCCCTCCTTCTGGCTTCGAACGGCTGATGCATCGCTTGCGCTGTAGCACCGAGCAGTCGCCCAATCTGTAGCCACATCCTGTATGGGTGTGCGCTTCGGCGAGCATGACGGGACTCTTCTATGCGAAGCACGAGAGGCGGGCCAGCGGGCGCCCAAAACGTAGCCTGGCGGAGTGGACATCGTGGCCCGTTGCGCACTGCACGGCGGCACGCAACGCAGCGGCTGTCGGCAATACTCACGCAGACCTGCACGTGACCTGCGCGACCCTGCCGATATGGGAGTCGACGCCGCCGGGCTGGTCTTGTTCGAATCCGGTGGCGTCCGGCTGAGAACGGTTCTTAGCGGGTGTTCGTGGTTGAGTGGTGGTTGAACAAGCCAGATGGAGGAACAATTACGCCTATCATCGCAGGTCGGAGACGTTTCCGAGGTTGAGCGGGTGTTCCCTGTAAAACGTCGGCTTAGCCTACGTTGGTTCGAACCCAACACCTGCCACCTAGTAAAACCCCAGGTCAAGTGCCATGCTGTGCCATCTCCCGCGCTGCCGGGGACGGGTTGAATGTTGTATTCGCGGCCGATGCCTGGTGGCATGAGCAGGCACCGCGTTTGGCCAGGTCAGAGCCGCGCTGCCTGGTTATCCGGAAGAACTGCATGACTTGGGGATCCGGGCGGCGTGGTTGAGCGGTGGTTGAGCCGAGGAGGTGCCTGTGCGGTCAGGCGCGAGCGCCAGACGGCGGCCACCGCGCTGGCCTGCAGGATCGCCCAGATGCTAGCCGAGGACGCCGCGCCGCTGGGAGCCCACTTCAGCACCGCTGACGCTGGCACTGCGATGCGCACGGCCCGGCCTTTGACGCTGGGGCGGGCCCAGACCGGGTCGTCGGCTCTGCAGGGTCCCGCGCTGGCACTTTGACGGGCTTACGCCCTGATCAAGATCAGCCCGTCGTGCTCGGCGAAGTCAGCGAAATCCTTGAGGTTCAGCATGGCGAGCGGCAGGCCGTAGGCCAGGCAACAGGCGGCGACCCAAGTGTCGTTGACCGGCCTGGGTCGGCCGCGGGCGGTGGCTCCGGCGGACAACTGACCCCAGATCACGGCGATGCTGCGGGCTCCGGGGATCACGGGCTTGTCGGAAAGCCAGCTGTCAAGCATGCCGCGGTTGCGCGGTCCCCAGTGGCGCAGGTTCGCCCACTGGGTCAGCTCTCCGATGGTCACGAACGTGAGCAGCGGCTGCCGGCCGGCCAGCCGCGCGGCCAGCCTTGGCGGCAGCAGGCCCTTGAGGGAACGCGATGCGACGTCAATGTCGAGGACAACCGCCGCTGAAGAAGGTTCAGGCAAGGTCGGCATGGCGCGACGCAGAGACGAAGGCGAGGAATTCGCTGAGTTCCTCGTCGGTCTCGAACGCATCGCAGCGCAGTTCGTCGGCCGAGCTGATCGGATGCGCGCCAGGCGTCTGCCGGATCAGCTTCTCGAGCGGCAGCAGATCCTCGTCGGCCCGGTCGTGTTCGTGCTCGGCGCTGGTGCTCGTTGCAACCACCTCCGTCATGTCTTGCTACCAGTGTCGCATCCCGTCCGATGGCCCCGGCGCGCCTTACCTCACGCTGTCCCGTCAGCAAGTTCGGTCCGGGTTCTGTTCCGGCACGCGCAACGCTGTGCATCCAGGAACGCCCGCTGGCCATCCGATCAGGGATACGCACGCTGCAAGCGGCCCCCAATCAGATCGGGATAGCGAGCTCATACCTTTGCCTAGCATTGCGGCCAGGATATCCACTGGCACGGGGGACACATGGATGCGTGCTCATACGCAATCTGCTGCGCAGCAGGACGATTGGCCGCGCGGAACCTGGAGGGAACGCCGCCGCGGGTGGTCCGGATGCTATGGGCTCTGGCTTGGGGTCAGGGGCAGGCGGCGGGGGTCGGGGAAGCCGAGGCTGGTGTAGCCGGGGGCGCGTTTGCCCAGGGAAGCGGCGAGCACGCCGGTAGCGGTGTCGTGGTAGTCGTGGATCTCGGCGGTGGTCTTGCCCGGGTAGGTGCGCAGGATCCGTCCGGCGTACTGGATGAGGCGTCCTTTGAACGCGATCGGGGCCGCGAGGAACAGGGTGTCCAGCGCGGGGCAGTCGAAGCCTTCCCCGGCATAGGGCCCGGTGGCGACGATAAGCAGCGGCGGCGAGCCGGGCCGGGGCTGCAGACGGGCAAGGGCGGCGGCACGGGCTTTGGCGCCCATCCCGCCGCGGAGAATTACCGGGTCGTGTCCGCGGTCCCGCAAGGCGTCGGCGATCCGGTCGAGATGCCCGGTCCACTGGGTCAGCACCAGGCAGTGCCGGCCCCGGTCTAGGGCTGCATGCACGTCGCCGGTGACCTGGGCGGTGCGGGCGTCGTCGGCGACCAGGTCCCGATAGATCGCTGCCATCCCGCCAGGGGCGGACGGCTCGGCCTCTCCCAAGTAGCAGAACATGGTCGGGTGCACGCGCAGGACGGGAGTCGGCCGGGACGCTGCCTCGCCTGTCCCGAATTCCAGCCGGGCTGCTTGCCCGTCTGCGTCCCGGCCGCGGTCGATGTGTGGGGAGATGGTGTGCCGGACGGGGCCGACCTGGAGGTAGATCAGGTCGTCGAGCTTGTCGCGCCGGTAGGGGGTGGCGGTCAGGCCGAGCCATCGGCGGGCGGGGATCTGCTTGACCGCGTGCTCGAACGCCGCTGCCGGGACGTGGTGGCATTCGTCGGCGACGATCAGGCCGTAACCCGCGGTGAGCGTGCCGACGTCCTGGTGGCGGGCCAGTGTCTGCAGGGTGGCGATGTCGATGGTCCCGCGGAGCTTCGTCCGGCCACCGCCGAGCTGCCCGGGCGTGACCCCGAGATGGTCACGGATGCGGGCCCGCCACTGGTCGGCCAGGGCCTTGCGGTCTACTAGCACCAGCGTGGAGACTGCATGCGCGGCGATGACCGCGCACGCGATGACGGTCTTGCCGGAGCCGGGCGGCGCCACCAGGACGCCCAGGTCATGCTGGATCACTTCGGCGACTGCCCCGCGCTGTTCGCCGGTCAAGACGGCGGTGAAGGCGAATTCCTGATCCTGGCCGAGAGCGCGCTCGTCCAGGGTATCCAGTCGGCTGCCGGCCTGTTCGGCCAGCGGCATCGTCGTGCCGGCCAGGCCGCGGGGCAGGATCAGGCCACCGTCGATAGTTTCGTCGTAGCTGCGCAGGAACCGGGGGATGTCCCAGGTGGAGGCTCGCAAGCGTTGCCGTTCGTAGAACAGCGGGTTCGGCATCGACGCCGCGTGCTTGAGGGTGGCCAGCAGCGTCGGCGTCAGCTCCGTAGATTCCAGCCGGATTCCGGCGCCGAGACGGGCATGGATGACCGGCGCCGGCGCTGGCCTGGTCCGGGTCGAGGACGGCGCTGCGATCCGGCTGACCGCTGCCCCGACAGCGACCTTCCCGGCACGCTCCGCCGCCCTGGTCACTTCCCGCGGGCTCATCCTGCCCAGAGTGGAAAGATACGCCCACTGGTCGTCATGCGGCTCCATCGTGGACAGGTCCAGGAACACTGTCGTTCCGTCACGGCGGGCCCGGCCGTGCAGCGGCGCCGCAATCAGGTTGCCGACCCCGCCGGCCGGCAGTACGTCCTGAGACGGGAACAACCGGTCATAGCTGGCCAGGTCCATCTGGCCGCGCAGCGCCATCGCTTCCCGCAGCAGGCCGGTGCCCAGCCGGCGCGCCGTCTCCGCCGGGACGGGAGCGGTGAAGAACACCCACGCATGCGCCCCAACCCCCGACCGCGACACCTCCAGGGCCGCCGGCACGCCCAGCGAGCGGGCTGCCTTCAGATACGACAGCGCGTCCAGCATCGCGGCCGGCCCGTCGAAGTCGGCCCTAGCCACCAGCATTGGTCCCCGTCGAGCAGCGGGTACAAGCCGACGTGGGCCTGCCCGGAAAGGTGAGCGGTCAGCACCTGCGCAGTAAGCGGCAGGTAGTCCCGCTCAGCGTGCGGAACCCCCTTGCGCCACCCGCCCCTCACCGCGGGCAGCCAGCCTCCCTTCCCGCTGCGAGCATTCTCCCACCGGATCGCGTAGACGTCGGTACGGGCGGCGAACAGCGCGCCGAACAAGGCGACCTTCGCCTCAGCCGGCGATCCCGCATGAACCGGGCCCGGCGGCGCCTCGAAGAACCCTGCCTGCGCCGCCCCCGGCGGCGCCGCTTCTGTCCGGGTCAGCTTCAGCAACCGGCGCAGCCGCGCGTTCTCCGCGCGGAGCTGCGCGAGTTCCCCGGCCACCGCCGCAGGCACCTCGCCGTCGGCGAGTATCTCGCTCACGCTCACCACCGTAAGGCTCGCCGCTCAGGAAACGGACGGCCCGCTGAGCCTGCAGGTGGCAGTACCAGGCAACTCCCTGCCTTGTATTCCGGCCGGGGTCAGTGACGTCTATGACCGCCGTCCGCATCCCTTCGTAGCCCTATGCCCGAATCCGGCGCCGTCCGGCTGAGAGCGGGGCTTGGCGGGTGTTCGTGGCTGAGTAGCGGTTGAGCGAGAGAGGCGGAAACCCCGTTGCTCATGTCGTCGCAGTTCAGAGCCAATTTAGCACCGTGGCGGGTGTTCCCTGTAAAACCGTCGGCTTAGCCTACGTTGGTTCGAACCCAACACCTGCCACCACCTGCGAAAACGGCCCGCGACCAGGGCATATCCGGGCTCGCGGGCCGCCTTGCTGTTGTCCCGCTACGCGTCATGGTGTGCCGCCGTGAGCCCCTGCATAGCAGTGGTTACGGACATATGGCGGACGGAATCCGGCCGGAGCCAGCGGTTCACCGAACCGCTTGCTCCTGGATTTCGCCCGCCGTCCTCGGTGAAGGGCCCCAGGCCCCGAAAGATCACTGGTGGTCCGGCGGTCTGGCCCTCGCATGGCCCACGGGATCCGCGGGCAGTCGCGGGGACCCTGCTGATATCGGGGTATCGCCTGGGGACTGGGGCGGAACTGTGCCGCCTGGCGCCGCGGCGCTTCATCTGCGCTACCACGCCGGGCAGCAGGCCGCGCCTGCCTGACCTGCGCATAGCCTGCAGGATGCAACGACCGGCCGCGGATAAACGGCTCTCAGATGGCCGGTGCTGCGCCAGTTTCCGCTGACCTCTTACTGACCTGCGATGTGCCTTCGGTGGGCCTTTCCTGTACCTCGCGGGACGGTACCGATGACGGCCGATGAGGTCAAAAGACCCGACAACCTGCGCGGTCCTGATGACGCCGCCGATGTCGCAAGGGCCAGCTCCACGCAGCGCTGAACCGGCCGGTTCGACACGGAGGCGCTGGCACGGGAGCGCAGAGCCATGATCACCCGGATCTACGAGGGCACCAACCAGACCCAGCGCGTGGTGATGGCCGGCCAGCTGCGGTGCCCGGCTAGATCGGGCTGACATACGCGACACGAGACCAGATGGAGGTTGAGGTAGGCGGACCGAATGCACCAAAAGCAAATGTGTCATGACCTCTGAGTTCGCGCTTGCCGCAGACGCTGCCCTGTGGTCCGGGCGCACCGGGACCACGGCTGGACAGGTTCACGCCACGGGAGTGGTGTATGGGGTAGCTGATCCGGCTGTGACTGTTGCGTCCGGTGCCCGGCGTGTCGGCGTGACGTGAGACGGCCACCTCGTGATCCTTCGAAGTGCTCAGTTCCTGATCCGCGACCGCGACGGTAAGTTCACCGAGGCATTCGACGAAGTGTTCGCGGGCAACGACGTGCGGGTCATCAAGTCGCCTGTGCGGTCGCCTCGGGCGAACTCTACGCGGAACGGTATGTGCTAACACTGCGCCGCGAGTGCCTCCACCATCTCCTGATCCACGGTGAACGGCACCTCCGGAAGATCCTGGCCGAGTATGAACGGCACTACAACAAACATCGCCCGCATCAGGCCAGGGAACAACGGCCTCCGCTGTATGAACCCGGCGAGGCGGCCGATCCGACCACCCGAGTCAAGCGCCAGCAGACCGTCCAAGGCTTGATTAACGAGTATGAAAGGGCAGCCTAGAGATTACGCAAAACACCAGGTCAAAGCCTGATACGCGAGTTTTGGCACGGTACAGGTTGCCGCGCCGATGCCGGGCTGGTTCTGCATCCGGATGGTGAGCGCGGGCCGGATCAGGTACCCGGTGCCCGCGCTGCCGGGCGCCGTCTGGGCGGAAGCCTCGCCGTCGGCGATGAACGCGACGACGCCGCCGTCACCGTGCGTTGTCGCGCACAAAGGGAGGTTGACGCCGCTGCTGGCCATCGCCTCGCACAGGCGGGCAAGCTCGCCAGGCTGATTTTCCCAGTTCCACGGCGGAGGCGCTCATCTGGTGCTCGCTCTCCCCGGGCAGCATGGCGCAAGAGCGCCGCTAACGCCGAAGCTATCTCCTGGCCGGTTGAGGCAACCTGCCCGGCCCCCTCGCCGGCTACGCCCGCCCGCAGGCGGCGCAGACGCCCCGGCCGGATCCGTTGCAGCCGGGGCGTTCTCACCCGCTCGCAGGCGCGCCGCCTGGTCGTGCAGGCCGCACGTGCCGGCGTCAGCTGGATACCTTGCCGTCCAGGCCGAGGCGCAGCGTGATCGGCTGTGCCGTGCCGGGCGGCAGCGGGTTCTTGCCATCCACGGTCAGCCTGATGCCGCCGGGATTACCGAGCCTCATATCAACGCCATGCCGGAAGGTCCACCTCTTCGACGTGCCAGCAACGACGTAGGACTGGAACAGGTACCCGCCGCTTGGTGCGGTGAACTCAACCCAGCAGTCCTCGGTGGCCGTGAGGCGGATGCCGACCTTGTGCGCGTAGGGACCCGGGACCGGGCTGGCGGCCGGCGCCGGAGACGGTGTGGCGTGGCGGTGGCTGGCCCGGTGAAGCCCGGCCGCGGCCCCGGTGGTGGCGCCCGGCGCGTGGCCCGAGGCCGTGATGACGTGGTATGCCACCAAGCCAAGGGCGGCCACCAGCGCCAGCCCCAGCACCGCGGCCCAGTTCACCCGGTGCCGCGTGTGCATCCTGACCGGCCGGGCCGGCCGGAACAGATCCGCCGCCGTGATCGGCTGCGGCGCGCGGTGGGTCGCGTCGTACTCCCGGATCAATGGCTCGGGATCAGCCCCGACGACCCGGGCGATGGCACGGATGTGCCCCCGGGCGTAGAAATCGCCACCGCACGCGCAGTAGTCGTCACGCTCGACGCCGGCGATGATTGTTTCCCTGATGCAGGTCCGCTGACTGACCTGGGTCACGGTGAGACCGGCCTGGCGGCGTGTTTCCGCCAGGTCTTCGCCGATGCTCACGGCGCGCCTCCGCTGCTGTATCGCACTGCGCGCCGCACCGGGCGCGGGTGCAGGTAGTCATGACTTCATCATCGCCCCATCCGCCCTAAACGGAGCCCCCGCGCCGCTGGTGCCAGGCAGGCTGCACCCGGCCGGATTGCCCCATCTCCGGATCCGCCCCGCGCGAAGCTTTTCCGCTTCCTTCCGCCTTCCCGCCCTTCTATGATCGTGGACGCAGGCTCACGGATCTGAGCTGCGCAGGTACCGGGTGTGGCCATGGAAGAGCAGCCAACGACGCTCGCCACCCGCGTCGCCGTCGGGCCCGACACCGACGCCGAGGGTGTCGCTGCGGCCACCTTGCGGCTTCGCCGTGAGTTCCCCGGTCTCGGTGCCGGCGCTGTCGAGTTGCCACAGGCAGGCGAGTTCCCGCCGGGAGCTAGGGCCGTGGAGCTGGCGGCGCCTGGCGCGCCGGTGGTCATCGTCGCCGCATCGCAGCTGCTTACCCCTTTGGTGGCCGCGGCCCGGCCGGCCCTGCCTCCGCCGGGCTCAACCGCCGCGCGGCACCCCAAGCGCGCCGGCCGCCGTCTGCTAGTCGCGGCCCCCCCGAAGATGGCCCCCGGCATCTCCCAGAGGAGCAGGTGAATCAAGTGCATTCTGCACCCATGTCTAGCGGTTCTCCCGGTATGCGGGCGCTGGCCGTCATCCTGGCGATCATCGGCGTCCTGGCGATCATCGCGGGGATTCTCTACGTGGCCGGCGCAGCGAACTCGCTGCATTTCATGGTGGGGAGCGTTCATAAGGGACGTCACCTGGTACGGGCGGCCGTCTCGTTTGTGGCCGGCGTGGCGCTCCTGACCGGTGCCTGGTTTGTCGCCAGGGCGGGGCCGGACTCCCGCCGCTGAAGCTGTGGCTGTCGCCGCACACGGTCGTCAGCCACCTCAAGAAGATGTACGGCAAGACCGCCTGCCACAGCCGTACCGAACTAGTCGCGCGGCTGTTCTTCGACCACTACCTGCCACGCATCGCCGCCGGCATGCCGCCTGGCGCTGACGGCTGGTTCCGCTAGCGCGCAGTCCAGCGCCGTCAACGACGGCGGCCGGCCCACCAGACCCCCGGAACCCCCTCACTCCCGGGCCGGACGGTAAACGACACGCCGTCCACCGCCGTCGTCACGCCGTAACGCCTGATCAGTTCGCGGATCTCGGATCACGCCCGGGTGCCATTTCCGATAGCGATCTTCATGGCCGCTCGCCGGGTGGTGCCGATGGAGCCGGTGCTGCGCTCGCCGCTCATCACCAGGGCGCCAACTGCCGCCATAGCGAGCGTGCCGGGGAAGATCTCGCCTCGGCTGGCCCTGGTGGGATCGAACATGGGCCGAGGCGGCGGAGCCCCAACCGAGAGACTGCGAGGGGCTGCCGGGCTCGCCAGGACGAGCTAGTCACCGCGTTCGCCGGCGGCTGGACCGTGACAGACATCGCGGCGGACGCTTTCGCAATCAGCCCCGGATTCGGTACCCCGGCGGCACAGGCCTGCTGGCTACGACCGGCCAGCTGTGACCATCGAGCCTCGATGTTAAGGCGCTATGGCGTTCGGCGTTGACGCCATCTCCGCCCGGCGGCGCCACGCACAGGCGGCATCGTAAATCGTTCTGCGTCTCGGTCTGAGTGGCCCGGCCAAGATCGGCTGAAGGGTCTTCGTCGCACACCAAGCCGGCGCATAGCTGTTCGCCGACTACCTGACCACAGCCCGGGTGGCGGCCGGAAGATCAACATCGGCGCGTACCCCGCCGCGCCCACGTCGTCCTACGCGGTGACCGTCACCCCGGCCAGCAGATCCATCTCGACCTGCGCGTCTACGCCGGTGCCACACGCAGACCAAGGTTTGCGCAGCCCTGCTGTTCTCCTGGCTCATGACGCGAATGACGCCGCCTCTGCAGCACATGGAAGGGCGCACCAGCGAGGTCACCCGAACTCTCGGCTCGGTGGGCAGCATCGCGAGCGTGCCCGAAATCGCATAGGACAGCGCTCCATGCGGCACGAGAGTAAGCCTCGCCGTTCAGTCGAGAGCACGGAAGAGGAGTGCGCTGCCGTGGAGAGCCATGCTGCGTTTGCGGTGATGGGTTGCCGCTCCAAAGCCAGGCTAACTGCGCCCGAGGAGATGGCGGCGCGCTTGCTGCATGGCGTTGCTGAAACCAAGTGCGCCCACGTCGACGTACGGCAGCCCTTCCACCTGGCACTCGTGGCGCAGCTGACGGCTCCGCCGCCGGGTCCAGGCGGCGGCTTCGCTGAGTTCTGCCGGCGATGCCTCCCGCTCGTGCTGGGGTTTTGGGCCGCGGTAGGAGGCAAGGTCTGCGGCGGTGAAGGTGCAGTGCCCGAGGAAGCATGCCCGGACGCTGATTCCCGTCAGCGCAGCCTGCAGACGCGCGGGGTATGACGGCGACAATTCGAAGCCCTCGATGAGGAACTGCTCCGCTTCCTCAGCGCATACCTCGGCGGCATGTTCGATATGGGGATACATCAATTCAGCAAGCCGCGCGGCGTCGACCGGATCCTGGTCGACCGCGTCGAGTTCCGGCAGGACGCCGCGCAGCACTGTCCGCACCACGTCGGTCGGCAGCCACGGGATCCCGTCAGCCTCCAGGAGCTGCTGCGCCAGTGCAGACTTACCCACCCGGGGCGCACCGCCGACGAGGTAGAGGACACGGCCGGTCATGGCGACATTGTGGCAACAGGCACCGAGGGCTGTCGGCCCACCGGTGAGGGCGCCATCGCAGCAACGCGACGGCCCCACGGTGCAGGGACCACCGTGCCGGCGGGTCACTGACACACGAGCCCAACGCTGCGCAGACTCCCGATCCGCGGCATGAGCATCTGGCGCCAGCGTCGTCGGCGCCTTCGTCTGCCACGATGGTGTTGTGGACGAGCAGATCACGCCGATCCTTCGCACCGGCGATGCCGAGGCCGCCCTGACCTGGTATGCGCGGCTGGGCTTCGCCAAGGACTGGGAGCACCGCTTCGAGCCGGGTTTCCCGCTGTTCGTGTCGATCTCGCGTGGGCCCATGCGGATCTTCTTGTCGGAGCACAAGGGCGATGCCCGCCCCGGCACGCTGGTCTACCTGAGCGTCCTTGACTTTGAGGCGGTGGCCGCGGAATTCGGGCTGTCCATGCACCAGGCACCGTGGGGGCCCGAGGTCGAGTTGCGCGATCCGGACGGCAACCGGCTGCGGATCGGTATGGCACAGGGCTGACCAGCCCGGTCCGCGGCTAGCCGGTGAAGATCCGCCACGAGAATGGGCACGTCTGGGATAGCAGGCCTTCAGCCGCCACATCCAGTCAGCGGCAAAGTCGGATGTTGGCCGCGAGGGATGGCGGTGGTGCTCAGGACGCCGCGGACGGCGCTTGCCGGCCTGGCTGGCGCTGGCTACCGTCGGCGTGGTGGCATGCGGAGGAGCCATCATCGGCGCGGTGACCAAGACTGGTTCGGCCGTCATGATCGTGCCGGGCGGCTTTGCAGATGCGCCTGTTCTGGTGGCCCGGCGGGAGGCAGGGCTGGTGACGGCCGCCCTGCCGGACCAGCCCTACCATGCGGCGGCCGGCCTGGGATTGGCCGCGGCCGAGGAGATGATCGGCCAGGCCGGGCGGGGCGCAGAGGAGGCTGCGGTGGCTGGCCTGCGCGCGGTGTCCGGCAGCCTGCCCGCGGCTACCGCTGTCATCGGTGTCGCTGTCGCGGTCAAGGCCGTATCGCTACCGGCAAAGATCGCGGACGTCATGCGCTCGTACGCCTGGATGCATGCTGCCGAGGGCATGCTCTACCGGGAGGCGGTTCTTGCTGCAGCCCGGCGGTGCGGATGGGCAGCTCACGCGGTCGAGCTGTCCTCGCTTCCGGACGCGGAACAGCACCTGTCCGAGATTGGGCGTGCCGCAGGCCGCCCATGGCGCCGGATCGAAAAGACGCAACGCGCGCGGCCATCACACTGCTGCGCACACGTCCGCCCGACCATGAATAACCCCGGATCGCGGCAGATGCGGATGATTCCGCGGGGACTGCTTGGCCGCCAGTACGGTGGCGGGTATTTTCAGGGCGCGGGGGAGCGGCTGAGCCAGGCGGCTGAGCGCACGCCGGATGCGGATAGGTTTGTTGCGGGAGTGCAGATGGCCACCGACACGATCGCGGGTGACCGGATCCGGGCGCTTGCCGGCCGCGGCCCGCCTGGGATCGCGGTCTGCGTGGCCGGGCCTGAGGGCGTGCGGGCTGCCGGCGCGGCCGGGCTGGCTGATATCGCCGCCAGCGTTCAAGCCTCCCCGTGGATGGTCTGCCCGTGGCTG
>WNEY01001371.1_pt1 | contig 17134 bp, 18 predicted proteins | sample 5400531 | NCBI WGS metagenome assembly WNEY01 (sample SAMN13153338, study PRJNA577476) | soil metagenome | isolation source: 200 cm saprolite under Douglas fir tree site 1 | place: USA:California | collected 2015-04-18
CCTGCCTCCTCGTCGTTGCCGCTTTATGCCCGACCCAGTGAGACGGCCATATTGGCGAGTAACGACGCGCTGCGGAGCAAACATCGATAACCGTGACAATCCAGATTCCACAGAATCCTCACGATGATCGAGCACGGCAGCCGCCGCGTCCGGGTCCTGGGTGCCACGGAGCACCCGGTCCAGTCCTGGGTCATCCAGCAAGCCCGGAATCTGCTCATGGACCTAGGGGATGCCACCGGTACCCGGGCGAAGTTCGTGCTGCATGACCGGGACTCCAGCTTCACGCAGGCGTCCGATGCCGTGTTCCCGGCGGCCGGGATCCGGGTCATCCGCTCCGCCGCACCCTCGGCCAAGCCGCGCCGCTGCGGCCTTTGCCGGATCGCGTCGCCGACTTGGAACATTTCCGGATCGGGCGGCATGACCGCGTGGGTGGCGTCATCCACGAATATCGCCTGGTGGCATAGGTTTTCGGCACCCACAAGTAGGTAGAACGCCATGGCATAGAAGCGTGGTTCTGATCGTACTTGAATCCACGGAACGATTGCCGGATCGGTCAACACCAGAACCGTCGTTATTTGTGGATCTATATGAGTCATCTCCTGCGGACTAATGGACCCTGACTCGCATTCTGCGACGCACCGAATGGGCGACCTGATCAATATGGTCGACCCGGAGACGGCGCTGTAGGCGCTGTCCTGGTGTGGCCGACGCGCGTCCGGGCGACTTCGGCGGGCGGGGGCGCGCCGGTGGGCTGGGCGCCTCGCTGTGACCAGCGAGTTGATAGCCGGCCTGCTGACGGCGAGCGCAGTAGCTGGGCCGGGCACGGCGCTGGCGGCGACCGGGTCTGGCGGGCTGATCCCGGAGCCCGGCCAGTTCTTCCCGATCAATTCGGTGAAGGTGCTCGACACCCACGACGGGACCGGCGGCGTGAGCGTCGGGCCGCTGGCGTCAGGAGCGACCGCGACATTCGCGGTCACGGGCGTGGGCGCGGTTCCGTCGGCTGGGGATGTATCCGACGTGTACGTGATCATCACGGCGATTTCCCCGCAGGACGGCGGCTGCCTGGTCGACTACAGCGCGACGGTGGTGAACCCAGGCATCTGCACGGTCTCATTCGAGCCGGGTCAGAACATGTCGGACTCGGACATCGTGCAGGTCAGCAGCTCAGGCCAGGTGTCGGTGACCAATGAGAGCAGCGGTACCACCGGCGTATCGGTCGCGGTGATGGGCTACGTCCAGGCTAACGACCCGCAGACCCTAGATACCCAGGTGCCCGGTGACACGTACGTTCCGCTTGTCCAGGCACAGATCGCGGACACGCGGACTGGGTTCGGCGCGCCCCAAGCGCAGGTCCCTGCGGGGGGCAAGCCTGACGATCCAAGTCGCCGGGGCCGGGGGCGTGCCGTCGGATGCGGCGGGAGCGGCGCTGTTCATCGGCACTGCGAACGAGGCAAGCGCCGGGTATTTGTCGGCCTATCCGACCGCGGGGACGCCCCGAGCGAGGCCGGCAGCGCTTACCAGGACGTCGCCGAGAGCAGAATCGTGGACACCAGGTACGGCACGGGAGGCGTTGCTGCCACGCCGGTCCCGGCGGGCGGGTCGATCACGTTCACCGCTATCGGAGGGCACGGCGTCCCGTCCACCGGAGTGTCATCGGTGGCTGAGAGCGTCGCGGCGATCGGCCCGACAGCCAGCGGGTTCCTGTCGGCGTACCCGGCCGGCGGCACCGACCCGAACTATCCTGGGGTAAACTTCACGAACGGCGACCAACAGGACAACGACATGTCTGCGCCGGTGCTGTCGGCCGTGTCCCCGGCCGGGCGCGAGACGATCACCAACCACAGCACGGGCACTGTCGATGTCGTCGTCTCGGCGCGCGGCTACTACGCCGCCCCGGCCGCGCCGCAGGCCCCGGAATCGGTGTCGGTATCATTGTCCGGCACGATCGCCACGGTCGACTGGAACGCCCCGCCGGCCGACGGCGGTGCCGCGATCACCAGCTACACCGTGACCGCCTCACCCGACAACGCCACGGCGACCGTGAGCGGCGGGAACACCGAGGCGACGCTGTCCGGCCTGGCCAACGTCTCAGCGGACCTGTTCACCGTCACGGCCACCAACGCGGTCGGGACCAGCTACCCGACGACGTATGCACCGCCGAACGTCGTCACCGGGCAAGTACTCGCCCCCGACGGGGTCACGCCGGTCCCGGGTGACCTGGTGACCATATACCCGAACGATCCATCAACCTCCAGCATGCCTTCGCTCATCGGGACCGCGACCACAGACTCGCACGGGAACTGGTCGTTCGCGGTGCCGCCGTACACCGCGCTCCCCGCAGACTCCCAGGCCGCCGCTAACGCGAACGGCGGCTGGCTGAACGTGGATGCGGTCGGCTCGGGGTTCGCGACCGCCAACGGCACCCGCTATTCGGTCGGCGCAGTCGCCATCCGCTCCGCCTGGGTCGGCACGAGCAGCCAGACCCAGAACCCGGCCGGGACCGTTGCCCTGGCCCAGCCGGCCACGGTTATGCGGCCGGACGGCCCGGCACCGGCCCTCACCGGCAACCAGGCCGCAGCGGCTTACCTGGCGGTCAACGACCCGACCGCGACCGACTCCAGCGGCAACCCGACCGGGAACCCGGACTACGCCTACCCGCCCGTTCCCACAGACAAGTACGGCTTCCAGGAATCCGGCGGCGACGGCAGCTACAACCCGAATATCGCCTCCGACGGCGTCACCGACCTCACGAACGCCCCGGTCACCCCGGCTACCCCCAACGATTTCTGCTACATAAAGCATAAGGCGAACGGCGACGCAGCCGATCATGGTATGTGGACGATTGTCGGCGAGTACCACAGCAACTGGGACGACATGGGCTCGTTCTCCTACACCACCTCGGCGAGTTCGATCATCGGCGCCGAGGTCAGCGCGGACAACCAGGATTTCAGTTTCAGCGGCTGGGACAACATGTCCAACGGGACCGGGCTCTCGCGGGGCAAGGGCAACGGCGGCACCTATGACTCGCACCAGGTCCAGCTCCACGTGCACTACCGGGAGAGTTACTGGACCATGTCCCCGGGAACAAACTGCTATACCTGGTATCAGTGGGACGATGCGGGCATTACGAGATCGCCGGAAGGCCTCTACACCAGGCTGGGCGCTGGCATCAACGGCGATCAGAACAAGGCGAAGACCCGGTGGCGGACCGACGGCTGCACGGCGCTCACGAACCTCTACAACGCCATCCACACCCCCGCGGGCCAGGCTGCCGGGCTCAGCAACTACTGGTTCGCTGACCAGTGGCCGGAGACTGGCATGGGGCTCACCCACGACCACGGTCTCACCTACGGGCTAGCGGCCAAGCTCACATTCGCGCCAGACCCGGACACTTCCTGGCTTACCGTATCGGTCGGCTTCAAAGCCGAGACGACCCACACTGTGGCGACCGAGCAGCGCGTGGAATTCGACGCTTCGAACGGCATGCCGGATTGGACCAGAAACGACCCATGGCCCGGCCACCCCGGCCAGGTCAACACCAATCACTACTTCTAGGGATCGAACGGGCCTCCCAACCCAAACAACGGACCTCAGCCCAAGGTCATGTACAACTGCTGAGCATGAGAGCCGTATTTGCGATCAGCCTCGCAGCGGCTGCCACGGCGATGATGCTGACGGCCTGCTCGGCACCCGGGCCGGATGGCACCCAGGGCACCGCGATACGAGGCCGCCCGTACCTGAGGCTCCCCGGGGAAGCGCCGACCGGCACGACCATCAACTTCGCTGGCCTGCTTTACAACTACGACGGCACGTCCTTCCGGGTGCGCTCGGTCCGGATGATCTCACCATCAGGCCCGGGCATCGGCGACGTGACGATCCGGGCGCTGGCGCCGTCCCTGGACGAAGGCGAGACCTTCGCTTACTTCCAAGGCGACCTGGCCAAGTGCCCGAAACGCCTGGACTACCGAGTGATGCCCGTAACCCGAATCACCGAGCCACCGCACGGCGAATCGGACTGGCGCCTGCTGGTATCGATCGTGTTCACCAAGCCCGGCCGCTACCACCTCTACCTGCTGAAGGTCGACTACGTCGAAGACGGCCAGCGCCACTGGGACTACGTCAGAGCGAACATCCCCGTCCGAGCCATCTCACCCAAGACCGATCCCAGGCTCATACAGCCCGCATGCTGACCGCGTCCCAGCCCGCTTGAATCCGGCGTCGGGTCAACCTCGTCATCGCGCTGTCAACGGATTGTCACAGAACCGCACGCGACCTCCCAATACCGATCTTTACCAGGTCTCATGGCGATCATGATGTGCTTTGCATCGCCACTGCGCCAACGCCACTGGGGCCCGCTATGGCTATAAGGGACCCCTACCATGACATTTCATACCTGCAGTTCGCGCCACTGACAGCTGCCGTGCCCTGGGCCCGGCAGCACGCAACGGCAGCATTGCAAGCCTGGCAACTGCCGCCCGAGACGATCGCGACCATCGAAACCTTCGTCTCTGAACTCGTGACGAGCGCGATAGACGCATTCGAACGCGGATACATGAGATCAGGTTGCCGCAAGCACGGTGACGCCGAATGGGTAGCGCTGACCTTGTGTCTCTTGCCGGACAAGGTAGCCATCGAGGTGCTCGTACACGATCCCCGCCCTCCCATCTCGGCCAAGACCGATCCAGACGCTAAAAGCGGACGCGCGCCATTCTGGTCCAGGCACTGGCGAAGGAGCAGGGCCAACACTTTCCACTCACGGGCCCCAGAACGGTCTTCGCCATCGTCGAGACGGAACCAGCGCATGAACCAGACTGCGCGTTGTCTGCAAGACCGCGCAGAAGTCAGCACTGAGTCGGAGCAAGCGCAAGCAAGGTGACCCATGCGCGGAACCGGACTCCAAGATTCCAGCCCACCATGATGTCAGTCTTCTCACGGCCGGGATTGTCGGCAGATTGTCGGAGATCGGACCCTGGCCGATGACAGCCAGCTCGTGACCGCGTTACCTGAAGACACGTAGTTCACCAAAGGCACCGCGGTCATCGTGAACCGGGTGTCGTGTCCGAGAGAGGATAGGGACCTGCGCTGCTCGGCTCGGTTCGGTCTCCTCCGTCCGGTCCGCCTGCAAGGCGGCCTGCGCTCATCAAGAAGGCCGCGCCAGCGCGGCCACCGTCCCCACCGCGACGGGCTGCCGTTATGTCCTCGCACTCCACCTAACCCGCCCGCTCAGTCGGCCACTCGACCCGGGCGGGCCGGGCAGTGGTAGCGGCTGCCGCGGCCGTACCTGTTCAGCGACTCTTCGACGGCCTGGTCCCGCCCGAACTGATCGACGCCTATGACCGCCTGCTCACCACCGGCGGCTGCGCCAAGGCCGACGCCCCTACCAAACTCAGCGGCCCCGCCATCGTTCAGGCGCTCACCAGCACGGGCATGCCCCACATCGTCCCGCACACCCCAGCCGACCCGGCCTGGCTCCGCCCCGCCACCCCCGACCTGGCCCTGCTCGGCGTACTCGCCGGCCACCAGACCCGGCTCGCCCGCGACCACGAACTCCTCCTGCACGGCCACCGCCGCCTCGCCGAGGCCCAGGCCAGCTACCCGACTCCCATGACCGCCAGCTTCCCCGAACACCTGGTCGCCGTCATCACCGACCCCGCCCAGATCAACGACCTATCCGCGTCGCTGCGGAACACCGCCCGCCAGGACTGGATGTCCCTGGACACCCTGACCACCGACATGCCCTTCACCGACGACCACGCAACCGCACCTCTCCCAGCCACCGCCACCCAGGTCCGCTCCCGCACCATCTACCCTGCAGCCGCCATGGACGACCCAGCCGCCCGCCACATCATCACCCGCACCGCCACCTCCGGCACCCACACCCGGCTCCTCCCCACCATCCCGATCCGGCTCAAGCTCGCCGACCACACCACCGCGCTGCTGCCGCTCACCCCGTCCGGCACCACCACCGCGCTCCTCATCCGCGCCCCGGTCGTCCTCGCCGCCCTGCGCGACTACTTCGACCTGCTCTGGGAACGCGCCACCCCGCTCACCGCCCCGCACCCCCCAGGCCCGCGCACCGACCGCCTCCCGCCAGCCCAGCAACGCATCCTGGAACTCATGGCCGAAGGCCTCCCCGACGCCGCCATCGCCCGCGCGCCGAAATCAGCGTCACCACGGTCCGCCGCCACATCACCGCGATCATGCACCGCCTCGGCGCCGAATCCAGGTTCGCCGCCGGCGCCGCCGCCCACCGCCGAGGCTGGATCGGGTAACCACCAGGAAAGACCTTCACTTATGCATAACGCATTGCGCGGGCCTGCATCCCCGGCGCGAAACGAACTGTGCCGATCACGACCCGAGCATCGCACCAGCGGCGGATCGAGCCCGGAAATGGCGAGCGTCCACCAAAGAACGAAGGCACCCGCGGCACAGCACTGAGGTCAATGCGCCGGCACGTCACCCTGATGATCTTCGCCGACCGGAATCCACCGGGCGCGCGGCGCGGCCAGCTTGTGCTGGCGCACCTCGCGGCGCTGCCGCAAGTACAGACCCAGCGCCAGAGCCGCGCCCCCCACGGTGATCGCGATCACGGTCAGGTAGATGCCGAGGTAGTGATGGCTGAACATCGACCGGGTCGTCTCCACCTGCCTGGCGTTGATGCCCAGGAACGCCAGGATCAGCCCGACCGGGATCGCCACCGCCGACACGAACCCCACCGCGACCGCGTACCGCAGCCTGCGGTTCTCGTCATCGCGCCGCTCGATGCTCTCGATCGCGGTCAGCTCCGCGCTGATCGCACCGCCCAGCCGGCCCAGCATCCACCCCACAGTCGTGGCCTTGCCGGCCAGGCCGATCGACTCATACAGAGCGTGGCGGAAACTCTCGGCCCGCAGCGACGGAACGATCAAGCCCAGGTCAGCGGCGGCTTCGACGCTGTACGACAACTCAAGTTCCAGGTCACCGAGCCGGTCGGCGATGCGCTCCAAGGTGCGGCGGCGGGCCTTCGTCCCGCCGGTATCCGACTCGAAATCGCGGAACAGGCGGACATCAGCGTAGGCAGCATGCCGGATCGCGCGCAGCTGCGCAGCCGCCGCGACCTCGATGACCGCCGAGGCAAAGATCGCGTTCTCGATGTAACCCTGATGACCGCAGACCACACTCACATAAGGCCCGACGCCAGCCAGCCAGGCCGACGATTCAGCTCCGCCGGGTACCGGATGACACCGAAACCACCCTGGCCCGCGCCCTTGAACGGACACTACGCCCGCGCCGAAGACGAGGCCTCCGCCCTCATCCGCGAAGCCCTCACCACCTCCGGCGACATCATCCCGCCAGCGGCGAACTGACCATCCGCCTCGACCAGCTCACCCCCCCGGCCGCACCAGCGCCCTCGCCGCCCTCTGCCATCAGCGTCCTGCGCTATGAGGTCAAAGACCATCACGGCCCTGCATGATCCTTCTCACTATGTCGGGAGTCCTGGTGGCGGCAGCCCGGCGAACTTACCCAGTAGCGGCCCGACCGCGGGTGCGTCTGCCCACCAGCGCCATCGTGATCCTTAGAAGAGGACACGGCCGGCGCTTCTGGATACGTGCCAGTAATGATCTCGGATGCCGTGATCGCAGGCACTATTCGGCGACCGAAGGCACCGCGCAAGTGCTGCCGACGGTTAACCGGCCTGCCGGAGCGAGGTGGCCCGGAGACGTGTTTCAGGATGTTTTTCGTCGGAACCTGTTAACCGGCATCCGGCGCCTAGCTGGGCATGCACATCGCCGAGCCCTCCTGCCCACCGCACGAGCACTCCGGCTGGTCACGGACGGCAAATCACGATGAGCTATCAGACAGCACCATGACCCTCACCGTCCGATCGATCAGTCTCCATTGGTCAGGTTGACCGCACACCGCACCGACGAATCCTGGAGGTGCTCAGCTGGACTCCCGATTTTCCCATTCAAACCCGAAAATTTGGACTTTTGCCCAAATAGTCAAAAGTTAGCCGCAAAGCACCCTATATCGTCAGCAGCACATCTTGATACTACCTGGCCTTAGCATAGCGCCGACGAAGGCGTCGCTTGGAAAGCTAAGCACAGTCATGTTCGAAGTGGTACGCAAGTGAATTACGAGCCATACAACGGTTCCACTAAGGCTCCGGCCCCCTTCTTCGCGTTGACTGTCAGCGCTGACCAATTTGGAGGATCGATTTCAAGAGCTCGATGGTCAGCATCGAGCGCGTCCCGGGCTATCCGGCGCGCGATCTCTAACGTTTGATCCTCGTCTTCCCGGAGTGTCGATGTACCTCGTGACTGGCTCTTTCTAGATTTCCTGTTCGAAGCCACTGAGCGCCCTCCACGTCGCGAGCTCGTCACCTACAGTTTGAGACTTGTCGAGTCTACATGCAATCCCCAATAGCGGCAGACAAATCAATTTGGCTGCGCGTGAAATGCTCAGCAGATTGGTCTTGGCTTGGCAAGGGCCGATATGTCCTGGCAAGCGTCCATCCATACCTCCCTTCCACGCGGACCTGCGATCCGTTCGAGCAGGAAGCCGGCATCGCCGACGAGGTCACAGTGATCCCTCCATGGGCCCGTCCGGTATTTCGTTCTGGGCTCGTTCCAGCAGACGGCCTGTGCGTTCTGTGTCAGAATGACCGGGGCCGAGAACTCGGCGTCTGTCACTGAGCAAGCTCCTGAGCTGGGTTACAGCATCAGATACAGCGCCCCTCATCAGCAGTGCCAGCGTCAGAGTATGACGCAGAGACAGAACCATGGGGTTGTCCGGATAAGCCGCGGCCTGGCGAAGTGCGTCACGAACTTCCTGTTCGGCCTCGGCCGCCTTGTTCTGCTCAAGCAGGCTGCGCGCCAATGTCTGCCGCGCAAACAACGTCTCCGGCGTCGCCGCAGACCAGAGGCTTGCACTGATTTGCACGATGTCTCGCAGCATATCTTCGGCCTCAGTCGCCCGGTGCTGTGCCAGTACCGCCCTAGCCAGACTGTGCCGCACAACGATGGTGTCGGAGTGCAAGGGCCCGCGAACGTCTTGCTCGGCCGATACGATCAATCTGAGTAGCGGCTCGGCCTCCGCGAATCGCCCCTGCTCCAAGATCGCCTTCGCGAGTTTGTGGTTGCTGGCCAGCGTATCGGGGTCGTTCGGGCCGAGAAGTCGCTCGCGACCAGCGATGACGCGCCGAAGTTCGGCTTCGGCCGCCTCGGGTTCGCCCCGCGCCAGAGCGATCCGCGCTCTCTCGTGCCGCAGAGCCAAGATCTCTTTGTCATTCTCCGTGAAACGGAACGAGCCGCAGTTCGCGATGATCGGTTCGATGAGCCGGTCAGCCGGCGCCAACAAGCCGGCGACAATGAGGTACCGGCAGGTCAGCCTAGCAAGATCGAGCGCTAGCACAAGAAGGCTTCGGTCGGCAGGCTCCGTACCCGCCGTCATTGTCGCCCGACAGATCTCCACTGCATGCGGAGCGATCACATGCCAGACGATCCAGTTCTCGGCGAAGTCCGGATTGAAGCTTTTCGTCGCGCTAAGCAACATGCGCACGTTCACGCGGTAGTAGTCATCCCGTCGTCGCCGGACATCTATTTCTTCGCGGAGTACGCCATGGATCGCTGGATGCAATGACAAAACATGTGAAAGCTCAGGGCTGTCCACCTCTGACAGCACATGAAATTCTACTAGGCCGAGGTCCGAGAGTCCCTGCAGTATCGCGGTGCATCCCTTGGCCGTAATGCCAACGAAAAGAGGTGATCCAGCCAATATCGTTTCGTTCAGCATGATCCGATATGGAATGGGCGCTATGTTCAGGCAGGAAAATACCTTTAGGAGCGGTCTCGCTTGACTGAGCCCACGACGTGCGAGCAAGTCAAGCGACAGATCAGAAACCTCCTGGATGACTTCGAGGCCCAATGTTTCGCTGAGATCCCGACCCTGTGAGCTTATCGGTTCCTCGAACCGCTGCCGCAGCAAGTCTAGGTAATCCGAGAGACTCCGACTTTGCGTCGCACCGGTCGAGGTATTTTGCTGAACGACCGACTTTATGCAGGTCGCCGCCGCATAAAGTGCTTGCGGCAGGCCGCCAAGTTCAGCAGACAATTGACGTGCTTGATCAAAGCTGCCGCCTGACGCTCCAAGCAGATCCGTCAGCATCAGCGCGCCGTCATCATCGCCAAGAGGGAGCACTTCATGTACGGTGCTCCACCCTCCCCAGGTGTCCGCGTTCCGATCCCGGCTGGTAACGATTACCATGCCATCGCCGCGAGGCTGTCGCAGCCATCCGGTGCCATCGGAGACTGGGGCGTCCAAGGAGCCCAGCTGCTGCGAGTCGTCGGCGTTGTCGAATACGAGAAGCCACTGGCCCTGAAACTGATCGAGATATCGCCACACAAGGTCGATAGCGCTGCCGCCGCCGCGCCAAGCCCGCTCCACCTGGGCATCGGGAGCACCGACCTGGTTAGCGATCTCCCGCATGCACGAATTGATCCGCACTGCGGAGACCCACCAGACCTGCCATCCATCAGTCAGAACGCGGTCGGCGATTTCGAGCGCCAGCCGGGTCTTTCCGCAGCCCCCGAGTCCGGCGAGTATGTGCACCTTGCCGCTCCCGTGCGAGGACAGGACCGAAGCGATAAGATCGTCACGCCCGCGCAGTTTGCTCCTCCGCTTTCCGACGGGAGGCGCTACGGATACTCGGCCGCGCAACTCAGCAGTCTCGTCGAAGGATGTCATGACCGGCGCCGGCTGTCGTTCGTAGCCGTTGCCCATTTCGGTCTCGCCTGGAAGCTCTTTGTCAAGCTGAGATTCCATGGTCAAAAGAGCGTTCTTCAGCAACCGATAAGACGATGTGTCATTTCGCTTAGGCCGCACAATAGAGAAATGATCACCATCCACTACTCCCGTCAGCGGAATTACGAAATTGATAGTTTCAGGTGGAACGACTTTGTCGCTAAGGCCGCCATACGACTCGATTGGTATCGGGCATTCGGCGTCGGAAACTCTCTTGGCGCCTATAATTGCCCGCAGGACGATTCGCTGAGTTTCGGCGATCTCGCTGGTAAAGGGCCGCAGTTGCTGCTCGTGGGGATGCCTCCAAAGAACTGCGAGTTTGCGGGTTGGCAGCGCGAACTCGGAGCCGGAATTTGGGCATGCAAACATAACGATGCGCTTTATTCGCTGCAAATCTTGGCCTCTGCCAGCCTGTAAGGTCCTAGCAAGGAATCGCTGGACGATCAGTCCTCCCTGACTGTGTGATACGAGTACGAGCGGCCTGACGTCGCGCAGTTCTGCCAGCAGGTAGGTCCGTAGCCGGTCGGCGATATCATCTATTGAAGCTATGCGCCTGTCCGGGCGGAATCGCATGAACGGAGACTCGTACTGAAAGTGACTAATTGTCACAAACGGGGCCAGATCTGCATCAGATTTGATCAGTTGCTCAAACCGTGCCCACACCTTCTTCGAAGAGAACAGGCCATGTATGAAAACCACTCTTACTGGCTGTAACACTACCATTTGCTTCCCCCCTCCCCCCCGGGCGAGTCGGACCGGCTGACCTGATCACCCAATCGACGCTCAACAGTCTGACATAAACGATCTTTAACTGAAAGATGCTTAGCGATTATGCCAGAATGGGGCTGAACCGGGTGGTTGCGCCATCGGGCTCGCCATGTAAGAAATGAGCAGATCGTCCACTTCAAGGATGATCATGGGCTCAAAGTTACGTTTGATGGTTGCCATCCGAATTTCCGCTCATACAGGAGCCTAGTTGCATGACAGGCGCGGGTCGGGTCCCTCGGGCAACATATCTCACCACGGTTAAGTCCCCTGAAGGTCGGCAACTCAGGTCGGCGGATGACGGTGTATGGTGCAGGATGCAACGTTAACCAACGGTCGCCATTTCGTCTCTCGGCGATGTTTGCCGCCGCGTTTTGGCAGAATCTGGCCGAAGATCGGCGGCATATCGGAGATGGAGGATTTTGTGCAGTTCGATCCGCACGCGCGACTTCGCGATCTAGGAATGAGACTGCCGGATGTGAGCCCCCCGAAGGGCTCATATATGTCGGCTACGCGCGCTGGCAATCTCGTGTATGTGTCGGGTCAGGTTCCCATGACTCATGGCGAAGTGACGGTCACCGGGAAGGTCGGGGCCGGGATCTCGCTGGAGCGCGCCCGGGAGCTGAGCGAACAGTGCATGCTGGCCGCACTTGCCGCGATCGATGCGACCGTCGGGCTGAGCACGGTAGTGCGAGTTGTGAAAGTGGTTGGCTACGTGGTTTCGGCCGACGGCTTCACTGACCAGCCAAGCGTTATCGACGGAGCCAGCAGTCTGCTGGTTGACATTTTCGGGGATGCCGGACGGCACGCAAGAAGCTCAGTGGGTGTGGCGGCGTTGCCACTCGGAGCGCCGGTAGAAATCGAGGTAATAGTGGAAGTAGAGGCAGCAGCCTGACCTTGATCGTCGGCCTTGTCTCCCCGACCTGTCCTTGACGGCTACATCGGAACGGCGGAGCCTGTGACGGCTATGCCACTGTCCGGTTCTGCCGGAATCGTCACCATGATACGCCCTGGCCGACCCAGATCCTGCCCTTGATAAATGGTGATGGTAGCAGGGGTACGCACCAGGTTCAGCTCGCGCAGGTAGCCGCCGAAAGCGGCCGCTGCGGCACCAGTCGCTGGATCTTCGATTACCCCGCCTGGGGGGAATGGGTTCCTCGAATAGTAAATGTCTTCCGACTCACGCCACACCAGATCGATGGTTGCCCAGTCGTTACGTTTCATCAGATCGGCAAGCGCTGGCATGTCGTAGTCGAGACGCGAGAGTCGTCCTCTGCTCACTGCCGCCACGACCGGGTGCCACGCGCCGGCGTATGCGGCCCGCGGTGGCAGCTCAGCATCAAGATCTTCGGCCGACCACCGCAGTGCGGCGAGCATCTCCGCGAGGTCACTGTCGGAGATCTGCATGGACCGTGGTGGCACGCTCACCAGCGTTGCCTTTATATCCCCGGCTGGCTCCTGGCGCGTCGAAACGGTCACGAGCCCAGCCTTGGTTTCCAAGCGCAGATCACCGGTGCCGTACCGGTCGGCGTGAGCGACGGCCAGTGCGATCGTCGCATGCCCGCAGAACGGAACTTCTACGAGTGGACTGAAATATCTGACAGCTAGCTGCCCTTCCGCGAGTGGCACTACAAACGCAGTCTCGGAGAACCCCACGTCCGCCGCTATAGCCAACATCTCCGAGGCGCTGACGTCAGTCGCATCGAGCACTACACCGGCCGGATTACCGCCGCTCGGATCTGTGGTAAATGCAGCATAACGCAGGATCCCCGCCGATTTGAGCGGCACCTTGATGCTCATTTAGACACCGTAGCGACAACGGGCTTGACATGTCAAAACTTCGCCGCTACCAGCTAGCGTTAGCGTATGTTCTGAGAACTTCTAACCCCAGGTCACCAAATCACCGGTATCGGCCAACCCCACCGAGAAGCCCAGCGCAATGCGACGTGCTCCGTGGCTTGGACGCACTGCGTGAAAATAGCGCGGATTGAAGAGGAGCGCCTGGCCTACCATCGGCTTCATCTCGAAAGACTCGGCGTCACCGACAACGTCGTCCGAATAGCCATAGGAACTAGGGAGACGGTGTTTTTCGTCACCCGGATGCCACAGATGCCGCCAGATAACTGTCTCGCCTCCCACCTCCGGCACGCTGAGGTAGAGATTGAAGGCGAACTGGGCGACAAGACCGACGTCCAGCAGGTTGCCGCTGAACTCCCGCGACGCGTCATCGAAGTGGACTATGAAACCGTCGTTGGGCTCCCGCGCCACGCCGGGGCTGAGTTCCCGGCCATCGCATTGACCGATGGATATCTTACCAGGCCAACTCATTCCCAACGTCGCACGGCTTACCTCGAATGGATCGAACCCCAGTCCGAGTTCGCGCCAATCATTGCGATCAGCCTCAACCGTATCCCAGTAGTTCTCGTTGATCCGACCATCCTGCCGGTAGTCACTGACGCCAACTCCGAAGCGCTTGACCGGCGGGTAGACACGCTTGGTGTCGTAGGTCCTGAACTCTGCAGCCGTCAGCGCAGCCAGAACGGCCTCGCATCGCGGGCGCGACATGAAATCGGGCACTAAAATAGCCGCGCATCGCCCACCAGCCAGATCGGCAATCTGCTGCCTGGCGAAGTTCGGGCCTGTGACGGCCACGAAGAATGGGTCACATGATCTAATCGAATCCATCTACTCACTCCAGCTAAAGATGCGGCAGGTCAAACTGAGCGTAACATGCTGTTCGCCGACGCCCCATACCCCGCGTGCTGTAATTCACGCAAGGTTCTGCATAATATGATGTTACTCAGGTGACCACCGTGTACTATGGTACCTCTTGGTCGGATTCACGCGTAAACTTAACTTCCCTTAACGGTAAGATTGATGAAAAGATGACAGAAAGCTGCCAACTTGTGCTGATCTTGCCCGCCGAGTGCCGCTGCGGTTCTGGAGTTCCTGGCTGCTAGACCCGACGAACCAGAAAACCCAGGGTCAAGCGGTGATAGAAGGAGTTTTGCTGGAGGCTGGACTCCCAACTAAGCGGCACTGAGGCACCGGTAGGAAGAGGCGCAAGACCATTTATGCGATCCTCGATCTCAGCGATCCTCCTTGACAGCACGAGAACGTGACGGCCGAGAACCCAGAAGTTGATCAGGCCGAACGCGAATACGGTGGTGGCCAGAATACCGACTAGCCATTTTTGCCCGGTGAACACCGAGCCACTGAACACTCCGGTAGCGAGCAATGCCGAGGCAGTTGTCATAAGGCCCAGGAATTGGAAACGTCCTGAAACTCTCACTAACAGCTCGGATCTTAGCGTTTGATACTCAAGTGACAGCAGGTTGATCAAGCAGGCTCGATCGGAGTCTTCGTGTATGCAGTCGATCATCCGGTCTATGTGTTGACGGCGCATTTTGACATGATGCCACCATTCGCGCGAAGTTCGCACTGCGCATGCGATGAGCGTGTAACCGCCTTGTCAGGCTAGTGCGCACCAGAGCCGAGGCGCCGGTCAAATAGATGCCCGCAAGAGCAAAGACGACGGTGAATCCCAGGCCCGCCAGTCGGAGCTTCAGCCTGGCCGGTCGGAGCCCGGACGCGCGGGCGGAACTGGGCGCGGGCATAACGCTATTGTCTTCCTGGGTGGTCGGCGCCGCGCGCGGGCGGATCGCGTCTCGTACCGCCTGCCAGCGGGCTTCCCAACTCGCGCGGATCCATGCCGCATGCCCGCACCTAAGCTTCCACAGTTTCCCAGGTCGCTAGCCGGTCGCCGCCGACCGCCTTCGCGAGCGCGGTCCTCGACTGGCCGCCAAGCTGCTGCATATACGTAAGTATTCGGTGATCCCGTGAGCTCTGGCTGGCCGGGCGCTCAGCGGTTTGTGAGGATCGCCCGGTAGTCGGGTCGCAGAGGGTGGAGGTAGACGTCTTTGACGGGCTGGGCGTGCTGGTGGTCGCGGTCGAGTTTGCCTCTGCCTTTGGTGTAGCCGGCCCAGGTCCAGTTGGCGGCGCGGTAGCTGGCGCCGTCGAACTGGTTGGTGTCGATGAAGGTTTCCAGCAGGACGGGGGCGTAGCCGTAGCGTTCCTGCCAGTCGGCGGGCAGCTGCCGGGCGGCGCGGGCCAGGTTCGCCGAGGCGAGGTTTCGTACGCGGACGTGCGGCAGGATGAGGAACCGGGCGTTGCCGGCGACCAGGTGCAGGTTGGCCTGGCGGGCAGTCGGGTCCCAGCCGATGTGGTCATCGCGGGGGGCGCATTTCCAGGCGGCGGCGACGGTGCCGGGCGCGGTGTGGATGAGGTAGCGGATCTGGGTGCCGGCGAGGGGGGTGTAGCCGAGGTAGTGGTGCTCGCGGATCAGCTGGTTCCAGCGGGCGGAGTCGGCGCGGCTGGTGACCGGGACGAGCCGCAGCGGGGTGATCTGGGCGAGGCTGGCGGCGATGGGCTCGGGGCCGATGGGCAGGGCGAGCTGCCCGGCGGGGGCGTGGCGCAGGTGGCGGCCGTTGCCGTTGCCGTGCCGCGGCGGCGGCAGGGTGATCAGCCCGTCGGCGGCCATGCGGTTGAGGGCGACCCGGGCGGTCATGTCCTTGCGCGCGCCGTCGTGCCGGCGCCAGGGCAGCGCGTCGCAGACCGCGTCGGCGATCGCGCGGCGGGTCGGCAGCGTCGCCGCCAGGGCGCGGATCTCCTCCAGCTCGGCCGGGGGGAAGTCCCGGCCGCAGTAGCGGGCCGGGTTCGGTGATGGCGCGCCGTCAGCGGTCACGGCGGCTGATCCTGCGGCTGCGCGGGGATGGTGATGTTCCAGGGCAGCAGGGCTTCCAGTGCCTGCCCGGCCGGTGGCCTGCCGCCGTTCACGGCGCATGCCTGCAGGTAGGTGTCCAGGCAGGCGCGGGGGTTGTGCCCGGCGAGCCGGGCGGTGCCCAGGATCGTCCACGCGTGGCCGGCCAGCTCCGCGGCCCGCCGCGAGCCGGAACCGTTGTAGTTCTTGCGGCCGGCGACCGGGGTGCGGATCGCCCGCTCAGCGGTTATGTGACCGCGTAATCGTGTCTCACTGCGGTTCGCTATTATGCGATCGCGTTAATGTCTCAGACGGGGGGACTGGATTGATCGCGGGGATGAGTGCTGCCCAGATGGCGGCGAGTAGTACAGTCACGGTTTTTCGATTGTGATCGCGCTGTCGCTCAGCGTGGTGTGAGGTCTCCCGGCTGCTGGTTAACATGACGGCACCCTCTTTCGTCCGGCCGGGGTTAGGTGGTGACCGCGGCGAGCCGGGCGCTGTAGTGGTGCCAGCGGGCGTTGCCTGGTGCCATCTGCGGCGGGCCGACCAGCGCAGGGCGAAGGCGAGCCGGGCCAGGCGGCCAGCCGGGCGGTCTCGGCGACCGAGAGCCTGATCGGCCCGATCCGGCGGGGGCAGCGCTGGCCGCCGCGCACGGGCACTGGCGCGTCGCCGAGGGGAATCAGCAGGTCAGCGTCGTCCACGTCGGCATCATCGTCTCCGGTCCCGCCTGCGTCCGGGCCGGCGCCGGGGACGGCCGGCTCGCTTGCGGGGACGGGGGAAAGGTGATGTCGCCGTGCGGGGCACTGCGGATGGCGATGTTGCAGAACT
>WNEY01001590.1_pt1 | contig 17126 bp, 20 predicted proteins | sample 5400531 | NCBI WGS metagenome assembly WNEY01 (sample SAMN13153338, study PRJNA577476) | soil metagenome | isolation source: 200 cm saprolite under Douglas fir tree site 1 | place: USA:California | collected 2015-04-18
CAACCAATCGGTCACCATCTGGTTGGCAAAGGCCATCGTGAGCATCCCGTGGGCGATCACGCCGGGCAGGCCGGCGGAGCGCGCGAAGGTCTCGTCCAGGTGGATCGGGTTGCGGTCGCGGGAGGCCTCCGCGTACTGGCGGATCTGTTCGACCGTCACGTGCTTGGTCAATGCGGGCAACGTCTGACCCGGGCTGATGTGCTCGAAATCCAGCGCGCTCATGGTCTTCATGGCTTCCGGATGATGAAGAGGGCCGTGCCGTCGGAGACCGGACGGTCCTGCTCGTCCGTGGCTTTGAGCTCGAACGTGACCAGCTCCATGTCGCCGCGCGTATTGATCGCGGTCAGCCGTCCCACCGTGCGGATGCGATCACCCGGACGAACCGGCCTCTGAAAACTGAACTGCTGCTCACCGTGGACCAGGTGCGCGACGTCCAGTGCCACTTCCTGGTCGGTCCAGAGCTGCCAGTAGGCGTCGAAGCCGTAAACCATGGCGTAGGTCGGTGGCGCGATGAGCTCGCCATCTTCCCGAACATCGCCCACGGCTGCCATGTAGTCGCGGATGGATTGCTCGGTGACCTGGAAGGGCGCCGTCTCGTAGCTCCGGCCCACCCAGCGCGAGTCCGTCACTACTGCAACAGCCCCTGCAGTTTCATCGCCAGCCCCATGTCGCCTTTGACCTTCAGCTTCTGCTGCATGAAGGCGGTCACGGGGTTCAGCTTGCCGGTCGCGATGTTCATCCAGTCATCCGTCGAGGCGATCAGCGTGGTGTTGGGGCTTTGCGCCGGCCCCGGACTGAGTGTGGGGGCGCCGTTGGCGATCTTCAGCGTCCACGATTCGCCGCTCAGGTCGAACTGGTAGGTCGCGTTCAGACCCGCGGACTTCTCCGGATGCGACTTGATGCGATTCTCGATCTCCGTAAAAACTTCCTTGGCTTCAGGCATGGGTGCCTCCTTCTTGTTCTAGCGAGCTTGGGATCGATGCGGCGCCATTGAGAAACAGGCTGGCACACGCCTGGGCGAGCGCGGCGGCGCTCATGGACTGTTCGTGCTTTCGCTGAAAGTGCTGCCAGTACGCGAGCTGGGCCGCCATGCCGAGCAGCGCGAACGCGGCCACCGCAGTCGCCTGGACACCGAGTTCGCGCAGCGTCGGCTCAAAGGCCGTGGCGAGGGTCTGATACAGCTCGGTTTGGCGAGCTTCGAAGCTGGCGTCGATGCCCAGTCCCTCGATTGTCAGCCGGCGGATCAGCCCCGCGTACTCGTCGTAGAACTCGAAGTAGGCCTTTAGCCCGGCTACGAGCCGGGAGCGCGCGTCCGCCTCATCGCGGGTCGCCCAGTAAATCCGGCGGCGCAGCAGCGTCGCCATCTCGTCCTGCAGGCCCGCGAACGCACCCTTCTTGTCGGCGAAATACAGATAGAACGCTCCCTGGGAAAGGCCGGCGGCCTGCACGACCGCACTAACGGTCGTGCCGTGGTAGCCGTCACGCTCGAAGACCCGGCGGGCGGCCTCGAGCAGTTCGCCACGGCGTACCCACTGCCGCTCGGTCAGGGGCGAATCGCTGGTGGTCCGGCTACTGACTGACACGTCAGTCACCAGCCTAGCAGGTTCATCGACCTCCTGGCTAGCGGATGATCGCGAAGAACCGTTCGGTCGCCCTGTCCGGCTGGCTGGCGGCGGTGACGATGACGGCCTTGACCGGATCAACGTCGGCCGACAGCGTGCTGCCGGATCCGAGGCCAGACTGTGATCCGAGTGGGGATTTGCGGATCGCGTCCAGCAGCCTGGCGATGTCCACGTAAACGATAGCCGACGGTTTGGCCAGAGACGCGGCGCTCGCCATTTTGTAGGTGGGGTCGGATGCGATGGTCGCCCCACTCTTGTGCGCATCGATGATCGCTTTGACCTCGTCCGGGGTGGACGCGAGGATGCCCATGCCGTCGAGCACGGCATACGAGGGCGCAAATGCTTCGCCGGCCCCCAACTGACCGAGCATCGGGAACGTCCAGGACGTGATCACGGCGCCGCGGTAAGTGCTCTTGGTGACGTGGCCGGCCGGCGGCGTAACGGCGACACCGGACGGAGACCCGAAGCTGGAGCCAGCACCCGAGCCACCGAAGCTCGAGCCCGCCGCTCCCTCCGCCAGCGCAAGCAGCCTGGCGAAGAACGCATTCATACTCCGCGCGTCGTCGGTACCCAGAAGGATGGCGCCGGCGGGCAGGCCGTTGTGGCCGAACTCGACTTCCAGCCCCGCGTCGCCGGTCAGATGCGGCAGGACGCCGCCGGGGCCGGTCAGGCCAAACGCGTCGGTGCCGGCTTTGACGGACGCCTCGTTGCCCGACTGGTCGAGCACGGTCTGGATGCTTCGGTTCAGGCTGGTGATGGCGAGGAAAGCGTCGCTGGCCTTGGGAATCCAGCTGACCAAGGCGTCGGCCCGCCCCGCGTGCGCGAACGCCTCTCGGGTTGCCGGCGAGAGCTTCGATTGGTCGACCTTCACCAGCACGTCGGCCAGTACGCCGTCGCCATTCGCCGAGAGCGTGGCCCCGATCCCCTGCAGTGCGTCGACATCGTTCATGTTCTTGAGCGCAAGGCTGAGAGCCGGCGTCGTGGCCATCTCTTTCTTCACGCTGGCGACGAGCGATTTCCCGTTGATGTAGAGGACACCGAGCCGGTCCGACGGCAGCCCGGCCAGCGTGGCTTTGTAATCGCTCGAGTCCACCAGACGTGGGGCCCGCCCCTGGTCGGCGTCGATGATCTCGTGAATCTGTGCGCTCGAAGTGGCGAACACCACCACGTGATCGACGTAGCTATACGCAGCGGCCTTCTCGGATGTGTTGGTGGGCGTCCCGACGGAAATCGTGATGCCGCTGTATGTCTCGTCCTTCCACTGCAACTTCTTGCCGTACTTGCTCGCGCGCAGCCTCGCCAGCATGGCCAGCGCCTTCGTGTCGTCACGCGACACGAAATAGACGGCGGCCGGGCTGTTACTCGTGCTGCCGAGGTTCAGGCTGGCGCTAACACCAATTTCGGAACCGAGCCAGGGCTGGATATCACCACTGAACGAGATCTCTGAGTCCTTCAGGACCGCGTCGAGCTTGTCGGTGATGGCCTTGTCGGTCTTGTAGTCGGGGAAGCTATGGACAGCGCGCAGGAGGTTGACCTTCTGCGCAACGGAGGGATCGAGGTTCGCCACCGCGATCACGTCCGCGGTCGCCGGCACCATTTTCTCGACGGTGGCATTCTGTTTCGTCAGCAGCAAGACCGCGGCTGCGCTCACGGCGGCAAGGGCGAGGACCGCCCCGGCAGGAATCAGCAGCCGCCGATGCTGGACAAACCAGGAGCGGGGCGCTGGGGCGGCAACCGCGGGGACGGCCGGCGGGACCGCCTGGTCTGGGTCGGGCTCGGACGCCGGCGGCAGGTCGCCTTCGGTGCTCATCGGGGGGATGCCTCACAGCATCAACTCCCCCCGTTCGGGCAACTTGTTAGGTGCGCGGGCTCGTTGCCAGGGCGTTGCCGAAATGCAACTGGGCGAGGGCCTGCATCTCGTCGGGGGAGAACCCCGTGCTCCGGCCGGCCTGGTACTGCCGCTCCACCTCACGGTGGATCGCCAGTACGCGGGGGTCGTCCTTGCGCACCGGGGCGGCGCCCTGCAGCCCCAGGTTGGTGTTGATCCAGTAGGCGATCCCGGCCAGCCCCGACCGGTCGTTGACGGTGATCCCCAGCGGCCGGTCGAGGATGCGCGCGGTGTCGAAGATGTTGTAGATCTCCTCGTTTTTCAGCAGGCCGTCGGCGTGGATGCCGGCGCTGGTGACGTTGAAGCCCGCCCCAGCGAACGGATAATTCGCCGGCAGCGGCGTCCCCAGCTGATCGCGGAAATAGGCCGCCGCCCGTGTAATCGCCGTCGTATCGACACCGGCCGTCTCCCCGCGCAAGCCGATGTGATCGATGACGAGCGCGTCCACCGGCGGGTTGCCGGTCCTCTCGCCCCAGCCGAAGAGCGAACCGTTCGCCGCGGCGCAGCCGTAGAGCCAGGCGGCAACCGTGTTCACCTCGCCACGATGGAAGTCGTTGTGCCCGTGCCATTCCAGGTGCTCGGGCGTGACGCCGAGGCTGCCCGTGAAGAACTGCACCAGGCGCGGCACACCGCGGGGCAAGGCCGCCTCGGGCCAGGGCAGCCCGAAGCCCATCGTGTCGCAGAGTCGGAACTTGATCGGCACGCCGGCCCGCCGGCCCAGCTCCTGCAGTGATGTGACCAGGGGGGCGACAAAGCCCTCCAGGTCGGCGCGCGTCAGGTCCTCGAGGTGGCATCGCGGCCGGATGCCGGCACCGATCACCGCCGCCACGACCCGCGAGTAGTCATCGGCTGCCTGACGGCGCGTGCGGTTCATCTTGAGGTAGATGTGGTAGTCGGAGGACGACACCAGGATGCCGGTTTCCTTGACACCGGTCGCCTGGACGGCCTTGAGATCGTCCAGTGAGGCGCGCATCCAGGTGGTGACCTCGGGACCGGGTCGTTGCTGGCAGGCGGCGATCGCCTCGCGGTCGGCTGGGGTGTAGGCGAAGAACTCGGTCTGCCGGATCACCGGGCCACCCAGTTGGTTCAGCAGATCGTAGAGGTGGACGATTTGATCGACGGTGTACGGAGCTCGTGCCTGCTGGCCGTCGCGGAAGGTGGTATCGGTGATCCAGATATCGGCCGGGAGGGCCTGCCCTACGCCGTCCGGCTCAAAGCGGATCGGCGGGATCCGGCTGTAGGGGAAGTCGTCGCGCAGCAGATTGGGCTCGGCGCGATCCAGCACGCCTCATTGTATGCATATGTTGATTTGTATTGCAATCTATTGACTGCAACGGTGAACTCACGTACCCTTGAGCGGACCGTGATCGAGATCCATGGGGAGCCCTACCTGACGGCCGCCGAGGCGTCTGAACTGCTCGGGGTCAAGCCGGCGACGCTCTACGCCTACGTCAGCCGGGGGGTCTTAAAGAGCTATCGCCAGGGGATCAAGCGCGCACGCCTCTACCGCCGGGGCGACCTCCAGCGGGCGCTTGACCTGCAGCCAAGCCGCGGCCGCCAATCCCTCCCCCACGCCGCCGACTGGATGGGCGACCCTTAGGCCGGCACCATGTGCGTCGCGCCGCAGATGCGGCATTTCTCCTCTCGCTGACCACCCTCGCTCTTTCCCGTCGCCTTCCAAGGCCATCCCGACTTCTTGACATGACATATGCACGGCTTGGTCGCTGTCTGCGAACTCCCCTCTCCCACGTTGCGCCTCCTTTTTTGATCGGGCATGCGCTTATGCCGCGCTTACTATGCGCGGCAACCGACTCGGGGACAAGCCCCGTGTGGGAAAAGGAGGACTACCGGAACGTGCTGTACTCGATTTCCTTCTTACGCTCGAAGGCTTCCTCGCGCGTTTCGAACGTCTGGAAATGGCCGCGGCCGTGAAGCACGTAGATGCCGTCGACGTCGTCGCGCGTGACTCTCAGGTCGGGTAAATCGATGTTGTAGACCTGGCCCGAGTCAGTGGCGCGAAGACGGGGGGCTGCCATGGGCGGATTGTATCGCCGCCGACGCCGGGTTAGGCGACGGTCACCTCGTCCATCAGATAGACGTCTTGGACGGCATTGAGCAATTGAATGCCCTCCGCCATCGGCCGCATGAACGCCTTGCGTCCGGTGATAAGGCCCGTGCCGCCGGCCCGCTTGTTGATCACGGCCGTCTTGACGGCTTCCTTCAGATCGCTGTCCCCCGACGAGGCGCCACCCGAGTTGATGAGGCCACTGCGGCCCATGTAGCAGTTCGCCACCTGGTAGCGGGTGAGATCGATCGGATGATCGCTCGTGAGCTTGTCGTAAACCGCCTTAGACGTCTTGCCAAACTTCAGGACTTCAAACCCGCGATTTGTCTCGGGCAGCTTCTGCTTGATGATGTCAGCCTCGATGGTGACGCCCATGTGGTTGGCCTGCCCGGTGAGATCGGCCGCCACTTCGTAATTGACGCCGTCTTTGGTGAAGGCTGGATTCCGGACATAGCACCACAGCACCGTGGCCATCCCCAGCTCGTGCGCTTCGTGGAAGGCGGCCGAGATCTCCTGGATCTGCCGATCGGACTCCGCCGAACCGAAGTAGATTGTGGCACCGAGCGCGACCGCCCCGAGCTCCCAGGCTTCTTTCACGGTCCCGAAGCGAATCTGATCGTACTTGTTGGGATAAGTCAGCAGCTCGTTGTGATTGATCTTGCAGATGAAGGGGATCTTGTGCGCGTACTTGCGGGCGACCGAGCCGAGGACACCGAAGGTCGACGCCACCGCGTTGCAGCCGCCCTCGATGGCCAGCTCGACGATCTTCTCGCCGTCGAAGTACTCGGGGTTCACGGAGAAGGACGCCCCGGCCGAGTGCTCGATGCCCTGGTCGACCGGCAGGATGGATAAATAACCCGTCCCCGCCAGCCGGCCGTGGTCGTAGAGCGACTCGAGGCTGCGCAGCACGCGTGTCGGGCGATCGCTGGTCGCAAAGATCCGGGTGACGAAGTCGGGGCCGGGAAGGTGCAGCTGCGACTTCGGGATCGTTTTGCACTCGTGCTCGAGCAAGCCCTGGGCGTCGGTTCCCAGGATCGACTCGAGCTTGCTGAGCGACGTCGCGGTGGCGGTGGCCATCTGCTCCTCCTTTGGCGCGGTCTGTCTTTCAGTTTAGGCCTTGGCTCGGCACTAAACTTAGACCCGTGCTGGCGCGGTGAACGGTCGCGTCGCCCGCCTTATCCTCATCGGGGTAGCCACCGGTGTGGCCAGCGGCCTGCTGGGTGTCGGCGGCGGCTTCGTCATGGTGCCGGCCCTGGTCTACATGCTCGGCACCCCGCAGCGGGAAGCCAACGGCACGTCGCTGGCGGTCATCGTGCCGGTGGCGATCGTCGGCGCCGGGATCCTGGGAGGTGGACACCAGGTCGACCTCGAGGTTGGCATCGCGCTCGCGATCGGGGCCGTCGGCGGCGCCGTGGTTGGCGCTCGCCTGACCAGCCGCTTGTCTGACCTGGTCCTCCGAAGGGCGTTCGGCATCATGGCGGTCGCCGTCGGAATCGTGATGATCGCCGATGCGGTGCTGCGCGCGGTTGGCGGCAACGTGCATCTGACCGCCGGGCTCAGTCCCACCGGGATTTCGCTCTGGGTCATGGCCTTCGTGGTCGGCGCCATCGCCGGCGTGCTGAGTGGCCTGCTCGGCATCGGAGGCGGCGCCATCATGGTGCCGGCGATGACGCTGCTCATGGGGCTGAGCCAGCACGTGGCGCAGGGAACGTCGCTGCTCGTGATCATCCCGACGGCGATCTCGGGCTCGATCACACATTTTCGGATGGGCAACATCCGAGTCAAGACCGCCGGCTGGTTGTCACTCGGCGGCGTGGTCGGCGCTGTGGCCGGCGCCGTCCTGGCGCTGGCCAGCCCGGATCAGTTGCTGCGCTTGCTCTTTGGTGCTTACCTCGCCTTCACCGGGGTTCGCATGCTGCAAGCGCCGAAGACGAAAGTCACGCAGCCTACAATGGCGAGTCGATGAGCCTGGTCGAGTGGTCGGTCATCATCATGGGCGGCTGGGTGGTGGTCGTGGTCGCCGCCGGCCTGGTCATGGCGCTACGCCCCGGCGCCGGCGAGCTGCAGTACGACACGCCGATGGCGGAACCGCTCGTCCTTCGGCAGGCCGCAGGCGTGATGCCGCGCCGGGCCTGGGGCTTCCGGCCACCGGTCCACCATTCGCAGCACGACCCGGCGCCCTGGCAGGTGCAACTTCCTCGATCCGCCGAGGACAGCCTGGACAATGTCGACCGTGCCACCGACATCAAGCGCGAGCTTGGCAGTGAGCACGCGCCGTGGGAGCGCCTCGACCGCCAGGGTCTGTAGCGTTATTCGCCGAGTTCGCGGCTGACCCGGTCGAGCACGTCGAGCATCCGCCGCGAGGTCGCGTGCAGGCTCTCCTGGAGCAATGTCAGCGCGTGGTGCGCGTCGGCGAGGACGTCAGCCTCGCTGGTCAGGTCATCCGGCGCTAGGGCAAAGCGGGGCAAAACGTCCTCGAACAGCAACTGGAACCGCTGCTCCGCCAGCGCCAGGCAGGTTGCCAGCGTGACGATCTGGTCTTCTACCTGCGGATCGAGACTGCGGAGGGCCCGCCAGGCGGGCTCGGGAACCGCGCTACTGCTGGGTGGCGATGCCCCTGCCATCTCGACCATCATGCTAATGCGCGCATGATCGCAACCGCCGCCGATGGGACGCGCCTGCATTACATCGTGGAGGGCGGGGGTCCACCACTTGTGCTGGTCGGCGGCAGGACCTCGAGCATCGAGGGGGCCTGGTGGCGCTACATCCCGGCACTCGCGCAGCGCTTCAAGGTGATCGCACTCGACAACCGCGGCGCCGGCGCGTCCGACAAGCCCGACACACCCTACAGCACGCAGTTGATGGCGGAGGACGCGCTTACGGTGCTGCGCGATGCCGGCGAAACGTCGGCGCATTGGTTCGGACTGTCGATGGGCGGGATGATCTTGCAGCAGCTCGCCCTCGACCATCCGGACGCCGTGCGCAGCCTGATCCTGGGGGCGACACACTGTGGCGGCGAGGTCCGGCCAACGGCCGGCGCCGATCCGCCCGCGGTCGGGAGCCCGCTGCGCCGTTTTGCGAATCTCTACGATGCCCGCTTCATCGCCGACCATCCCGAGTGGGTCGAAGAAGACGCGAAGCATTTCGGCAAGATGCCGCTCCACGCCATCGTCCGCCAGGACCAGGCGGTCAAGCATCACAACCTTTGTGACAGGCTGAGCGAAATCCGCCAGCCGGTGCTGATCCTCCACGGGCGGCAGGACCGGATGGTTCCACTTGCACGCGCAGAGGAACTCCGACGAGGCTTGCCCAATGCTCGGCTGCACATCCTCGAGCCCGCCGGCCACCAGGGCCACTCCGAGCAATTTCCGACGGTGCTCCGACTGGTGCAGGACTTCGTCGAGGAGGTCGAGCGCGAGCGAGTCTAGGCGGCCCTCCAGGTCACCAGCTCGCGGCTGACCTGCTTATGCAGCCGCCCCCCGACGGCCAACGACTGACAATGCGCCAGGGTCTCCTGCAGGGCCAGGCGCTGCTGGAAGACGTTCCGCTGCATGATGCCCTGGAAGAGCTCGGCCGCCAGTTGCCAGCCGGACTTCGGGCCACTGCCCGCGAGGCGGACCAGCGCGGCTTTCCGTGCCTCGTGGTGCTCGATGATTTCGTCGATCCGGCCTCGATGGTCGAAAAAGGGATCGCCGTGCGCGGGCAGCACGGTTTCGACCTCGAGCCGGCGAATGTGTTGCAGCGACGCGATGTAGTCGTCGAGGGGATCCGCGCCCGACTGTGGGTGTAGGCCGATGTTCGGACTGATCTTCGGCAGCAGGTGGTCTCCTGAAAAGAGCACGCCACGCACCGGCCAGTAGAAGCAGCAGTGGCCCGGCGAATGTCCGGGCGTCCAGATGACTTCAATCTCGCCGTTCTCGACGGGCAGCCGCTCGGCGCCTTCCAGCAGGGTGTCGGGCTCGACCACCGAGACATATTCGCGGGCCGCCATCGAGGCGCTCTTGACGAACTCGGCCTCCGCGGCCGGCACGCCGTTCATGCTCAACCACTTCGCCACGTCATACACCAGGTCTTCGGCGCGCGCGTACCGCGGTTCCATCAGCGCGACCTCCAACCGATGAATGACGAGCTCGGCCCCGGACCGGTCACGCAGCTCGCCGGCGAGACCAAAGTGGTCCGGGTGGATGTGCGTGATCAGGATGCGGTTGATCAGCTCGACGCGTACCTTCATTGCGGCCAGCTTCTGGTTCAAGACCTGCCGCGATTCATCCGTCTGCAGTCCAGTGTCGATCAGTGTGAACTGGTCACCGTCGCGCAACAAGTACACGTTCACGTGCTTCAACTCGAACGGCATCGGGAGCTCCAGCCGAAAAATGCCAGGGGCGACTTCCACCGTGTGCACACATTACCTGCTAAGGACGGTTAGCTCGGGGACTTGAGCGACCGGTTGCGTCGTCGCCTGTGTCCTCCAGCGTGCCCGTCGCGGCGACAGGAGTCGCACGCTCCGGTTGCACTTTTCCGGACGCGACGCCGCCCGGCCGACGCTGAAGAGGCGCGCTCCGCGCGCGTGCCGGTCTGCTCCAAGCGCAGCCCGGCTTCAATTGGGGTTAGCTACGCGGCCGTTTGCACGGGTTCGTCGGGACGGTTGGGCGCCAGCTTCTGGCCCTGGTCCTTGGTCGGCAGCGGCAGGTGCACGGTGTCGGTTGCGATCAGGTCCAGGAACGCATCGACCACCCGTGGGTCGAAGTGGCTACCCCGACCGGTTTTGATCTCTTCCAGGGCCTTGGCCAGGCCAAGCGAGGGCCGGTAGATCCGGTCGGCCACCATGGCTTCGAAGGCATCGGCGACCGAGATGATGCGCGAGCCGAGCGGGATGTCCTCGCCCTTGAGGCCCTTGGGGTAGCCGGTGCCGTCAAACTTCTCATGGTGATGTCGGATCAGCGGCGCGACGTGGTGCAGACCCTCCACCGGACCGATGATGTCGGCGCCGATCTGGGGATGCCGCCGCATCCAGGCCATTTCGTCTTCCGTGAGCGCCATCGATTGCCGGAGAATCCGATCCGGGATCCCGATCTTGCCGACGTCATGGAGAATCGCGCCCAGTCGGACGGCGGCCGCCTCGTCGCGGGAAAGGCCCATCCGCTCGGCACAGGCGCCCGCCAGCTTGGCGAGCCGCTCGGAGTGCCCGCGGGTGTAGCTGTCTTTCGCCTCGATCGCGTTGGCCAGCGCCATGTTGACCTCGGTCATCAGCTTGGCCTCGACGTCGCGACGCGTCACCAACTCCTGGTGGGCCGAGACCGCACGCGCCATCACGGAGCCAACCACGGCGACGACCACGAAGAGGAACAGGCGTTGCAGGATGATCGACCGCTCGTCCGTCACGGTGGCGAGGTAGGTGCCGGCCTGCAGCGGGGCGACCGCCCCCGCCGTCAGATAGAGCACGGCGACCAGGCCGGCGCAGAGCACGGAACCGCCGGCCCCGAAGCGCAGCGCGGACACGGTGATGACGAGGAAGAAGAGCATGGCGAAGGGGCTCTGGTAGCCACCGGAGGCATAGGTGATCATCGTCGCCACCAGCATGTCGACACCGGTGGTCGTGTAGCTGAACGCTCGCCCCGGACGTTGATGGAGGAACAGCAGCAGCAAGGTCGTCAGGCACACGACGCCCCAGGCCGCCAGGATGGCGTTGACCCGGCCCTGATCGTAGCCGGCGGCCGGATTGAGGTTGTTGAGGATGACGGCGAAAATCAGCAGCGTCCAGCGAAACAGGCCGGTAAGCCGCTCATTGCTGAGGTTGATCAGACTCTCGGCCGGGTCCTGGGAGCGCTGCCGGCCCTTGCGCGACGCATTGCGGGCGGCGGCCATTGCCGAAATTATCGGCCCGCTCTGTGACGAAGAGCGTTACAAACTGGTCGCATTCCATGGCGCGGACTGACGAACCTAATAGGCCGGCAGGCGGACGCCGAGAAAATCTGACAGCACCCGCCTGACGTCCTGGAAGCGGAGGAACGCGGTGTCGTCCTGGGCGAGAGCACGGTCAACCGCGTCATACGCATCCTTCAGCGGACCCACCAGGTCCGTGGTCGTGACCTGGGCCCGCTCCGCGTGGGCAGCGCGGAGCTGCTGACCGATCGCGTGTATCGAGGCGCTGTAGTCCCTGGCGATGCCCTGCGCCTGCTGCAGCGCGATTTGGAGGTCGTCCGGCGTAAGCGTCCGCCCGGCATATTGTTGCTTGAGCCCCGCCACCTGGATCGCCACGACCGCTGCCGCCTCTCCGGCCCGGCTCATGTCGGCGCCGATGGCCGCCAGGTGCACGATCGCATCGAGATTGCGGCCGGCTGTGGGTATTCCACCCACCAGGCGCAGCGCTGGATCATTCATGGATCGCCGGCCGGCGTCGCTGAAGTGCCGCTCAGCCTGCCTGAGCTGGTCCGCCGACGCTCGAAGTTGGGCCGGATCGGCGGACTGGGCGGCCGCGCTCATGCCAGCCTGCGCCGCCAGCAGTTCCTGGCGGCCGCTGTCAAGCTGCTGGTAGACGGTCGTGCCAGCGTAGCCGGTGTAGCCAACCGCCGCCAGCAGCGCGAGCACGACGATCGCGATGACGGCGCGGCGGCCGCGTCGAGCCCTCATGGTCAACTAAGTTTGGGCAATAACGTACTTGGCTCACCAAGTCTGTCTTCTCGGGCTACGTACGGGCTCAGCAGCCCCACGTTGGCGCCCGACGGCTCCTGCCGAGCCGATGAGGGAAACGTCCCTCGGCGCGCACCGAATTGACAGTTCCCCATGCCGCTTTACCTGCCCCGGGAGTTCGGGTGCAGAACCGGCCAGCGGCATCTCGTCGTCTGAAGGTGCAACTCCCTTGCGGGAGGCCGCCGGTGCTTTCAACCTTGCCGCACGGCGGATCATACCTTCTCGCCGTGACAGCTGTCTGTCGCACTGCGTCAAGGCTTTTATTACCTAAGTTTGCCCCTGCCTGACGCTCCACCCTGACCCTCGCAGGTTGGGGAGGGAAAAGTCTTCCCAAAGGAAGGGGAAAGGAAAAGCGGGCGCCCGGGGCGCCCGCTCTCGGTTAGCTGGCTTCGCTCAGGCGGCTGCCCGATTGCCGGTGACCAACCGGACCAGGAACAGCAGGATGACGGCGCCGATGAAGGCGGCGATGAAGCTGATGATCAATCCGCCGCTGCTGACGCCGAGCAACGTCGACAACAGCCACCCGCCAAGGAACGCGCCGATGACACCGACAACGACGTCCATGAGGACTCCGTACCCGTGGCCGCTTACGACCCGCCCGGCCAGGGCGCCCGCGATACCGCCGATGATCAGGAACACGATGAGATGCATGCTGACTTCCTCCTGCCAATGAGACTTGGTACTGACATACTTTGTACCGGGTTTCTATCTAACGTGTCAACCCCGCTATCACAAAAGGAGTTGACTGTCTAGCCGGCGAGCTGCTGGTCGAGGCTCGACAGAGCCCGGTTTTCATCCGGCACCCCGGCAAAGAGATCGCGCTCCAGGACTCCGGTGATCCACGGGTCAGGAAAGACTCGAACAAACAGTTCCGGGGACACGCCCGCCCCTACGGCGATCGAGGTCGTGGCGCTCACCAGCGGGCTGGTGCTCAACGGTCGGTAATAGAGCTTGGCCGGCAAGGCCGAAGATCCGCCGGCAGCGCGTCGAACGCGTGAGAAGGCCGACGCCGCAGCGTCTCTGACGACCGGCTGGGTGCCATCAGCGACCACCACATGCGGCCGGACGCAAGCCATGACGTCGGCAAGGAGGTCCTCGAGCACAGCCGCGGTCAGCTCGCTCGGCTTGTAGTCGAGCAGCACGAGGTCACGCACCCCCAGGCGGCGCACCGCCGGCAGGTGGTCGGCTCCGCTCCAATCCGCAGCCCCGGCGCAGACCAGGGTCACATCGGTGCCCGAGGCCGCATAGTGGGCGAACGCGTTTCCGCAGAGGTCGGCGGCCTGGTTCGGATCCGCCACGACGCCCAGCAGTCGAAAGGGCACATCGGATAATCGAGCGCACACGCCGATTCTTTCTGCTGTCGCTAAACGGCGGCGCGGGCGCTGGAGAGCAGCCGGTCGTAGGCGTGCTTGAGCTGCGGGTAGCGCAGGAAGATCAGGTGGGCGAATTCCTGGGTGAGGGCGCGTGGCGGCCGGATCAGGCGCATGCCCGCCTCGCTCAGCAACCGGTTGCCTTTCCGCCCGTTGCAGCGCCGGCAGGCGATCACCTGGTTCTCCCAGCTGTTGGCGGCACCGCCGCGGGATGTGGGGACGACATGATCGACGGAAAGCTGCGAGGACGGCATCCCCTTGCCGCAATACTGGCAGGTGCCATCGTCGCGGAGGAGAAGGTTGCGCCGGTTCGCCCGCAGCAGGCGCCGCGGGATCTGGATGTTGGAAAGCAGCCGGACGATGACAACGTCCTGACCAAAGCAACGCCGCGCCATTGCTTGCTCGACCGCCTGCCGGGCAACATCGTCAATGAAGGTGACGCGCTGCTTGGTCAGCAGGACGACCAGCCGCCGCTTACTTATCACGTTGAGCGGCTGAAGTGAGGCGTTTAGCAGTAGGACGAGTTCGAACGACCTCCTGTTGTCGGGTTTTGGCCCTCGGGCGCCACTAATATAACGGAGTTTGTTCGGGCAGTTTTCGCGCCCCGAGCCCCCAGCCCTGACCCTCCCCCGCAAGCGGGGGAGGGAAATAGTCCCTTGGGAGGGAACCGCCGCCCGTTGCCTTCCCTGCGGGCAGGAGAGGGAAATAGTCCCCGAGGGGGGCGGAATCGTTAGCTGGCGGCCTTGACCCGACGATCGATCGGGACGTAGGCCACGTCCCTCTCCCCCACGTACTCGGCCCGCGGCCGGATCAGCCGGTTGTCCGCATACTGCTCGAGCACGTGCGCCGCCCAGCCGGCCACCCGACTGACCGCGAAGACGGGCGTGAACATGTCGATCGGAATGCCCATCGTGAAGTAGCAGGACGCCGAGTAGAAGTCCACGTTGGCATAGAGGTGTTTCTGCTGCATCACGACCTCCTCGAGCTTGCGCGAAATCTCGTACCAACGAAGGTCGCCGATGTGTTCGCCGAGCTCTCGCGACATCTCTCGCAAGTGCGTCGCCCGCGGGTCTTCGGTTCGGTAGACGCGGTGGCCGAAGCCCGAGATCTTCTGATGTGCCGCCAGCCGCTCGGTGACATAGGCCTCGACGCGGGATGGCTCGCCGAGTTTCTGCAGCATCTTCATGACCTGCTCGTTGGCGCCGCCGTGCAGGGGACCGGCCAGTGCGCCGATGGCCGACACGATCGCGGAATACATGTCTGCCAGGGTCGCCGCCGTCACGCGCGCGGCGAAGGTCGACGCGTTGAGCTCGTGGTCGGCGTGAAGAATCAGGGCGAGGTCCATCGCTCGGACAAAGAGCGGATCAGGCTCGGCTCCGAAGAGCATCCGCAGAAAATTCTCGGCGTGGCTCCCGTCCGGCTCCGGCTCGACCGGCTTGCGGCCCCGCCGGATCTGCTCGTAGGCTGCGACGATCGTCGCCGTTTGCGCGGTCACCCGCATGGCTTTCGCGACGTTCGCCTCGCGGGACGCGTCGTGCGCCTCGGGATCGTAAAAGGCCAGGGCAGAGAGCGCGGTCCGCAGCGCGTCCATGGGGGTGGCGCTGCGCGGAAAATCCTTCATCAGCGTCAGGATTTGGGTGGGGAGCGCTCGGTCTGATGCCAGCTCGGCACTGAACTGATGCAGCGCCTCGCGGGTCGGCAGCGAACCGAACCACAGCAGATAGGTGGTCTCTTCGAAGGACGAGTTGCGGGCCAGGTCGTGGATGTCGATGCCCCGGTAGGTCAGCTTGCCTTGCCCACCGATGATGTCGCAGATCGCGGAGTTCGCCGCGATCACGTCCTCGAGACCGGCCTTGGTTGTCGGCATACGAGCCAAGTATAGGAACCGGTCCCTAGACTTACTGCGCGGTGCCCCAATGAGTTGGAAGTCCGCGGTCAAGGACTCGGGCAAGGGCTACTACACGCTGCACACCCAGGAGATCGGGTCCGTCCCGGTGCGGCTGTTCCTCACGCCCAACCTGCTCGACCAGGTCGAGGAGTCCATCTATCCGCAGATCGTGAATGCGGCCAGCTTTCCCGGCGTCAAGCTGGTGGCGATCACGCCCGACGTTCACCACGGCTATGGCGTGCCCATCGGCACGGTGTTACTAACCGATGCGCAGACGGGTGCCGTGGCCATGGGTCCTGTAGGGTTTGACGTTGGTTGCGGGATGATGTCCGCCTCCAGCGACGTGCCGGTGAGCGCGGCGACGTCGGAGAATCGTCTGCGCTTCAACCAGGCGGTGACGCGGCGAGTCGCGCTGGGACCTGGCAAGGTCAGCCGCACGCGACTCAAGAGCCTCACGCAGAACCAGTTCGAGGCGATCATCCGGGGCGGCGCCGCCTACTATGCGCAGCACTATGGCGATCGGGTGGACCGGACGCGGGCAGAGCGCGACCGTCTCCCCGTCGATGACTCCTGGCAGCCACCCTGGGGCGGTCAGGGACGCCCAGAGCGCGGTGTGCCCCAGCTCGGCACCCTGGGTGGCGGTAATCACTTCATCGAACTCCAGGGCAACCTGGGCACCGACACGCACTATCGCGACTATCTGAACGCCGTGGCGGCCGGCGGGAACTTCGCCATCGTGAACCGGCTTGCCATGTTCGAGCAGATCTCCATGGCCTTCGAAGAGGTCTTCGGCCAGCCACTTTCGCTGGTCTACGAGATCAGCCACAACCTGGTCCAACGCGAGCATCATCCCGAGTTCGGTTGGGTCCACGTCCACCGCAAGGGCGCAACGCGCGCCTTCCCGGCCGGCTACGACGACCCGCAGGCTGGACACCCGATCCTCATCCCCGGCAGTAACCGGGACTCGAGTTTCATCCTCCGGGCCGCGGACCAGGCCCACGCGAGCGGCTACAGCGTCAACCACGGGTCCGGCCGCCGGATGTCCCGCACTGCCGCCAAGAAAACCCTGAAGCAGGACGAGGTGAACGCGGCCTATCGAGAGGCGGGCATCATCGTGAACATCGATGGCGTCGTCCCCATCGATGAGTCGAAGGACGCTTACAAGTCGTCGCGCGAGGTGGTCGAGGCCGTCACCCGAGCGGGTCTCGCCACCATCGAGCATGAACTGGTGCCGCTCGCGTCGATCAAGGGAAACGAATAAGTTAGGGCGATAGCGAAACCGTCTGCGATTGCGATAGAAGCCCGCCGTTGCTGATGGTGATGCTGATCGAAGCCTCGGTCGTCTGAACCTCGAGCGCCCCCGATGTGTCATTGCCGGGCTCAACGAGCTGGAGGATTTCTGTCTTTGCGCTCGAGCCGGTCTGAAGAGCCAGCCGATCAGTGAAGCCGGAGGCATCGAGCGCGATTCCCTGTGGCTGCTGGATGCCGGTGATGACGCTGACCTGATGCCCCTGGCCGTCGAGCTCGTGGATCGCGTTGTCTCCGAGCGTATTGACGAGGATGTGGCCGGCGCGACCGACGAGCACGTCATCGGGCGTCGGCA
>WNEY01001372.1_pt1 | contig 17122 bp, 13 predicted proteins | sample 5400531 | NCBI WGS metagenome assembly WNEY01 (sample SAMN13153338, study PRJNA577476) | soil metagenome | isolation source: 200 cm saprolite under Douglas fir tree site 1 | place: USA:California | collected 2015-04-18
CAGCATCGGCACCGCCGGCAACCGCACCACCGGAACCAGCACTGCCAGCGCCGGCACCGCCGGAAACCGCACCGCCGGAAACCGCACCGCCGGAACCAGCAGCGCCGGAAACCGCACCGGGGCCTGCTGCCAGGGCGGTCAGCGCCTCGGCTTCGGCGCCGGGCACGGTCGGCAGCAGGACGCCGGAGAGCCTGCCGAGACCGGGACTGGCCAGCGCGGCGAGCGAGTAGACAGCAAGCCCGCGTCTGCGCACCGCCTTGCGCAGCCGGAGGAAGACGATGGGTGACTCATCCTCCGGCTCGAACCCGGCCAGCAGCACCGCCGGAGCCCGCTCCAGGTCCGCGTAGCTCACGCTGATGCCGCGGCCCGCCACGTGGCCGGCCAGGAACTGCGCTTCCTCGGCGGAGTGCGGGCGGGCTCGCATGTCGATGTCGTTGCCGCCCAGCGCAAGCCGGGCGAATTTGGCGTAGGCGTAGGAGTCCTCAAGGGTGAGCCGCCCGCCGGTCAGCACCCCGGCCCTGCCGCGTGCCGCGGCCAGGCCGCGGGCGGCGGACTCGATCGCCTCCGGCCAGGAGGCCGGAACGAGCACGCCGGCTTCGTCGCGCACCAGTGGCGATACCAGCCGGTCGGGCTGCGTGGCATAGGTAAATGCCCACCGGCCCTTGTCGCAGTTCCACTCCTCGTTCACCTGAGGGTCGTTGCCTGCCAGCCGCCGGGTGACCGCGCCCCGGCGATGATCGGTGCGCTGCCGGCAGCCGGAGGCGCAGTGCTCGCACACGCTCGGCGTCGAGACCAGGTCGAACGGGCGGGCCCGGAACCGGTACGACGTGCTGGTGAGCGCCCCGACCGGGCAGACCTGCACGGTGTTGCCGGAGAAGTAGGAGTCGAACGGGGCGCCGTCGGCGGTCCCGACCTGCTCTTGCGGGCCCCGTTCGAACAGCTCGATCAGCGGATCGCCGGCGATCTCCTCGGCGAACCGGGTGCAGCGCGCGCACTGCACGCACCGCTCCCGGTCCAGCAGCACCTGGGACGAGAGCGGCACCGGCTTGGCGAAGGTGCGCTTGGTGCCGCTGAACCTCGTCTCGCCCTGGCCGGCGGACATGGCCTGGTTCTGCAGCGGGCACTCGCCGCCCTTGTCACACATCGGGCAGTCGAGCGGGTGGTTGACCAGCAGCAGCTCCATGATGCCGCGCTGCGCCTTCGCGGCGACACCGGAGGTGAGCTGGGTGCGCACCACCATGCCATCGGTGCAGGTCGTGGTGCAGGATGCCGGAGGCTTAGGCTGGCCATCGATGTGCACCAGGCACTGCCGGCAGGCGCCGACGGGCTCCAGCAGCGGGTGGTCGCAGAACCGTGGTATCTCGATGCCGAGCTGCTCGGCGGCGCGGATCACCAGGGTCCCCTTGGGCACCGTGATCTCGAATCCGTCGATGGTGACCGTCACGCCATCGGCCGGGCGAGCGACCTCGCCGCGCTGGCTCGGCTGCCCCGTGGCCGAAGAAACTGTCATCGGGCTGACTCCATCGCAAACAAGGTAGAAGCCGCCGGGTCGAACGGGCAGCCGCCCCGCCGCTGGTGCTCGATGTACTCATCCCGGAAGTACGTGATCGACGACTTCACCGGTGCCTCGATCGAGTCGCCCAGGGCGCAGAACGACCGGCCGGTGATGTTCTGGCAGATGTCCAGCAGCTTCTCCAGGTCGGCCTCGCTGCCCTCGCCGCGCTCCAGCTGGTCCAGCAGCTGCACGACCCAGTAGCTGCCCTCCCGGCACGGCGTGCACTTTCCGCACGACTCGTGCTGGTAGAACTCGACCCACCGCAGCACGACCCGGACCGCGCAGGTGGTCTCGTCGAAGATCTGGATCGACCGGGTGCCGAGCATCGACCCGGCGGCGGCCACCGACTCGTAATCCAGCGGCACGTCCAGGTGCTCGTCGGTGAACAGCGGCGTCGATGACCCGCCCGGCGTCCAGAACTTCAGCCGGTGCCCGGCGCGGATGCCGCCCGCCAGGCCGAGCAGCTCACGCAGGGTCGTGCCGAGCGGCGCCTCGTACTGGCCGGGCGTCGTGACGTGCCCCGAGAGCGAGAAAATCCCGAACCCCTTGGACTTCTCCGTCCCGAGCGACGTGAAGTCCTCCGCGCCGTTGAGCAGGATCCAGGGCACGGTGGCGATCGACTCGACGTTGTTGACGACCGTTGGGCAGGCGTACAGGCCCGCTATCGCGGGGAACGGCGGCTTCAGCCGGGGCTGGCCGCGGTATCCCTCCAGCGAGTCAAGCAGCGCCGTCTCCTCGCCGCAGATGTAGGCGCCCGCGCCGGCGTGCACCACGACCTCCAGGTCGAAGCCCGAGCCCAGGATGTCACGGCCGAGGAAGCCGGCGTCGCGGGCCTCGGCCACGGCGTGCTGCAGCCTGCGGATCACGTGCAGGACCTCGCCGCGGACGTAGATGAAGGCCCGGTTCGCCCGGATCGCATAGGCGGCGATCACGATGCCCTCAATCAGCGCCTGCGGGTTGGCCAGCAGCGTCGGCATGTCCTTGCAGGCACCCGGCTCCGACTCGTCGGCGTTCACCACCAGGTAGTGCGGCTTGCCATCGCCATAAGGGATGAAGCCCCACTTCACCCCGGTGGGAAAGCCGGCCCCGCCGCGGCCGCGCAGCACCGAGTCCTTGAGGGTCTGGATGACCTCCTCCGGTGCCATGGCCAGGGCCTTGCGCAGCGCCTGATAACCGCGGTTGCGCTGGTAGGCCGCTAGCGTAAACGAGTCGGGCTCGTCCCAGTGCGCGGTGAGCTCGGGCGTCAGCACGGTATTGGCCCGGGGGACGGCCCCCGGGCCCTCAGTCCGGGGAGCTCCGCCCCCCGGAGCCCCTTTGCCGTCTGCCCGGGCCGGCGAGCCTGCCGTCGCATCCGGCACATCCGCGGTCATTGCCGCACCCCACTTCTCGGGTTGCCCGGATCGCCAGGCTCCGGCGTCCAGCCCTGCTCCCTGGCCTTGCGCAGGCCGGCCAGGCTGGCGTCACCCGCGGTGTGGCCGCCGGTCGCCTGGCCATCGGGGAAGCCGGCCAGGATCCGCGACGCCTGCTTCCAGGTGCACAGCCGCGGCGCGCCGCGAGTCGGCACGACATCGGCGCCCGCGCGCAGCCCGTCGACCAGGTCCCTGGCCGACCGCGGGGTGACGTCGTCGAAGAACTCCCAGTTCACCATCACAACGGGCGCGTAGTCGCAGGCCGCGTTGCACTCCAGGTGCTCCAGGCTGACCTTGCCGTCCTGCGTCGTCTCGTCGTTTCCGACACCGAGGTGCTCCTGCAGGCCGGCGAAGATGGCGTCGCCGCCCAGCACCGCGCACAGCGAGTTGGTGCAGACACCGACGTGGTACTCGCCGACTGGCTGGCGCTTGAACATGGTGTAAAAGGAGACCACCGCGGTGACCTCCGCCTCGGCCAGCCCGAGCCGCTCGGCGCAGAATGTGATGCCGTCCCCGGTGATGTATCCCTGCTCGGCCTGCACCAGGTGCAGCAGCGGCATCAGCGCGGATCGCGGCTTCGGGTAACGGCCGACGATCTCGGCGGCATCCGCGCCCAGCCTGGACCGGAGCTCGTCAAGTGGCCCCATTTACCTGTCCACCCCTCCGATCACCGGATCGATGCTGGCGACGGCCGCGATGATGTCGGCGACCATCCCGCCCTCGGCCATCGCAGACAGCGCCTGCAGGTTGGTGAATGACGGATCTCGCATGTGCACCCGGTACGGGCGCGTGCCGCCGTCGCTGACCACGTGGCAGCCAAGCTCGCCGCGCGGCGACTCCACCGCCACGTACGCCTGGCCGGCCGGCACCCGGAAGCCCTCGGTCACCAGCCTGAAGTGGTGGATGAGCGCCTCCATGGACTGGCTCATGATGTGCTTGATGTGGTCGGGCGAGTTGCCCAGCCCGTCCGGGCCGAGGGCCAGCTTGGCGGGCCAGCCGAGCTTAGCGTCCGCGATCATGACCCGGTCATCGGCTGGCCTGCGGCCGGCCAGCCGGTCCACGCATTGCTCGATGATCCGCAAGGACTGGTCCATCTCGTCCATCCGGACCAGGTACCTGCCGTACGCGTCACACGTGTCCCGCACCGGCACGTCGAACTCGTACGTCTCGTAGCCGCAGTAAGGCTGGCTCTTGCGCAGGTCCCAGGGCAGCCCGGCGGTGCGGAGCATCGGGCCGGTGACGCCGAGCGCCATGCAGCCGGTCAGGTCCAGGTACGCGATGTTCTTGGTCCTGGCCAGGAAGGCCGGGCTGGCGTCAAAGAGCGCGCGAATCTCGCCGAGCTGCCTGGGCATCACGCCGAGGAACTCCCGGATCTTCTCCAGCGCGCCGGACGGCAGGTCCTGCGACACCCCGCCGGGCCGGATGTAGCCGTGGTTCATCCGCAAGCCGGTGATCAGCTCGAACAGGTCGAGCACCTTCTCCCGCTCCCGCATCCCGTACAGGAACACAGTGGTGGCGCCGAGTTCCAGGCCGAACGGGCCGATCCCGGTGAGGTGCGAGGCCACCCGGTTCAGCTCCATCATCAGCACCCGGATCACGGTCGCCCGGTCGGGGATGCGGTCCTCGATGCCGAGCAGCCGCTCCACCGCCAGGCAGTAGGAGGTCTCATTGAATATCGGCATCAGGTAGTCCGCCCTGGTGCAGAACGTCACGCCCTGAGTCCAGGTGCGGAACTCCATGTTCTTCTCGATGCCGGTGTGCAGATAGCCGATGACCGGCCGCAGCTCGGTTACGGTCTCCCCGTCCAGCGTGAGGATCAGCCGTAGCACCCCGTGCGTGGACGGATGCTGCGGGCCCATGTTGACGACCATGCGCTCCTCGCCGGACCGCTCCCCCTCGCCAGCGGCCGCGACGATCTCGTCCCAGTCCTCCCCGCCGACGTAGTAGACGCGGCCCTCGGCCTCGCTCTCCGCGGCGGCGGTCCGGCCGGCCCGGGCGGTCATTCGTAACCCCTCCTCTCGTCCGGCGGCGGCACGGTGGCGCCCCGGTACTCGACCGGGATGCCGCCCAGCGGGTAGTCCTTCCGCTGCGGGTGGCCCTTCCAGTCGTCCGGCATCTCGATCCTGGTCAGTGCCGGGTGCCCGTCGAAGATGATCCCGAAGAAGTCCCAGGTCTCCCGCTCATGCCAGTCGCAGGTCGGGTAGACGTCGACCAGCGATGGGACGTGCGGGTCGCTGTCGGGCGCCGACACCTCGAGCCGCAGCCGCCGGTTGTGGGTGATCGACACCAGGTGGTAGACGGCGTGCAGCTCGCGGCCCTCGTCGACCGGGTAGTGCACGCCGGAGACCCCGGTGCACAGCTCGAACGCGAGCGCGGGATCGTCCCGCAGCCGGCCCGCCACCGCGGGCAGTCGCTCGCGGCGGATGTGGAACGTCAGCTCGCCGCGGTCGGCGACCACTCGCTCCACCGCGTCGCCGAAACTCGATCCCGATTGCTCCAGCGAGCTGCCGAGCGCGTCGGCGATGCCGTCGAAGTACGAGCCGTAGGGCCTCGGGCTGGACAGCGGCGGTGGCTGCCGGACCTTGAGCCCGCCGTACCCGGAGGTGTCGGGAGTGTCCTGGACACCGAACATGCCGGTCCGCACGACGTGCTCCGACAGCCGCTCCCGGCCCGCGACCTCCGCAGGGTCGGGCGCGCTGCCGGGCGCGCTGCCGGCCGCCTCGCCGGGCCGGCCCGGCTGGTTCGTCTCGGTCACTGGCCTGTCCCCGCGATTCCTGAACCCGTGGTTCCTGCCCCCGTGGTCCCGGGTACCGCGCCGCTCAGGCCGGGCACCAGCGGCAGCCGCCTCAGCCGCGCCTGCTCCAGCTCGGTGATCTCTTTCTGCCGGTTCACCCCGAGCTTCATGTTCTGGATCTTGTCGTGCAGCTTGAGGATGGAGTCGAGCAGCATCTCGGGCCGGGGCGGGCAGCCTGGCAGGTAGATGTCCACCGGGACGACGTGATCCACGCCCTGGACGATCGCGTAGTTGTTGAACATGCCGCCGCTTGACGCGCAGACGCCCATCGAGATGACCCACTTCGGCTCGGCCATCTGGTCATAGATCTGGCGGAGCACCGGCGCCATCTTCTGGCTCACCCGGCCCGCCACGATCATCAGGTCGGCCTGCCTGGGCGTGTTCGATGCCCGCTCCATGCCGAACCTGGCCAGGTCATGCCGCGGCCCGCCGGCCGAAAACAGCTCGATCGCGCAGCAGGCGAGCCCGAAGGTGGCCGGCCAGACCGAGCTCTTGCGCGCGTAACCGGCCACCTTCTCGACCGTGCTGAGCAGGATCCCGCTCGGCAGCTTCTCTTCCAGGCCCATGGCTAGTCCCACTCCAGACCGCCGCGCCGCCAGACGTAGGCATACGCGACTAGCACCGTGGCGATGAAGGTCACCATCTCGACCAGCCCGAACACGCCGAGCCGGTCAAAGGCGACCGCCCACGGGTACAGGAAGATGATCTCGATGTCGAAGATGATGAAGAGCATCGCCGTGAGGTAGTACTTCACCGGGAACCTAATGCCGCTGGGCTGCCTGGTCGGCTCGATGCCGCACTCGTACGCCTCGAGCTTCGCCCGGTTCCACCGCTTAGGGCCCGCCAGCGATCCCATCACCAGCGAGAAGACGGCGAAGACGGCGGATAGCGCGGCGAGCACCAGGATCGGCACATACAAGCTCATCGCCTCTCATCACCCCCTTTGCGGGCTCCCGGGCATCGTCCCGGCAGCATGGTCGGCGCGCGGCTAGGCCGCCGGCGTCATCTTAGACACTGCATTGATCAGGCGATCAACCGCGTCGCCGCCGTGGGTTTCGGTCAGGTTCCCGAGCAGCTTCATGGTGAGCCGCATCACGGCCGGGCGCTTCACGCCGTGCCTGGTCGCGAACTTCATGAACCCGGGGTGGCCGATTGCCCGCACGAACGTGCGGGCAAGCGTGAAGTAGCCGCCGTAGGCGTCCTTCAGCGCGGCTGGATAGCCATGCAGCACGTTCTCCATGCCCGCGGCGGTCGGCCGGGCGAGTGCCTGGGCGATCACCCGGGCGGCGATCTCGCCGGACTCCAGCGCGTAGGCGATGCCCTCGCCGTTGAACGGGTTGATCATCCCGCCCGCGTCGCCGGCCAGCAGCATGCCCCTGGCGTACTGCGGGGTCCGGTTGAACCCCATCGGCAGCGCGGCGCCGCGGATCGGCTCTGTCCTGTTCTCCTCGTGCAGGCCCCATTCGGCTGGCATCGCGGCAAGCCAGCGGCGCAGCAGCGCCCGGTAGTCGATGTGCTGGAAGGCGGCGCTGGTGTTCAGCAGGCCAAGGCCGACATTGCTGCTGCCGTCGCCCATGCCGAAGATCCAGCCGTAGCCGGGCAGCAGGGCGTTCCCGTCCCAGAGGTCCAGCCACGCCTCCAGGTAGTCGTCGTCGTGCCGCGGCGTCGTGTAGTAGGCACGGACCGCGACGCCGATCGGCCGGTCGTCCCGCCGTTCCAGCCCCATGGCGACCGACAGCCGCGACGAGTTGCCGTCAGCGGCCACGACGATCCTGCCACGAAACCTCCGTATTTCATCGTCGGCAGGAACTCCCGCGTGCGCGGTTTCCTCCCGGGCGGCGGCCGCCTGGCGCGCCGTCACGCCGGTGATGCGCCCGGTGCGGTCGTCCAGCAGCGGGCCGGTGACGTTCATGCCTTCCAGCAGCCGGGCGCCGGCCTTCTCCGCGTGCCTGGCCAGGATCTCGTCAAAGTCGAGCCTGGTCCGCACCAGCCCGAAACCGGGATAGCTGGAAAGGTCCGGCCAGGGGACCTCGATGCGGCCGCCGCCGCCGATGATCCGCAGGCCCTTGTTCCGCAGCCAGCCGTCCCGCTCCGGAATCGGCACGCCCATCGCAGTCAGCGCCTTGACCGCCCGCGGGGTGAGCCCGTCACCGCAGACCTTCGCCCTGGGGAACCGGGTCTTCTCAAGCACGAGCACGTCCAGGCCGGCCGCCGCGAGGTAATAAGCCACCGCCGAGCCTGCCGGGCCTGCCCCGACGACGATGACGTCAGCGGACTCGCCGCCCTGGCCGGAACTGCCGCCACTGCCGTCACGGCGCCGCGCGCGTGCAGACTGGCTGGCCGAACTGTTGTCACGCGATGCCATGTCCGGGGCGTCAGCGAGGGGTACTTGCTCGGTCACGGACCCGTCCTGACTATCTTGTGAACAGCTTCACAAGTGCTTACACCCCGCAGTCTAAACCGTCACCGCGGCATGCTCCGAGTCGGCCCCGCCGCCCGCGGCCGCAGCCCGGTCAGGCCGGCCGCCGGGCGGTATGCAGCGCGACGACTCCCATCGTCAGGTTCTGCCAGCCGACGGCCGACCAGCCGGCCGCGCCGATTCGCCGGGCAAGCTCGGGTTGGGCCGGCCAGCCGGCGATCGACTCGGCCAGGTACTCGTACGCTGCCGGGTTGCCGGACAGCCGCCGCGCGACGGCTGGCAGCACGGCGGCGAGATAGCGCTCGTACGCCGCGTCAGCGCGGCGCCAGGGCAGGTGCCCGAACTCGCAGACCACCAGCCGGCCGCCCGGCCTGGTGACCCGGAGCAGTTCGGCCAGCCCGGCATCGGGATCGGCCAGGTTGCGCAGGCCGAAGGAGATCGTCACCGCGTCGAACGCCTCCGCGCGGAACGGCAGCGCGAGCGCGTCACCGGCCACGAACGCGACCGAGTCAGCGGGCCTGCGCGCCCCGACACCGAGCATGCCGAGGGAGAAGTCGCAGGCTACGCAGCGTGCGCCCGCGCCGGTAAAGGCCCTGGACGAGGTTCCGGTGCCCGCCGCGACGTCGAGCACCCGCTGCCCGGCGGCGGCGCCGACCGCCCTGGCCACCGCCCGCCGCCAGCGCCTGTCCTGGCCCGCGGAGAGCACGTCATTGAGCAGGTCGTAGCGATCGGCGAGCAGGTCGAACATCGCGGCGACGTCGCCCGGGCGCTTGTCCAGCCTGGCGCGGGTCATCGGCCTAGCATGGCACGGCTCACAGCAGCGCCGGGCGCTGCCATGCCTCGCCGAGCACGTGCTGCGCGAGGAAGGCCAGCACCGTCTCGTACCAGACGATCGTGTGCCCAGGGGTAAGGATCCAGTGATTCTCGTCCGGGAAGTAGAGGAACTTGACGTCCTTGGCCCGGCCGGCCAGGTCTGCCCACAGCCGCAGCGCCTCGCCGATCGGGACCCGGTAGTCCTTGTCCCCGTGGATCACCAGCATCGGCGTGCTGATGCTGTCGGCATGCAGGTTCGGCGAGTTCGCCAGGTAACGCTCGGGCTGCGAGAGCGGGTCGCCGAAACGCCTGCGCCAGTACGCGGGCAGGTCGGTGGTCGCGAACATCTGGTCCAGGGCCCACAGGCCGGCGTGGCTGACGATGGCGCTGAACCGGCTGGTGTGGCCGGCGATCCAGTTCGCCATGTACCCGCCGAACGAACCGCCCATCATGGCCGTCCTGGCCGCATCGATGTCCGGCCGCGCGACAACCGCGTCGGTGATCGCCATGACGTCCGTGAACGGCGCCTCGCCCCAGCTGCCGTGGCCGCGGGCGATGAAGTCGTGACCGTAGCCGGTGGACAGCGCCGGATCTGGCAGCAGTACCGCGTAGCCCCGCTCGGCCATCAGCCACGGGTTCCATCGCCAGGACCACGTGTTCCAGCTCATTTCCGGGCCGCCGTGCACCCAGAGCAGGAGCGGCGCTGGCGAATCGGCGGATGCCCCGGCAGGCAGCACCAGCCAGCCCCGGATCGGGATGCCGTCCGCGGCCGCCGCCTGGACTTCGGTCAGCGAGCCCGGCAGCTCGACCGGGCCGGCCGGGCTGTCCAGCCGCACCGGGCCGGCCCCTGGCGTCGTCGCGTCCAGCCGGACCGGCGCGGGCGGTGAGTCCACCGCCGCGCGCAGCGCGTAGACCCAGCGGCCGTCCGGCGCGGGGCACAGGCTCTCGTAGGCGCCGTCGTCGGTGCTGAGCCTGGTGATCTCCGCGGTTGCCACGTCCACCCGGAAGACCGGGCGCCTGCCCTGGTCGTCGGCGGTGAAGTAGACCGACGCCGAGTCCGGGGCCCAGGCCGCCTCCAGCGGGCGGCGGTCCAGCCCGGCCAGCAGGTCGCGCGGCTCGCCGCCGGCGCTGCCGTCGATGGCGGCGACGACCAGCGTCACGTCACCAGGGCGCTGGTAGCTGTCGTGGGCCGTACGCAGGCTGGCCACCAGCCGGCCGTCCGGCGAAATCCGCGGATCGCCGAAATCGTGGCCAGGCGCCGACAACAGCGTGCGGCGCTGCCCGGTAGCCACGCTGATAGCCATGACCTCGCTGGTGACGTTAGCGGCCGCGTCCCAGACCGCCCAGCCAGCCACGGCCAGCGATCCGTCCGGTGCCAGCTCGAAGTAAGTGTCGTCAAGCGCCCGGCCCGGATCCGGGGTGAGATCGCGCGGCTCGGCGGCCGGCCCGCGGCCGTCCGCGGCCGGGTCCGCACCGGGCTCGGGGATCCGCGCCGCCTGCAGCCGCAGGCTGTCCGGGCCAAGGTCGTGATCCCAGTACCGCACCGCCCCGGCCTCGTGCAGGATCGCTGTTACCCCGGTGTCCTTCCGCGCCTGGCGGCGTGCCGCGTCTTCCGCCGCACCGTTGCTGCCGGGCAGCGCGGGCGAGGTGAAGATCGCCGATCTGGCGGCACGGGCGGTGGCCAGGCCCGCTATGCCGCCCGGCGGAGCGGCGACCCTGCTGGCCTCGCCGCCGCCGGCGGGCAGCAGCCAGAGCGCCGCCTTGTCCGCGGCGCTGTCCGGGTCGGCCGCCTTCCCGGCGGCTGGGCCCGGGCGCTTGGAGGTGAACAGCAGCGAGCCGTCGGGCAGGAACTGCGGCTCGCCCTCGCCTTCCGCGCTGCGGGTGAGCCGGACCGGCGGGCGCCCGGCACCGGCCGGGCTGGCATCGATCCGCCAGATGCTGCTGACGAATTTCTTGCCGTCGGCGTCCACGGTCGCCGTGGCCGCGGCCAGCCAGGTACCGTCCGGCGACAGCCGCAGCGCGGTCAGCCTGGGGATGGCGACGAAGTCGAGCAGGTCGCGGAATGGCGGCACGGACCCCTCCGTTGGCTCGGGCGGATGCGGAACATACCGGCGTACGCGGAACATACCGTCAGGTCCCGCCGCCCGGGAAGGGCGACCTGGCGCTAGCGCGGGGCCCGGCGGCCCTGGCCGGGCCGCTGCCTGAGCACCATCCGGCCGTAGCTCACCAGGTCGACCGAGTAGCGCTTCCAGAGCCTGCGCGGCTCACGGAACAGCCGGTATGCCCAGCCCAACCGCACCAGGTTTACCCACCGCGGATACCAGTAGACGCGCTCGGCCAGGTGATCCAGGTAGCTGCCGCCGGTGATGATCACCGGCACGTCCAGCAGGCTGGCCACTTCCCAGACCCAGTCCTGCTGCATCGGGGTCGGGATCGAGACGTGCAGGATGTCGGGCTGGGCGGCGTTGATGGTCTTGACCATCATCTCGACATCGGCTTCGTCATAGCGGCCCGGGTGCCCGCGGGTCACGTCCCAGTAGCCGTGCAGCGTCCCGGCTATGGGCAGCCCGGGGAACGTGGCTGCCAGGTTCTCCGCGGCCTTCTCCGGAACGCCGGCCGCGCAGCCGAACAGGAAGTTCGAGAAGCCTTCGCGGGCAGACAGCGCGAAGACCTTGGGGCAGATGTCGTCGTTGCCCTGCCGGTCGGGAACGGGCAGCCCGAGCGCGCGGCCGCCGAGGACGATGCCCCAGCCGTCCGGGAGCACGACATCGAATCCGTTCATCTTCGCCACCAGGCCGGGGGTCTTGTGGCCGCGGACGACGTAGTCCGGGTTGATGAACGAGACCGTCAGCCGCGCGCGGGTCCGGACCGCGTCCCGCACCGCGCCGACGAACTCCTCGTCCGACATGCAGGACAGGCCGATGCCGAGAAATTCGCGCTTCCCGGCCCGGTGCGACTCGCCAAGCTGTTTCGATAGCGCCTGCGGCAGCCCCGGCGCATTGGCGGCAGGATCGTCCATGGCGTTCACAGCAGCCCCTCGGACCCCAGCAGCTCGCGCAGCCCTGCCTTGAGGTCGTACTCGGGCCGCCAGCCGGTCGCCGCCATCAGCCTGCCCGGATCGGCGATGAGGTGCCCGTCGCCTGGCCGCCTGCGGGCCGGATCCTCCCGGACGTCCAGCGGCTCGCCGCGAATGGTCTCGATGGCGGCCAGCACGTCGCCGATGGTGGTTCCGGTGCCAGTTCCGACATTGAACACGTCGAAGCCGCGGCCAGCCGCGGTGGCTGCAATGGCCTTTGCCGTGTCGGTGACGAAGATGAGGTCGCGCTGCGGCCACAGATTCCCGAGCCCGATCGTCTCGCCCGCCCGCATGGCCGCGATGATGGCCGGCAGCACGTGCGGGTTGGTCTCCCTGGGGCCGTAGGTGTTGAACAGCCGCGCCACGACCGTGCGAACTTCCGGCCTGTCGGCATGGAACCGGGCCATGACCTGCTCGCCCATCCATTTCGAGATGCCATAGATCTCGTCCGGCCTGGCCGGCGCCGTCTCCGGCCAGCGATCATCGCCGAAACCGTAGATCGCGCCGCTGGACGGGAACACGAAGGTCCGCAGCGGCGCCGGCCGGACTGCCCTCAGCACGGCGTCCAGGCCGAGCACGTTGACGTCGAGCGCCTCCTGCGGGTGCGCGTTGCAATAGGGGATGAAATGCAGCGCCGCCATGTGGAAGACGGCATCGGGAGCAAAGCCGGCCACTGGCCGGAGGTCGGCCGCGCTCCGGATATCGCCTTCTAGCACCGTCAGCCGCCCGGCCGGTGCGGCCCGCTCAAGGTGCTCGCGCCTGCCGAGCCGGAAGTCATCGACCACCAGCACGCTGGCGCCGGAGTCCAGCAGGAAGTCGACCAGGTGCGAGCCGATGAAGCCCGCTCCGCCAGTGACAAGTACGCGTTCCACGTCTCGCCGGATTCCTTCCCCTTTGCCCGCCCGTCGTTAGTGACCTTGCTGGTCAAGCGCTCGCCCCCGCATGGTGACGCGGGATGGCGGCCGATGATACTCCGGCGCACTACGCGGCGGCCAGGCCCACGAGGTGGCGCGCGGCCGACGGTGCGATCTGGCGCAACGACCACGTTCTGGAGTTAAAGATCCACAATACCGGACACGGCGGCGCGGCCGGACCTCGGGTTGGCCGCGCCGAATATGGAGATACGCAGGAGATACGCAGATGTAATACGCTTGGTCAGGCTCTGAGGGGGGTTGAACGGGTTCGCTTTGCCTGCTGGCGACCTATGCTCTTATCTAGTTATCCGTCCGTCTACCAGTCACGGCCGACTCGCGCACCTGGGCTGGGGCGCAGCATGAGGAGTACCGCGGAATGGCCATCTCACCAAGGTCGGATTCATTCGAGGTGACCGACTACGCCGGCGTGCTGCGGCGCCGGTGGTGGATAGTGTTCGGCATGGTCTGCCTGGGCACGCTGGCGGCGGCCGCTTACGTCACCGTGACGCCGAAGAGCTACACCGCTACCACGGGCGTGCAGGTGATCGCCAACGCCGCCAACAACAACAACGTGGCAGGCAGCCGGACCGCCACCGGCCCCACCGTCAACATGGACAACGAGGCGCAGGTCGTCCAGTCCACCACGGTGGCCGCACAGGCGGCGAAGTACCTGCACAGCAAGCGCTCCGCCGATCAGCTCGCCAAGCAGGTCAGCGTGGCCGTGCCAGCCAACACCTCATTTCTCAACATCAGCTGCTCGGCCCCGTCGGCGGACGGTGCCCGGGCCTGCGCCCAGGCGTTCGCCAGCGCATACCTGACCGTCCGGAAGTCGGCCGCCATTGACAAGATCGCTAACGAGCGGGCCCAGCTGCAGGCCACGGCGGGGCCGCTGCAGGCTACGGCCATCAAGCTGAAGAGCAAGCTCAAGTCGCTGCCAGCGAACTCGACGGAGCTGGCTATCACGAAGGCCGAGTTGCAGGACACGGCCAGCAAGCTTGCCAAGCTGCGCGGGGGGATCTCCGCGCTTACCGCGTCGGTCAACATCAACCCCGGCACCATCTTCACTCCTGCCTCGGTGCCGCAGACGCCGAGCAATCCGAAGCCGCTGCTCTACCTGCCGAGCGGCCTGCTGGTGGGCCTGCTGTTCGGCCTCGTCCTTGCGTTCGCGGCCGACCGCCGCGACGACCGGATCCATTCCGCCAAGGACGTCGAGCGCTTCCTTGACACGCCGGTCCTGTTCAGCCTCCCGCAGAAGCGGCTCAGCTCGCAGACGTCGATCGTATCGCCAAGATCAAGGACCGGCCGGGCGTTCACCGACCTGGCGCAGGCAGTCGCGGCCGGGCTCGGCGACGGGAATCACGTGATCCTGGTGGCCGGGACATCGGCCGGCGAGAGCGGCAGCGTGATCGCGGCGAATCTCGCCGCCACCCTGGCCAGGACCCGGTCTGAGGTAATCCTGGTCTGCGCGGACCTGCGGGACGCGGTCACGCCGCAGCTGCTCGGGGTCGGCGACGGCCGCGGGCTCGCGGAGGTACTGGCCGGCACGGCAACCGTCAGCGAGGTCGCCAGACGGCCCGCGGAGGTCCCGCGGCTGCGGGTCATCACGCCGGGCGTGGACACCGCGGCGGCGCTTAATCACCTGCAGTACGATGCGACCAGGCGGATAGTTGCCGAGCTGCAGCGGGACGCCCGGTACGTGGTCATCGAGGCGCAGGCAACCGGCGACGGCGCCGACACCTTCAGCCTGGCCGAGTTCGCCGATGCCGCGCTCGTCGCGATAGAGGTGTCCGGAACCAGGCGGACCGAGGCGGCTGACAGCATCCGGCGGCTGGACCGGATGCGGACGGCCGTGCTTGGCGCGGCCGTGCTGCCGCCGATCCGCGGCAAGTCCCGGGCCGCGGCGCGGGCCGCAAAGGCGAAGCCGGAGCCGCGCCTTGCGCAGGCCAAGCCGCGGCCAGGGCAAAGCCAGGTCAAGCGGACCATCCCGGCCGACTCCAGGCCGCGGGTGCTGCCCGGGCAGGGTCAGCCGCAGCGCACCGGGACGTCGGCGGCGCGCGGGGCCGGCGAAACCTGGCCGCTGCCGCGCGTGACGGTAGCGTCCGCGGCCGAGAAGAAGGGGCCGGTGCCGGACGATCCCGCAGAGAAGGCCGCCGGGGGCAGCTGACCATGCAGGCTGGGCTGGAGCCTGGACCGGGGCACCATGCGGTAGCCGCCGCGGCCCGGACACGGCCATGACAACCGACGCGCCATGACGGCCCAGCTGCGGCAGATCCGCCAGGGCGGCCGGGCCATCGGTGGCTACCGGACCGTCGACGGTTACCGCGCTGGGCAGCCCGCTGGCCAGGAGGATTCCGGCTGGCCAGCGCATTCCGGCCGGCCAGCGCATTCCGGCTGGCCGGCCGGCGCTAAGAAGCGGCATCCGGCAAGGCGCTGGCTGGCGAGTCATCCGGGCTGGCCGATAACGGCTTTGCTGGCCGGTTATCCGCTGTGGTGGGCGCTTGGCTTGGCCGATTTCATGTGGATCATCCTGGCGGTGCCGATGGCGGCCCGGATGCTGGCCTGGCACCGGGCCGGCAGCAGGAAAATCCGGGTGCCCGCGGGCTTCGGCGTGTGGCTGCTCTTCCTGCTCTGGGTCCTGGCCGGGCTCCCGATGCTCTCGCTGACCGCGCCGGGAACGGTGCACAGCGCGATCAGCCACCGGCTGATCTCGTTCGCGCTCAGAGCGGCTTTCTACTTCGGCGTTACCGTGCTGCTGCTTTATGCGGGGAACCTGACCGAGCGCGAAATGCCCCGCCGCAGGCTCGCCTGGCTGCTCGGGCTGGTCGCGATATACGCCATCGGCGGCGGGGTCGGCGGGGTCCTGGCGCCCAGTTTCCAGTTCAGCTCGCCGACGTTGCTGCTCGTCCCGCACAGCCTGCAGACCAACGTGCAGATCCAGGCATCTATGCATCCTGGCCTGGCCCAGGTGCAGAACGTATTCGGGACCATCGCCGGGCAGGGGCGGCCGAAGGCGCCGTTCGACTACACCAACGCCTGGGGGGACAGCCTGTCCATCCTGCTGCCCTGGCTGATCGTCGCCTGGTGGCTCACCGGGACCCGCAGGCAGCGGCTGATCAGCGGCGCGGCCATGGTCATCGCGCTAGTGCCGCTTGTCTACTCACTGAACCGGGGGGTCTGGATCGGGATCGGGCTGGCCGCGTGCTACCTCGCGGTGCGGATGGCCGCCCGCGGCAAGCTCGGCCTGCTTGTCGCGATCCTGGCCGGGATCGCCGTGGTTGGCGTGGCGGTGATCGCCACCCCGCTGCATGGCGTCATCAGCCAGCGGCTGCAGAACGGGAAGAGCAACGACTTGCGGGCGACCCTGTCCGCGGTGGCGATAAAGGATGCCCTGGCCTCGCCGGTCGTGGGGTATGGCGACACCAGGCAGGAGATCGGCAGCCCGAGTTCGATCGCGATCGGGCCGACCGCCAACTGCGGGAACTGCGGCCAGACCCCGGTTGGCGGAAACGGCCAGCTGTGGCTGCTGCTGATCTGCAATGGCATCGTGGGCGCGGCGCTCTATCTCGGCTTCTTCGCCTTCGGATGCTGGCGGTACCGGCGAGATACCAGCCCGTACGGGCTGGCTGGCGTGCTGGTACTGCTGCTTTCCTTCGTCTACATGTTCACCTACGTCGCGGTGATCGCGCCGCTTGGCTTCACCATGCTGGCCTACGCGCTGCTCTGGCGCAGTGAGCACGCTCGCCGATCGGCCGCCAGCGGGCCGCCCAGGGCGGCCATCGCGCCGGAGGACCGCGCTGACGCCGGCGGATTGCCTGCGTAATGGCGCGGGCTTCGTCCTGGCAGGCGCGGGTAAGGCCAGACCGGCGCGCGGGGCAGGCCGGCCAGGACCTCGGCGGGAACGGCCAGGAACCCGGGTCGGCGGCTGGCCGCGGCCCAGGGGATGCGGGCCGGACCGGGCCAGTGCCCGCCGGGCCGGAGCAGGCATGGCCGGGTCAGGCATGGCCGGATCAGGCCGAGCCGGAACACGCGGAGCCGGAACACGCGGAGCCGGAACACGCGGAGCCGGAACACGCGGAGCCGCAGCACGCGGAGCCGGAACACGCGGAGCCGCAGCACGCGGAGCCGGAACACGCGGAGCCGGA
>WNEY01008615.1_pt1 | contig 17119 bp, 16 predicted proteins | sample 5400531 | NCBI WGS metagenome assembly WNEY01 (sample SAMN13153338, study PRJNA577476) | soil metagenome | isolation source: 200 cm saprolite under Douglas fir tree site 1 | place: USA:California | collected 2015-04-18
GGATCTCGATCCGGCCGTCCGACGCGGTGCCGCGAAGGATGGTCGTTCCGAGGTTGACGTAGTCCGCTTCCACGGTCGTGCCATCGAGGAGGACCGCCGTCGCCGCGTACCGAAAGTGCGTGGCCGCGAGGTATGAAGGCAGTGCGCTGACCACCGGGCGACGGGTGAAGACGAGACTCGCCACGCTCAGGAGCGGAATGCGCCGCTCCACGGCACCCTTCTGGAGGGTCACGGATTCGGCCTGGCGCTGCCCGGACAGCGGCTCCGGCTTCTTCTCCAGCGCCCCCGCCAGTGCCGGCGCCGACCCGAAGAGCATCGGGGGCGCCGTCGAAGCCGCAGCGTCCGAGGGCGGGGGGTCCTCCTCCTTCACGGGAATCGTGTAGAACACCTCGAGCGACGGTTGGCTGAGCCGTAGCGTCTCCCCGCTCCACGTGCGGACTTCGGCGACCGGTTCCTGCGCCGCGACCGGCGCCGCGGCGATCGCTACGCCAGCGAGCCCGATGACGAGCCCAATGATCAGACGGAGAACGGATCGCATCGATTCTCTCCTCATTTCCCGACGGAATTCATGATCTGGAAGATCTTCAGGAGCGACGGGGCCATGGCGACCAGCATGAAGGCCGGCATGAGAAATACCACCGTGGGAATGAGCATCATCAGCGGCGCCAGCTGCGCCTTCGTCTCCGCCCGATGACGACGCTGGACACGGGAGGCGTCGGACTGGACCCTCAGGGTCCGGCCGAGGGACGTCCCGAGCTTCTCCGTCTGGATGAAGGCGCTGACCATCGAGCGTACGTCCTCGGTGTCGATGCGCTCGGAGAAGGCGCGGAACGCTTCCTCGCGCGGCCGCCCGGCCCGCACCTCGAGGTGCATCCGCAACAGCTCCTGATGGAGGGGACTCTTGCGCATCTCCGGCTGCTCCGCAACACGCGCCACCGCAGCGTCGAAGCCCATCCCCGCCTCCACGCACACCATCAGCAGATCAAGGACGTCCGGAAGCGCGTTCTGGATGGCCTGCCGGCGGCCACGGATCCTCGCCCACAGCCAGAGGTCGGGCACGAAGAACGCGGTTCCCCCCAGAACGACGGAGACGGGAAGCACGTTGGGCAGGGCCCGCTGGACCAGCACGCCATAGACCATGTAGGCAAGGACACCCAGCAGACCCAGGGCCGCCTTGGCGCCGAGGAAGAGCGGAATCGCGCGGGGGTCCTGGAACCCCGCCTTCACGAGCCGGCGGCTGTACCGCGCGACTCCCAGTGCATCGCGTGGCGTGATGCGACGGCCGAGCCGCTCCACTGCGCCTCGCCAGTCGCCCGCCTCGCCCTCTTGCCACCGGAGGATCGATACGCTCGCACTCCCGGCGCCGGCCGCGGGCGCGGCCAGGCGCTCCTCCCGGAACGCGGGCAGGAGCCGCAGGAGCACGAAGCCGACGGCGAACGTCAGGCCGCCGACGAGCACGAAGGACAGGACGACGAACATGAGGAGGGTCATGGCTCGTCCCTCACACCTTGATCCGCGCCATCCGCCAGATCACGGCGAAGCCGATGATCTGCATCACGAGCCCTCCGCCGACCAGCATCGGAGCGCTCGGTGACTCGATGAGCGGGTCGAAGTAGCCGGGGGAGATGAAGTAGAAGAGGATCGAGAAGACGACGGGGCTGAGGCCGACGAAGATCGCCGCATAGCGCTGCTGCGATGACAGGACGCGGGCATGGCTCAGCAGCTCGAACCGCTTGCGGATCACCTCGCTGAGACGGTCTAGGATCTCCGCGAGGTTGCCACCCGCCACGCGCTGGATGTTGACGGCGGTGCAGAAGAACGCAACGTCCTCGCTGGGCACCCGGGTCTTCAGTCCGCCCAGGGCCTCCGTCGCATCGAGACCGAGCCGGATCTCCTCCGTCACCTGCCGGAACTCCAGGCCTATCGGGTCCGCCATCTCCTGGCCCACGAGCTGGATGGCGCCCGTCAGCGCGTTCCCGGACGGGCAGGAATCCCGACACGATCCCGGCGAGCAATGCGCCGCCGGCGCTGCCGGTCCGCCAGCCACCGACGGCGGCCCCGATCCCGATGAACACCGCCAGGAGCAGAAGCAGATCGCCCGCCGCCTGCCGCGACCCGGCCTGCTGGGCGAGCGCGGTCAGCTGGGCCACCAGAGAGCTCCGCCGGGCTATGACGTCGAGCGGCGACGTCGTCGCCTGCGCCTTGAGCAGCTGTGTTTCCTCGGGCTCGTAGGCCTGCCCAAGACGGCGGCGCACCCGCTCGGAGGACTGCCACACCCACCATGCTCCGAGGGTCACCGTCATGACGACGAGGAAGACGAGCGCCGCGATCCCGACCACCATCACGCACCCGCCTGCCGCTTTTCGGGATTGAAGAGGTCGCCGGGAAGCTCGATGCCCGCGCGCAGCAGCCGCTCGCTGAACTTGGGCCTGACGCCCGTCGCCCGGTGGTAGCCGCGCACGCGTCCTTCCTTGTCCACTCCCTCCTGCTCGAACTTGAAGATGTCCTGCGTGGTGATGACGTCCTCCTCCATCCCGACGATCTCGGTGACGCGGACGACCTTCCGGGTGCCGTCGCTGAGACGCGCGACGTGGACGATCGCGTCGAGCGCGGAGGCGATGTAATCGCGCATGGCGCGCACCGGGAGCGCAAGGCCCGACATGAGGATCATCGTCTCGAGCCGCGACAGGGCATCCCGCGACGAGTTCGCATGCACGGTGGAGAGCGAGCCGTCGTGCCCGGTGTTCATCGCCTGCAGCATGTCGAGGACCTCGCCGCCGCGCACCTCGCCGACCACGATGCGGTCGGGGCGCATCCGAAGGGCGTTCCGGACGAGGTCCCGCTGCGCCACCGCGCCCTTGCCCTCGATATTCGGCGGGCGCGTCTCCAGCCGGACCACGTGGTCCTGCTGGAGCTGGAGCTCCGCCGAGTCTTCGATCGTCACGATGCGCTCCGTCGCCGGGATGGCGTTCGAGAGGACGTTCAAGAGCGTCGTCTTGCCGGCGCCGGTGCCGCCGGACACTAGAATGTTGAGTCGGGCGTGAACGGCTCCCCGCAGCACGTCGGCGAGCGCCGGCGTCACGGTCCCATACGTGATGAGATCGCTCATCTTCAGTGGATCGACGGCGAATCGCCGGATCGACAGCACCGGGCCGTCCAGCGCCAGCGGCGGGATGATGGCATTGATCCGGGAGCCGTCCGCCAGGCGAGCGTCGACCATGGGCGACGATTCGTCGATCCGGCGGCCCACGGCCGACACGATGCGGTCGATGATCTGCAGGAGATGGGCGTCGTCACGGAAGATCGCGTTCGTCCGCTCGAGCTTGCCGCGACGCTCCACGTACACTTCGTGGGCCCCGTTGACGAGGATGTCGGCGACGGTGGGATCCTGCATGAGCGGCTCGATAGGGCCCAGCCCGAACGTCTCGTCCTGGACCTCGCGGACCAGATCCTCGCGTTCCTGCCGGCTCAGCGGCGTCTCGTCGGCAACGAGCATGTCCTCGACGATCCGTCTGATCTGCTGCTTCACGACGTCGCTGGGCAGCGACGACAGCTTGGTCAGGTCGAGCCGCTCGATGAGCTGTCGATGCACCCGCGTTTTTAGATCGTAGCGCGCGGTGTCGACGCGGCGGGATGGCTCCGCGGTCCCAGTGCCGTTGGCGGTCGGGGCCGCCACCACTCCGTCCTGCTGCGCGTTGCTGCGACCACGAAAAAGAGCCATGGATCACGCTCCCGAAAGGCGTTTGATCGGCCAGGCCATGGACAGGAACGCGCGCTTGCGGGTGGAGCCTCTCCCCGGCCGCCCGTCGCCGCACAGCGTTTCCGCGAGCTCGCGCAGGTTCTTCGAGATCTTCGCCCGCGGCGACGTCGACACCACCGGTCGGCCCGCATTGATCGACGCCACGACGGTCTGGTAATCGCTCGGCGTTCGCCAGTAGACGGGGACCCCGAGGGTGGTCCGTGCGTGTCTGACGGTCACGTCGTCCCCGGTTCCTTCGCGCATGACAACCACCTTGATCTTTTTCGAGTCGAGGCCCAGGTGCCGGAAGGCCGCCAGCGCCGCCGCCCCCGAGCGCAGGGCGGCCACGTCGAGGCTCGTCACGAACAGGATCACGTCCGAGGCCTCGAGCGCCGCGATCGTCCCGGGGTCGAAATCGTGCCGGAGGTCCATCAGCACGTGGTCGAAGTAAGACCTCAGGACCTCGATCGCGCCGCTGACCTGTTCGGGACTGAGCTGACCGCGCTCGAGCCGTGTCGGCCCCGGCACGGTCCAGAGCCCGCTCGCGTGCCGCGTGAGGAGTCCACGAAGCAGCGACTCGTCCATGCGGCCGATGTTCTCGACGACGTCGAGGATCGAGTAGCGGGGTCTGAGATCGAGGAACGTCACGATGTCCGACTGCCGGGTGTCGAGCTCCACGAGCAGCGTCTTGCCTTCGGCGCGCTCGGCCATCGACACGCCCAGATTGATGGCGAGCGTCGTCGCGCCGAGGCCGCCTTTTGCGGCGAACACCGAGGTGATCCGCCCGGGGTTCCGCGGGAGCGCCGAGCCGCGGAATCGCGCCAGCTTCTCCAGCGCGGCGACCAGGTCCACCCGCTCCACCGGGCGGCGCAGAAACTCCAGGGCGCCAGCACGGAGGACGCGGATGACGAGCTCGGCCGAGACCCCGTGCCCCGTCGCGAGGATCGCGGTCTCCGGCAGCTTACGAGCCAGTTGCTCGATCGCCGTTACGGCCGGCGACGCCGCCGGGGACTCATCGGCATCGACCTCGACGACGAGAAGATCAGGGCGCGTCGCGGCGGCGTGCAAGAGAGCCTCCGCGAGGCCGCTGTATTCTCCGACGAGAGTGACCGTCGGGATATCCACCAGCACGCGCCGCGTCGCCGCGCGCGCCCCGGCGTCGGAGTCCACGAGCACTGCACGAAGCGCTGAGGGCGCCATCACCGGGCGACCGGTGGCTCGAGGCTGCTCTTTCCGAAGGGGCGGTCGACCACCTCACCGACACCCTGGATCCCCGGCAGCAGCGTGAACTCCTTCTTTTCGGCCTCCCGCAGCTCCATGAGCTTCGTGGTGTCGGGGACCCCGGCGGAGTCGACGGGCGCGGGCTTGACGAGCTTCACCGTCACGAGGAAGACCAGCTCGGTTTCGTTGTTCTGGAATCGCGTGCTCCGGAAGAGAGCGCCGAGGATCGGGACGTCGCCGATCAGCGGGATCTTCGACACCTGCTGCCGAACCTCGTTGTTGAGCAGGCCCGCGATCGCGAACGTCTCACCGTCCTTCAGGTTGACCGAGGTGAGCGCCTGGTTCTTGCGAATCACGGGGATGTTGAAGCCCTGGATGACCAGGCCCTGGCTGAAGTCGAGGCTCGAGACCTCCGGTCTCACCTTCAGGTTGATGATCTCCCCGTCGATGACGACGGGCGTGAAGAGGATGCTCACTCCGAACTCCTTGAACTCGATCGTGACCGTGTTGTTCTGCTGAGCGACGGGGAAGGGGAACTCGCCGCCCGAGATGAACTTCGCCTCCTTGCCGCTCTGGGTGACGAGGTTGGGCTTCGCGAGTGTCCGGAAGGCGTTCCGGCGAGCGAGCGCCTGGGCGATGCCGGCGTAGTCCCGGGTTCCCGGCGACGAGAGAAAGAAGCCGCTCCCTGCCTGCGGCGAGCCGAACGAAAACTCGGGAGTCCGGGCCTCCTGGACCGAGCCGCTGTTCGTCAGCACGCCGCCCAGGAGCCCGAGGGCCGGGGAGAATGGAAAGCCGGGGAACGCGGCGCCCTGGATTGTCTTGCCGAGCGCGCGCCAGCTGAATCCCAGCTCCTTAAAGGCCTCTCGCGCGACCTCGGCGACGTGCATCTGCAGAAGCACCTGCTGTGGCTTCACCTCGGCCAGCGAGAGTAGGTTGATCACCCGTCCCTTGGGGGCGAAGGCGGCCGCGACCGCGGCGGCTCCTGGGATCAGGTTCTCGCTCGACACGGTGCCGCGCACGATGATGGCGTCCTGGGCCGCCTGCACCTGGATGTCGTCGCGCGGCGCGATCTGCCGGAGGCGCTCGGTCAGGAGCGCCATGTCGCCCTGCACGACGACGTCGAAGAAGAGCGTCTTGTCAGGATAGAAAACGACGAGCGACGTCACCCCCCCCACCTTACCGTTCAGGAGAATCTGGTTTGGCGTGATGGCGAAGACGTCGGCGATGCCCGGGTTCGTCACGGACAGCCGGGTGAAGGGCTCCTTCAGATCGATGATCTGCGACTTGCCGATCGTGAGGTCGAGCCGGACGAGGCCCTGCTCGGCGGCCCCCGCCGTCGCGATGGGAAATGCGACACAGACAAAAATCACGAGCAGCGCGAACAGCATAGACAAAATGGGGTTCACTTTTTTGGCGCCTCACTCTCCATCTTGCCGTTGCCGAGGGGTACCCACGCCTCCGCGGCATCGCGGACGAAGAGCTCATGCGACGAGCGCCCGGCCCGAAGCACCTCCACGGAGTGCGCGTCGGCCGGGACGAGCGTCGACCGGGGCGAAAACAGCGGGGCGGGGTGCACCACGAGATCGAAGTGCTGCACCTTGTTCCCGTAGAAGACGAGCAGCGAGGTTTCTCCCGTCCCCTTGCCGTTGATGAGGATGCGGATCGGAGTCACCACGACGATGTCGGCGATGGCGGAGTTCGTCACCGAGACCTTGGTGGGCGGCTCCGCAAAGTCGACGACCTCGGTCTTGTCGATTGTCACGTAGACCCGCGTAGTGTCGCCGGCGCGGCCGTTGTCACCGGCATGTCCGCTGGTCGATGCCAGCACTGTTCCGACGATCACCATCACAAGCGCTCTAGCTCTCATCAGTCTCCCCCTGGCGACCGCGGCCGCCGGCGTCATTTCTTGCCGCCCTGCTCGACCCACTCCTGCGTCACGTCGCGGACGAACACGTGCTCGGCCGGCTTGCCGCCGCGAAGCACCGTGATGGCGTACGTCTCCACCTTCGGAGGTGGCAGGGGGGTGGTCATGATCCGGGGCGCCCTGACTCGCGTCACCACCGGCGGCGAGGAGTCGCTCAGGAGCGTCGCTGAAGTCACCCCGCGCGTCTCGACGACCTTGTTGTCGCGCAGATTACGCATCGCAAGCATCAGCTTGCCCTCGGTCTGCGCCAGCGCGATCTTTTCCGCCTGGTTCGGCGCCAGCGCCAGGGTGACGGTGGTGACCAGCACCGGCTTGTTGTCACGAAGCTCGACCGTCTGGCCCGCGGCGAGGACACCAATGTCCTGCAGGATCACCTTCGAGATTCGCTCCTGGGAGCCGGGGCTCCGCGGCATGCTGACGAGGACATCGACGCGGCTGTTGGGGAGGACGAAGCCGCTCTCCCGCGTCGCATCGTCGACCTTGATCGTGATGCCGCGCAGGCCTTCCGGGACCAGCATCGGCATGAGTCCACCCTTGCCGGACAGCTGAGGCGCCAGCTTGCCGTCGAGCAGCGGCTCGCCGGCCACGATGGAGCTGCGGACGACCCGCCCCTCGGCCTCCGCCAGGGACCGCACGGCCCCCGAGGGAATCGACGCCTTCGGCCACGCGACGAGCCTCACGTGCTGGCTGGTGATCGTCTCGGCCATGCCCATGTTGACGGACGCGACGACGATGGTCTCGGCCTTCTCCGATCGCGCGTTCGAGGCGATATCGCTCAGGACCCGGTAGACCAGGGTGCTGGCGAGGAGACCCACTACCGACGCAAGGATAAGCACAAGGACGAGTCGTCTTCGCATCAAGCTCTCCGTTATTACCAGTTTTCGAAGGTCATGCTGGCCGTCTGCTGGAGGACCATCGGCTGCGGGATCATCCAGAGCAGGTTAGGGACGACGGTATTGAAGTTCATGGAGATGTTCGCGGTCACCTGCGAGTCCTGGCCGCAAACGCCGGCGCCGTTAGGGCTGCACGTGACGCCACCCGAGTAGTTACCGGCGCCGAGCATCTGGGTGAGCCGGGCGTTTCCCACGGCCGCCACCGAATTAGGCGCCGCCACCACCGCCGCCCTGACCGCCTCTCGGGCCGCGGTCGTCAGGAGGTTCATCGTGAACCACGCGCGGCTGAGCTCCACGCTGGCGAACAGGATCAGGAGCAGGAAGGGAGCGATCAGAATGAACTCCACGCTCGCCGTTCCGCGTTCGTCGGAGCGCCACCTCTGCATACGCCGCCTTCTCCCGACCGAGCTGCCGGGAAGCCGACAGCCTCCCGGCAGCTCGGACACGGTAGGGATCACGAACCGGCCGCCCCACTCTGCGCCGTCAGAGCATCGCTGACCGCCGTCACCCCGGCCTTGAGCGCCGTCCCAATCGCTGGCGCGAACGCCGCCACGATCGCCACCATGATGACGATGGCGAGAATGATCCACTCCACTGACACGACGCCGCGCCGATCGCGGAGGTGCTTCGACACAGCACCGACAATGAGGTTGAGCATCCTCAACAAGGTCTTGCTCCTCTTTTTTGGCTTTGGGACGTTTCGGACACGGTAGGAATTACGAACCGGCCAAGCCAGTCTGCGTCGTCAGGGCGGTGCTGACCGCCGTGACACCGGCCTTGAGCGCCGTCCCCAACGCTGGCGCAAACGCCGCCACGATCGCCACCATGATGACGATGGCGAGGATGATCCACTCCACTGACACGACGCCGCGCCGATCGCGGAGGTGCTTCGACACAGTACCGACAATGAGATTGAGCATCATCAACATGTTCTTCTTCCTCCTGGGTCTTGGTTGTTGGGACGTTGTGGTTGTGCTGCACCCGTTCCGGACTGGCCACCCCCTCCTCGTTGGTCCCGGAGCCTGGGCCGCCAGCCGGCTCACGGTCGCCCTGGTCAAATCGGATATCGACGTCGGGCACTTCACATCGCATCATCGGACTCGTACGCGAGCACGTCCCCGAAGCCCTTGAGCGCGAGCGCCAGCATCGCCTCTTCCGCGCGCTCGGTGGGCACGCGGAGGACGAGCGTGGCCGTCCACCGCAACTGGGGGCCGCGGTCGACGACGTCGACCGGGATGCCGAGAGGCCCGAGTGCCGTAGCGATCTCGGCGACCGGCTGGGACGAGCGCTCAAGATTGATCACGAGGACACAGCTGGCAAGCCCGCGGTCGTCTGTCATTGATCGGCTCACAGTTCTGGAAGTTGACGGATTCACTGTTCCGGCCGTCATCGCGGTTCAGCGATGATCACAGAGTTGCACCCCAGCAGCGATGAGGGTGGGCGAGACGGGACATCGGTGGCTTATCCGATACTGTCGGTAGTTATTCGGTAATGAATAGCCGGCAGGGCCAAAGATGCCGAACCAGCCCGGCGTCGAAGCCCCGCGTCATCACCGTCGGGATGACCTGCCGCGGCCTCGACCGACAGGATCGGGCCGACACGCTCACTCAGTTGACGCTGAAGAATGCCTGAGGCCTCATGGCTACGCGACGAGCAGTTGCCGGCACGAACGGAGAAGGGCTCGAGGCCGTTACATTTGTCGCACCTTCTCGGTCATTGGTTGGGGGCGCGGGTTCTGGGGAAGCCGATAGACCCAGTGTCGGCCGTCTGAGCTCGTGAACACGAGCTCAGGCTTCGCCGGATACGACTCGAGAAGACGTGCAAAATGGCGCGCGCTCGACTCTTCCTCTGCGTAACCGTCGAGCGGATCTATGACCAGGTATCGGACCCCGAAGCGGTCTAGCTCCTGCCGGATCCGGTCAACGTCGCCAAGATCTGCGAAGCCGTGCTTGTAAGGGTAGAAGTATGTCGACGGCTTGGGCAGCCACGGTCGCACCCCCTGCCGCCCCGTATACAGGTAGTACATTGGATCGTAGGCGGTCGCGAGGACATCGTTGGCAGCGGTGTTCGCCCGGATCCAGCCGAACGTTTCGGTGAATCCCGGCCAATGGCTCTCGTGGCGCTCCCAGGCCGGCCGGACTTCGAGACGTGGGTCCGCCCGAACGTAGAGGCCCAGCCACAGGATGACGAGGAGCGCCATCATGACGGTCGGAATCCGGGGCATCCATGCCACCGCGCGAGCCGACCGGTGTGCATTCATGCCTCGCAGCCACCGCTCCACTGCCTGGGCCCCGCGAACGAGAAAGAGCAAGGCAACAGGAATCACCGGCATCATGAAGCGGCCTGGGTACCACGGCCAGCCCACGACAATGAGGACGTACAGTGGCAGCCACAGGTGGTGAACGCCAACGCGCTCCCGGAGCGACTGATAAATGCCCACGAGAAAGAGTAGACACGCGACTAGCCGGAGACCCGGGACTACCCCGAGAAAGAACGCAGCGTCCAGACTCTCCACGGCATATCGCAGGTTCGTCCAGACGATCTCGACGGCCTTGGACCAGTCGGACCAAACGACCACGTAGGCGTGACTCTCCGGCTTGTATGCGACGTAATACTCCAGCAGTATGCTGGCCACACCTTCGTTGCGCTGGACATGCTGCCAATACCACCACGGTGAAATCAGAACACCCGTTACACCGAGGAAGATGAGCAGCCTTCTGTAAGACCGGTGAAGGATGAACCAGATCACAAAGGCCCCAATCAGAGCGACTCCGACCGTCCGCGTCAGATAAGCGGCCGCGGCAACGGTTGCCAACGCGATCGTCCCGGCCGTTCCGCGAACCCTCTGGAAGGCGACGGCGCCAACTGTCAGCGCGAAGAAGAGCGTGTCGCTCACCGGCAATCTCGTGAGCGAAAACACGAGCGGACAGGCGCCGATCAAGAGAACGTATGTGACGGCATCGATCCGCGATGGCGTTGTGTTGAGACGAAGGAACGTGTAACTCAAGAGCAGGCCGACAAACAACGCGATGACATTGAACGCTTTGAAGAGTACGACGTTTTCCGGAAACGACGGCAGCAGCCACCAAAGAACAGCGAGCACGCCAGAGTAGAGGACAGGATACTTGAGCTGGACCGGCGACGAGGGCAAGCTCACGAGGCGATACCCAGTGCCGTCGGCCAGAGACTTCGCGAGGACGGTATAGATGCCGTCGTCGTGGAAAACCCCGATGACGACAGGGTTCATCACGGCGAAATGCGTGACCAACACCGCCGCGGCCACGACCAACACCAGAAATGAGACGGCGCGCCAGCGTGTCGACGCGCCGCTTGACCCTGGCAATCGCCGGCTTTCAGCCCTTGCGGCCAACGGCCAGCAACGACATCCCGAAGGACGGGCGGAAGTGCCGTTCCAAGCGGAGGACCGGAACCAGAAGATCGTTCAGTCGAGCCTGAAGCCCCGGGACTGACTTCCGTCTCAGGAGCCGGCCGTTCAAGAACCACCCGGGCACTCCGATCAGGTTGATGTATCTGGCCTCCTCCACCAGGAACCCGGCTCGGCGCAGCTTCGCGCTCAACTCATCACGCTCATATCGCCGGAAGTGGCCGATCGTCTCGTCGATCGTTCCGTAGAGCATTCTCATCGCCGGAACAATGAGCAATACTCGTCCATGCGGCGACAGAGCGTCGTGAAGGCGTCGCAGAACCGCCTCATCGTCCTCGATGTGCTCCAACACGTTTAGACACATAATGGTGTCGAGAGAGTATTTCGCCACCCACCCCGGGACCGGCGCGTTGAGGTCGAGCTGTTGCACCACCACGTTGTGCCGGCTGCCCAGCGTCGCCCTCAAGGCATCCAGGTAGCGAGGATCGATGTCAGAGGCCACAACCTGCTCGCGGTCGAGTAAATATCTTGTCATTGTGCCAAGGCCGGCCCCGACTTCCAGGATTCGTCGCCCCACAAAGGGCGAGATCTGCTCGTAGAGCCAGGCGTTATAACGCGAGAGTTGCGATACACGCTGCAGTGTCGTCGCAGCGTGATCGGCTCCCTCTGTCAGTAGATTGAAGCGAATGATGGTCCACAGGGCACCGACGCCGTCCTTCCAGTTGATCTTCTTGCCTTCGGCGTACGTCCGCCCGGCATAGGAAATCGGAACCTCGTAGATCCTCCAGCCCCCCCGGGCGATCTTCGCCGTAATCTCAGGCTCGAAGCCGAAGCGATCGCAGCGAAGGCGTATGGACTTGACGACTTCGGTCCGGAAAACCTTGTAACCACTCTCCATGTCAGTGAGGTTCAGATTCGAAAACATATTCGACACGAGCGTCAGGAAGTTGTTACCGACGGTATGCCAGAAGAAAAGCACGCGACGCGGGTACCCAAGAAACCGGGAGCCATACACGACGTCGGCCTTACCATCGAGGATCGGTTGGATGAGTTTGGGGTACTCCGACGGGTCGTATTCCAGGTCCGCGTCCTGAATGATCACCATGTCCCCGGTGACCCGAGCCAAGCCCGTGCGGATCGCAGCCCCTTTCCCGCGATTCTTCTCATGGACGACCACCTCGAACCCGAACGGTATCGCACCGGACTCCCGCGTCAGCACTTGTGGAGAGGCCTCGAGATCGCGAAGAATCTGGGTCGTACCGTCCGTGGAACCGTCGTCCACGACGATGACAGCCTTCGGGATCGGAACGCGCGCGACGCGACCGAGAATCTCACGAATGGTGTGGGCCTCGTTGTAGACCGGAACGACAACCGAGAGGAGCGCCGCCGCGTTTTCAGCCGCGCGCATTTGCTGCACCAAGATATCATCGCCCTTCTGGCGGGGCAAAGATTGGCGAGGGCGAAATACCGCGAACTGATCGACCTCGGCCTGGCGCGCGGGCGTCATGCCAAGGCGATTTGGCGCGATTTCGTCGACGACCACGGGGTCGTGCACGACCTGGATGCCTTCTTTCAGGAGCACACAGGGCTGCCTTCGGTGGCCGTCCGCGAGGACAAGGTCGCCATCTGCTTCGCAACGATGGTCAAGCTCGCTATGATAATGTGGCAGGAGAAGATCCTGCGATCGCCGGGGCAGGTTTCGCCTCACGGGCGCGCCGACTCGGTCGAACCGGGAGGGATTGCAGTAGAATCTGCTGGCGCGCTCGTTTCCGACCATCGATCATGCACCGCGTGATCCTGGCGGGCGTCATCGGGCTCCTGGCCCTCAATGCAGTCTCCTTTCTTGCCGGCGCCTGGACCCTGACGCGCTTTCCCTTCGAGCTGGATTATGGCGAGGGGATCGTCCTCTGGCAGGCCGACCGAGTGCTACGCCCCAGCGAGGCCTACCATCCCATCGACCGGTATCCCTACACGGTGTTTCATTACCCGCCCGTCTACCATCTGCTGGCTCGGCTTTGCCGGATCGTGATCGATGACCCGTTGGTAGCCGGGCGCGTCGTGGCCTGGGTTTCCGCGCTGGCCGTCGCGCTGTTCGTCGGGCTGATTGCGAAAGTCGGCATCGAGGGTCGAACAAAGGGAGGTGTCGCCGCCGCCGCGATGGCCTCGCTTCTCGTCTTTCACCTGCCCACCATCGACTGGGTCCCGAACATGCGAGTCGATGTGACCGCGTTGGCCTTCTCGTTGCTCGGCTTGTTCGTGTTCCTTCGTTGCCCAGGCGGCCGGGGCGCGGCCGTGGCCGGGGCGGCGTTCGTCGCTGCCCTCTTCACGAAGCAGTCAATGATCGCGGCACCCGGCGCCGCCCTCGGCGTGCTCCTTCTCACAGGGCGCACCCGAGAGGCGGCGACGATGGTAACTGTCCTCGCTGCCGGGGGCGGCGGGCTGGCCGGCCTGCTGGCCGTCATCACGGGCGGGGAGTTCCTCCGCCACACAGTGGCCTACAATGCAAATCCCTTCGACGTCGCCCAGCTCGCGGGCTTCATGGTGACGAACGTTCTCGGCATGAACGCGCTGGTGGGGCTTGCCCTGGCCCTCCCGCTCACCCTGCAGGCGACGAGGCGTCACCGCGCCGCGGTTGGCGACCGCTCCGGGATGGGAGGGCAGACGGCGCGACGCACCGCGGTCTTGTACTTCCTCACTGCCTTTAGCGTCTCCTTCACCGCAGGCAAGCTCGGGGCATGGAAGAACTACTTCCTCGAGTGGAACGTTGCCTGCTGCATTCTCATTGGCCTACTCCTTGGCCGAGTGCTCGCGGGCAGACGGCGGTGGCATCGAAGCGCCACCGCGACGGCGATCGTCCTGATCGTGGGTCTCGTCGCCTTCACTCATCTCGGCACCACGATTCGACAGTGGGGCATCGTCGCCGGCCGCGACGCTTTGCTCAACAAGATGGCGGACGATGCCAGTCACGCTCTCGCCGTCATGCGAGCCACCCCCGGTCGTGTCTTCTCCGACGACATGACGCTGTTGATGAAGGCGGGACGCGAGGTGCCGTGGGAACCTGCCATCGCGACGGTGCTGGCAGCCGTCGGGGCGTGGGATGAACGGCCAGCGCTCGACATGATCACCACCCGGCAGTTCGAGGTGATGATCCTCCGTTACCTGGATAACACACTCTTCTTCAGCCCAGCCATCCGCGCCGCCATCGACCGTGCCTATACCGATGCTGGCGGGGGGGCGGGTCGCTACCGGATCCTCCGACCCCGCGAGGTTGGCGCCGGACGGCGCGACTCCGGTCAGAATACCCGCGGCTGATGAGCGACCCCGCCTGGTCGACCCGCGCGACGGTCTCTCCGATCGACCTGCTCGTGAAGGATGCTCCACTCATCTACTGGGGGGCGATCAGCTGTGTGATCGGCATCACGATCTACATCGCGGCCGTCGCGCTCTCAATCCTTCGTCTCGTGCTGTGGCTGGGCGAGCCGGTCCGGCAGTGGATCGCCATCGCCATCTGGTATAGCGGCGTGCCGACGACGATCGGCCTTCTCCTGGTGGCCGCCGATCTGGTGCTTCTCTTCCCACGGAAGCGCCGCATCGCGCGTCGCGAGGACGTCGAGGAAGGCGATCGACCCCGCCTCACGGTGGCGCTGACGGCCTACAACGACGAGCTGAGCATTTCCGATGCGGTCAAAGATTTCCTCGGCCATCCCCTTGTCGAGCGCACCATTGTCGTGAGCAATAACAGTCGGGACGGGACGGAAGCGCGCGCCCGCGCGGCTGGCGCGATCGTCTACAACGAATCCCGCCAAGGATACGGGCAGTGCGTGTATCGCTGTCTGGAAGAAGCCGTGAAGCACGCGGACACGGACTACATCGTGCTGTGCGAGGGCGATCGCACCTTCCGGGCCAGGGACATCGACAAGCTGATCACCTACCGATCGCATGCCGATGTAGTCAACGGAACGCGCATCGTGGAGCAGCTGCGAGCGTATGCGACTCAGCTGACGAACTGCATGTATTACGGAAACTTCTTTGTCGGCAAGCTGCTCGAGCTCAAGCACTTCGGCCGAGGAACCTTCACGGACGTCGGGACGACGTACAAGCTCATACGCCGCGACGCGCTCGTACGTCTCCTGCCTCATCTCGATCGCCGCGTCAACCTCGAATTCAACGCGCATTTCATGGACACGACACTCCGCCTGGGCCTGCTGCTCCTCGAGTGCCCCATCACGTTCCACGAGCGCGTCGGCGACAGCAAAGGGGGCAACGTCAACAACCTTCGTGCCCTGAAGGTCGGCATCGGAATGGTCGTCGGGTTGTCATTCGGCTGGCGGTGGGTGCGGCGGTGACCACCGTCGGCTACTTCGCCACGCGGCTTGGTCCCGATCGACGCCGCCAGGTCCTGTGGGGCGCGCTGTATCGGCATTACTTCTCCGGGCTCATCGGCCCGAACGACAGCGTACTCGACATGGGCTGCGGATACGGCGACTTCATCAATGCGGTGGTGGCCCGGCGCCGGATCGCTATCGATGCGTGGCCGGATGCCCGCCATCATCTCGCCGCGGGAGTGGAGTTCCACGCGGGCCCCATCCACGATTTGTCGTTCCTCGCCGACTCTTCCGTGAACTTCGTCCTGGCGAGTAACGTCTTCGAGCACGTGGCTCAGGACGTCTTCCGGGCGGCGCTGGCACAGCTGAGACGCGTGCTCACCAGCAACGGAAGTCTGTGCATCCTGCAGCCGAACTATGCGTACGCGTATCGGCAGTACTTCGACGACTATACCCACGTCGCAATCTACTCGCACATCAGCCTGTGCGACTTCTTGCAGTCCGAGGGGTTCGCGATTCTCGGCTGCTCCCCTCGGTTTCTCCCGCTCTCGGTCCGGTCGCGACTTCCGGTCCACCCGGTCCTGATCAGGCTGTATCTGCTGTCGCCGTGGAAGCCATTGGGCCGCCAGATGCTGGTCAGGTGCCGCGCCGTAACGACCGGATCACACGCATGAAAAATCTGCCTCGCGTATGAATCTGCCTCGCGTATGTAGGATGTTTCACGATCCGACGAGCACCGTCGCCGGCAACATCGCTTGAGCCGGATCGATGGTCACCAGAATCGCTCAGTCGCTGAGGGAAGGTGCTGGGCGGGTCGCGAGCGTCAGGAAGGCTCAGGATGCGGAGCGCGGCCGACAACCCCGGCGTCTGCCACTGGGAAGCCGTGCTCGGCCGCGCGGCGGCAGCGAAGGTCGTGGGCAGACGAGGGCAACAGTCCTCGAGGTGGCTCGGGCGAGGAGTTGGTGCGTTATGGGCGGCTGTCGGAGCCCGGCGGCGATCGCGAAGGTCCCCTGACCTTGGATGGATCGCCTGCCCCCAGACGCTGGAGCAGGAAGCGGAGCCTCTCCCCACCTGCGTACGAGCAATAGATCAAGCCGTCGCGGCGCGGATGATCAAGGCCGAGCCCGACTTCTAGTCGCGCGTCAAGAGCACGAGCCAGACCGTGCCGCAAGGCGGCCTGTGAATAGGTGGGCTCACCCCCAAGAGTCCGTTCTCCTGGGTTCGCCGTGGCCCACCCTCCATTCCCAGCGTGGGGGCGACGCGCTATAGTGTCGGCCACGATCCGCGGAGCCGCGTTGCGTGGGCCGGCCACTCCGACGGACCGGGGGGGGACAGTGAGCGCAGCCGACCTCATCATTGGCTTTGTCCTGACGCTCCTCATCGTCGCCTTGCTCGCCGGCGTCGCCACCTACAACCGCCTCGTGCGCTCGCGCAATCGCGTCCGCGAGGCGTGGTCGGAAATCGACGTCCAGCTGAGACGGCGGGCCAGCCTCGTCCCCAACCTCGTCGAGTCCGTAAGGGGGTACGTGGCCCACGAGCGGGGCGTGTTCGAGGAGGTGGCGCGGGCTCGCGGCGCACTGCAACAGGCAGGCGGCGCCGCCGCGGCGGCGAGTGCCAACAACGCGTTGAGCC
>WNEY01007729.1_pt1 | contig 17116 bp, 18 predicted proteins | sample 5400531 | NCBI WGS metagenome assembly WNEY01 (sample SAMN13153338, study PRJNA577476) | soil metagenome | isolation source: 200 cm saprolite under Douglas fir tree site 1 | place: USA:California | collected 2015-04-18
GACGCCCAGGCTTAGAAGAACGAGCTCTCTAAGTCGCCGGCTAGTGGCCGCAGCCGCAAGCCTGCGCGCCGCCGGCGTCATCGCCCGTGTCGAACGAATGGCCGCAGGAGCAGGAGTGCACGGCGTTCGGGTTGTGGACCGTGAAGCCCGCGCCCATCAAGCTGTCGACGTAGTCGATCTCCGAGCCCCGGATGTAGCCCACGCTGAAGTCGTCGACCAGGATCTGGACTCCCTCGTGGTCGATGACCATGTCGTCGGCGCGGCGCTGGTCGTCGAAGGCCATGCCGTACTGCATGCCGGAGCAGCCGCCGCCGCTGACGAAGATGCGCAGCGCGAGCTGCGGGTTGTCTTCCTTGGTGAGCAGCTCCCTGAGTCGGGTCGAGGCTTCGGGGGTGAGTGAGACGAGAGCTTGTTCGATCACAGGCTAGATGCTACCAAACCCCTCTAACGCCGTCCGAGCTTGAACCCCTTCTTTTCCTTGGTGTCCGCCGGGCCGGTGGAGCCCGCGATCTGCTGGGCCAGCTGTTCGACTCCGCGCGAGATCTCGCTCTTGGGGTCGGTAAGGACCAGGATCTCGCCCTTGACCGCGGCCTCGTCGGGCTTGGTCCCGTCGAAGCCGATCTCGATCGCGAGGTCCTGCTTGAGGGTGCGGACCACGTCTTCCTTGCTGACCACCGACTTCGGCACCTTGTTGTTCAGGGCCAGGATGACGCGCCCGGGGACGATGTTCAGCACGTTCGTGAAGATGTTGAGCAGCTCGCCGACGTCCTTCAGCGACGATAGCTCGGGGGTGACGATCACGAGCACGCGCTGCGAGTGGTCGAGGACGCTGATCACGATGTCGGTGAAGGCGACGCCGAGGTCGAAGACGATGTAGCGGAACGCGTTGACCAGGATGCCCATCGCCCGGTTGACCAGGTCGACGGTGATCAGGTCCGCCTGCTCGGCGCGAAGCACGCCGGGGAGCAGCATCATGCCGCCGGGGTGGTGGAGGATGGCGCCCAGCACCGCCTCCTCGAAGTTCTGCGGAGGGACCTGGCTAGCGGCTGCGAGGCAGCCCGTCGGCGTGAGGTAGGAGATGAGCGCGGCGTGGTTGTAGGGCAGGGCCAGGTCGACGAGCAGGACCTCGCCGGGGAAGCGGCGGGCCAGCGCGGCCGCCAGGTTGACGGCCATGGTCGTGCGGCCGGAGCCGCCCTTGGGCGAGTAGATGGCGACCGTCGACGCGGCCTGCTCGGGCGCGACCATGCGCGCGCGGGCGATCAGGTTGGGGAGCGTGTCCTTGCGCTGCTCGACGAGCTTGGTCAGCTCGATGAGCGCGTCAGATTCCGCGGGGACGGTCTCGTAAAGGGTCTTGCGGTCGAGGGTGAGCAGCCGGCAGTCCTCGAGGGCGCGGACGCTGGCGGTGCGGGTTTCCTCGGAGATGAGCGCCATCTCGCCGAAGAAGTCGTCCGGGCCCATGAGCGCGATCGTGATCGTGTGCCCGGGCGACTCCTCGACGTAGACCTCGCAGCGGCCGGACTCGACGATGAACATCGTGTCGCCGGGGTCGCCCTGGTGGACGATGACCGAGCCGCGGGGGGCCGAGGCGGGGGCGAGGCGGCGGGCGAGGGCGTGGAGGATGTTGGCCGGGAGCGTGAAGAAGATGGCGACCCGCTCCAGGATCTGGAAGCGCCTGCGGAGCTCGTCCGGCGAGCCCGTTGTGGAGTAGTCGTTGTCGCTCACGCCGCAGGGAATTATAGGTATGGGTATGCGAAGTCCCTCTCCCCTTCAGGTGAGAGGGTTGGGGTGAGGTCTCCCTCTCCCTCTCCCCTACAGGGGAGAGGACTGGGGTGAGGGGCGTGGAAAGGATGAATACGAGCCGTTGGTAGACTTAGCCGCTGCCGGTCCCGTGGTGTAGCCTGGCCAAACACGCGGCCCTGTCAAGGCCGAGAACGCCGGTTCGAATCCGGTCGGGACCGCCATTAGGCACCGGCGACTTGGAGAGGTGGCCGAGTGGTTGAAGGCGGCGGTCTCGAAAACCGTTATGGGTCACTGGCCCATCGAGAGTTCGAATCTCTCCCTCTCCGCCAACTCCGTTCGGCGCTAACCTAAGCGCCGTCTAATCCAGCCGACACAGGGAGTGAACCCCGCAATGCCTCTTTACATGGATGTCCACGAGCACCTGCCGGAAGGCGCGACCGCTGCCGACGTAGCCAAGGCCCACGAGGCCGACCTCGCCAAGCAAGGTGAGTACGGCGTGAACTACAAGAGCTATTGGGTCGACGACAAGGCGGGCAAGGTGTTCTGTCTGGTCGAGGCCCCGGACGCCGAGACCGCCGCCCGCGTGCACCGCGAGGCGCACGGGCTCGTGGCCGACCACATCTACGAGGTCGACCAGGGCTAGGCTCCACGCGGCGCGCTCAGAAGACCGCGAACCTGCGCCGCCACCAGTTCGGCGCGACCGCTGATGTCGACGGCCGTGAAGCGCAGGATGCGATAGCGGGCATTGATCAGTAGGTTTTGCCGGCGGTCGTCACTCACAAGGCGCTCACGGTGGTTGGCGCCGTCGTACTCGATCACCAGCCGCGCCTGCCGGTAATAGAGATCCGCCCGACCGAGGAAGTCGCCATCGTCGTCGTGCAGGTCGACCTGGACCTCAGGCTGCGGCAGGCCCGCGTTTACGAGCAGCCACCGGAGTCGCGTCTCCATCGGCGATTCCGCCGGTGCGCCCAAGCCGACAAGCCTGCGAAAGCGTGCTGATCCTCTCCGGCCCATCGCGGCCACCGGATCTCGAAGCAGTTTCGTCTTGTCGGTGAGCTTGCGCTGTATGGCCATGTCGATCGCGACGAGTGCGTCAATAGGCTCGCGATACAGGCACAGATCGCGGAGCGTCCTGTGCACCGCTGTTGCAGGCAGTCCGTTGACTGCAACGGTCTCACCTGACGTGAGACGAGACCTCCGGACGATAAGGCCGACGCAGGACCGCACTGTGCACGTCGGCGGCAGCATGATCTCGAGCCGTTCGATCGATCGGATGTCCAGGCCGTGCATCCATGCGGCGGTTGAGCATGCGAAGACCGCATCGGGCGGCATCTTTCGACGACGCGCTTCGAGTTGTACCCAAAGGTCGTCCCGAGCCACGCAATCACCATCGCTCTATCCGCATCGGAAACCAACCCAGCCCGTAAAGACCACAAGTGCAACCACTTGGGCCCCTCACCCGCGGCTTAAGCACACAAATGCAATCTCTTGCGCGAAGAGAAGCCTCTAGAAGAACGCGATCGCCTCGTAGATCGGCCCCCGCGTGAACCAATCCCCCGAGAAGTGAACGTGCATCGCGTTCTGCTCCCACGGATCGTTCACCCAGTAGTCGGCCGCGCCATCCCGCCCCGTCAACACCACAAAGTGCGTCCCCCCGGTCGGCAGGTTCATGCCCACGATCACCGGATGCCCCGCCCCCACCATCGAAGCGATCCATGCGGACGACGGGTTGCGCACCATTACCGTCGAGTGGCCAGGCACCGAAAGCGCCGAGTTGTACATCGCCCCCGAGCCGTTGAACCAGCCCGCGTGTGCGGCGATCGTCGCCGGCGTCATCCCGCCAAACCCGAAGTGCGAGTACACCATCGCGAGGTCGGAGACCAGGCACCCGATCTTCCACACCGGGAAGGTCCCACCAACGCTGAGCGACGCCCACCGAACGTCCCGCTGGTTGAAGTACGACCCCCAACCCGCGTCGCGCAGCGGCTGCGCGTCGAGGATCAGCCGCTCGGTGCTTCCGCCTCCGCTTCCCGCCCCGGCCAGCCCGCGCGCGATGTCCCATCCGGGCCACGTCCGCGACGCAGACAGCACGGGAGCGCTGCCCCACGCGTGCACGTCGCCGTGCCGGTCGAGCACCCATCCGCCCGGCGACCCGACCGGCGCCACGCTCCATGCGACCAGTGAATCCGCCTCGTCCGTGCCGAGCGCAAGCCGGCTCACCGCGGGAGCTCCCCCGAACGGATGGATCCCACCCGAGTAGTCGAGCGTGTACCCCTGCGGCTCCAGCCCACGAGAAGGGACCAGCGCGATCCCGCGCGCGACGTCACCGCTGAACGAAGCCGCGTCGAGCACCGTCCGCGCCCCGCCGAATGGATGCACGCCGCCAAAGCCGTCGAGCGTGTAGCCGCGCACCGATGCAGGCGTGCTGTCCGGCGTCAGCACCAGCCCGCGTGCGGTGCCCGCTCCAGGCCACGTCGCGCTGCCGGACACCCCAGGCGCGCCACCAAACCCATGGATCCCGCCGTCGGCATCCAGCAGGTAACCCGCCGGCGAGTTCGCGGACGACCACGGCGCCATCACGATCTCGCGCGCGCCTATCCAGTGCGGCCAGTACACCCCGCTGTCGACCGCCGGCGCACCGCCCACCGGATGCAGCCCGCCCCAACCGTCCATCACGTATCCGCCAGTTCCGTCCGGAAACAGCGCGAGGCTGAACGCGATGTCCTTGTTCGGCCAGCTTGTGCTGCTGGAGAGCACCGGAGACGAGCCGACCGGGTGCAGCCCGCCAAACCCGTCGAGCACGTACAGGTGGCCGGCGTTGTCGACAGGGGCAGGCGCCGCGTGACCGACCGGCACGATGACGGAGAGCGGCCGCACTGGCCCGCGGGCGCCGGCCATATAGATAAGGAAGGATGCCGAGATCACGCCGGCCAGGCCCACCGTGCCGATGACCAGGGAAAGCCGGCGCATGGCCCGGGGATCGTAGCTCATGGACCCCGGCCGGCTACGAGTCTCCGGCCAGCCCGCAGATGAACCGGATCACCGCCTCGATGCCGCGGTGGTAGTTGTCGATCAGAAGGTGCTCGTTCGGTGAGTGGATGGCGCAGTCGGCCTGGGCGATCCCGCTGATCACCAGCGGCGCCCCCACCGCCTCCTGGAAGTCGACCGCGACCGGGATCGAGCCGCCGACCCGGATCAGCGCCGTCTCCTTGCCGAACGCCGCCCCGTACGCCGACTTCAACGCTCGCGCCGCCGGGTGGTCGACACCGCAAAGCACCGGCGGCGCCGAGCCGATGACCTCGACCGAGATGTCCACGCCGGGGGTGGACAGCGACCGCACGTACTCCTCGAATGACGCGAGGATCGACTTCCAGTCCTGGTCGGGCACCAGCCGCATGCTCACCTTCGCGGACGCGTGCGCGGGAATCACCGTCTTGGCGCCCTTGCCCGTGAACCCGCCGATGAACCCGTTCGCGTCGAGCGTCGGACGGCTGCCTGTCCGGGCGATCGCCGAGATTCCTTCCTCTCCCTCGAGCGCCCTGGCGCCGGTGATCCGCAGCATGTCCTCGACGAAGGCCGCCTCCTTCTTCTTCCATTCGGCGACCTCTTCCGAGCTCGGCTCGCGGACATCGTCGTAGAAGCCGGGGATCGTGACGTGGCCGTGGCGGTCCTTCAGCTCGCCGACGATGCGCGCCAGCGTGTTGATCGGGTTGGGCGCCACGCCGCCGAACGTGCCGGAGTGCAGGTCGACTGCGGGCCCCGTCGCGTGCAGCTCCGTGTAGATGAGGCCGCGCAGCGATGTCGCGAGCGTCGGCAATCCTTCTTCGTCCATGCCGCTGTCCCAGATGAGCACGGCGTCACTCTGCAGCGAAGAGCCACGCTCGCGCAGGAGCTGGGGCAGCGAAGGCCCGGTGATCTCTTCCTCGCCCTCGATCAAGAACCGCAGGTTCACTGGCGCGCCACCAGACGCGAAAAGGTGCTCGACCGCCTTCACCGTGGCCATGTGGTTGCCCTTGTTGTCCGCGGCGCCGCGGGCGTAGAGGTGACCGTCGCGGACGCTCGGGTCGAACGGCGGCGACTTCCATTCGTCCACCGGGTCGACCGGCTGGACGTCGTAGTGGCCGTAGATCGTGAGATGAGGCTTGCCGGGTCGCTCGTTCCACTCCGCCATCACGACCGGGAGGCCGCCCGGACGCACGTCGACGATCTCGGTCTTCATCTTCATCGCCGCGAAGCGGTCGCTCAGCCAGCGCGTGTTGCGCAAGCAGTCCTCGCGCCGCTCGGACAGCGTGCTGATGGAAGGTATGCGGAGCTCTTCGACCAGGTCGTCCAGGTCGGCCTTGCGCCGCGACTGGGCGAGGGCGATGGACGCTTCCTGCAGCGATTGCGTGGTGGCCATGGCTACGACCTCTCACGGGCGCGACTGATCTGCCCAGCATGGTCGTGCGCGTGGGCGGCATAGTTGCGGAGCCAGTCCTCGGTCCCGTATCGCCCGCTCTCGGTGTGGGTGCCGACGATCTTCCAGTCGGCGTCGGTCATGCGGTCGAGCAGCTGCGAGCAAGTCTCGCGCGCCCAGCGCATCGCCTGGAGCGAGGGCTCGATGGGGCGGTCGCCGGTCAGGCGCTCCGCGAACGCCTTCTCGTCATAGCCATGGATCACCGGCGGGTCCTCGACGAGCAGCCGGCGAAGCCGCATCGCGCCCATCATCTCGCTGTCGGAGACGTGGTGGACGATCTGCCGCGGCGTCCACTCACCTTCCTCGGACCGGTCGAGCTCGTCCTCGGTGATCCCCGCCAGTGATTCGGTCACGACCCGGTAGCCCTCGCGGTACCTCCGAATCAGATCGACCCGCTCCTCAGCCGTCATCGCCACACCTCCATGGAGCCGCCGACAGGAATCGAACCCGTAACCTGCTGTTTACAAAACAGCTGCTCTGCCAATTGAGCTACGGCGGCGCCGCCCAAAAGAGCGTACCCGAATAACCCCCCGGGTCCCGGATCTCCGAGGTGAACCCCCGGCTCGTCGGGAAAGCATGGTCATCGAAAGGAGGCCCGGCGTTCCCTGGATTCCGCCAGCCGGCGACTGGCTGCTGACCTCTTAAGGATGGGGAAGGGGGCGCAAGCTCCGTGGAGAGGCCCGGGTTGACCGGGCCTCTTCAATTTCCGCCCAAAACTGATCAATTCGTTCAGGTCCGAAAAGAATTTTTCGTTAATTTGTGGCGACGCTTTTGGGCCTCGCTAGACTCCAGAACAGCCCGCCAAAAGTGGCGAGAATCAGCCGTCAGAAGGGGTGTTCTGAAGTGGGCCGTGGAAGCACGCCAGCTCGATACTTCCGGATCTCGTTTTCCGCGATGGGCGCCGCCGCGGCGGCCTTCCTGATCGCGTCCATCGGCGTGGCGGCCGACGAAGACTACTCGGCGGCGGACAGCGCGGACGCCGACCCCGGGATCGAATTCCAGACGACCACCACCACCTTCGGCGGCGCCTCGCCGCTGGCCAGCAGCCGCACCGTTGCCCACTGGTCCGGCATGACAGCCAACGGCGTCGATAGCGTCACGTACCGCTACAACGTCGTCGGCGCCGACCCGAGCACCGACGGCTCGGCGGTGATCGGTGTCGACATCATCCCGCTCAACGTCAACGTCGCCGGCGCCTCGTTCAACGGCTCGGACGCCCTCAGCGCGGTCCTGGCCTCGCCCCTCTTCCAGAACAACAGCTATTCATGGACGGCCAGCGCCACCACCGCCGGGGGCGGCAAGGGGGCGGGCGGCGCTCTCTCCGCCGGCAACACCGGCGTTCAATTGCTCGACGCCACGATGCGCTCGCAGTTCAACAAGGTCGGGCCGAACGCGACCTACCACCTGGTGCTGGACACGCCCGCGGTCTTCGACCCGGTGACGATCGACGTGCCCGACGGCATGGGCATCCTGATGACCCCGGGCTTCATCACCTACGCCAACGTGGATTCGCACTGGTTCTCGACCAGGATCCAGAACCAGCTCGGACGTCTTCACCTCGATCCCACTCGGCTGGCGATTTTCCTGACGGACGACGTGATCCTCTCCGACGGGCCCAACCCGGCGGGTGGGTTCGTACTCGGCGCCCACGGCGCGGGACCCGCGACATCGAGCAGCAGCGGCTCGGCGCACGGCAACGGCAACCAGCCGGTGCAGACCTTCGTCTGGAGCTCGTGGCTTACGCCCGGGTTCTTCAAGCGCGCGACCAACTTCGCCGTCCAGGACGTCTACAGCCTCAGCCACGAGGTCGTGGAGTGGGCCAACAACCCGTTCGGTGACAACACCGTCCTTCCGTGGCACTCGGTGACGGCCCCGCAGTACGGCTGCAGCAACCAGTTCGAGACCGGGGATCCCGTGTTCCGCTACGGCTTCACCCTCGGCCACAACCCGCTGCACGAGCGCTTCAGCGACGGCACCTACCATCTGTCCGACGAGGCGCTCCTGCCGTGGTTCATGCGCTCGGCGGCGGCCACGCAGGACGGCCGTTTCACGTTCCTCGGCAACCTGAATCAACTCGCGAGCTTCCACCAGCCGGCGCCTACGTGCTGAGCTGACGAAATCAGGGGTGGGGGCGTGAACAGCCCCCGAGCGAGAGGCCCGGCCTGAAAACCGGGCCTCTCACTTTTTATATTTGGCGGAAGCGTGATCGAGCCCAAAGACGTCGTCATCGCCATCCTCGGCTCGTCCGCCGGCCTGGGCGGATTCGTGCTCGTGTTCCTCGGCGTGATCATCGCGTCGTACCAGTCGTTCCAGGGCGCCGTCCCGGCGGCGGGGCCGGCAGACGCCTACGGCCTGACGGTCGGGCTGTTCGTGGTCCAGCTGGTCGCGGTGTTCGCCGCGGCGGCCTGGGTCACCCGGATGGTTCTGTGGCGCTGACCCAGAAGAAGCTGCAGGACATGAAGGACGCGAGCCTGGTCTCGCTCCTGGACGACGGCGCCGCGTCGTGGAAGGCGAAGGCCAGGCACGCGTACACGGCGACTCGAGGTTTCATCAAAGAGCTGCGCCCGGACGACGTCGTGCCCCTGCTTGTCGCCGAGCTCGAGGTGACGCCGGACTTTCGGAACTACCTGGCCAAGAAGAAGCTAAAACAGAAATACTGGTCGGAGTGGTTCGCCGAATTGATCATCGATAGATACTGGTCGGAGTTGAACGGAGGTTGAAGTTGGCTAAGGACCCGTCGGAGCAGGCCAGGAAGTTCATCGACGCGTCGCTGAGGGGACGGAGCAAGGCACCGAGCAAGGCAGCCTACGCGCGGGCGGTGAGGCTGGCGCGCGTGGCGATCGAAGAGCTCACGCTGCTGGCAAGCCGCACCCAGAGCTAGATTTCCCGCGCCACAGCGGCGCTACAGCTCCGCTCTCACGCGCTCCGCGGCCTCCACCATCACGCGGAGCTTCCCGAACGCGTCGGCGCGCGGCAGATACTTCATCCCGCAGTCCGGCGCCACGATCAGCCGCTCGGCGTCGACGAACCGCAGCGCGTTCTTGATCCGGTTCACGACCGTGTCGACGTGCTCGACCGCGCTGTTGTCGGCCAGGTCGACGACGCCGACGATCAGCCGCTTTTCGCTCAGCGACTTCAGCACCCCGAGGTCGACGTTCTGCTGCGCCGACTCCATCGAGATCTGCTTCGCCACAGTGTCCGCGAGCTCTTCGAGGAACGGATAGCCCTTCGGCCGGTTGTGGACTACGTGCGCGTAGCCGAAGCACGTGTGCAGCGCGGTCGTGCCTTCGATACCTTCCAGCGCGCGGTTGATGGCCGGGATGGCAAACTGCGCCGCCTTCTCGGCCCGCGCCTGCAGGTAGGGCTCGTCGAGCTGGACCACGTCCGCGCCCGCCTCGAACAGGTCGCGGACCTCATCGTTCACGGCTTCGGCGAGCGCCATCGCCAGCGCCTCCTCGTCGCGGTAGTAGTCGTCCTGCGCCTGCTGCGACATCGTGAACGGACCTGGGAGCGTGGCCTTGATCGGGCGGTCGGTGCTGGCGCGCAGGAACTCGACGTCGCGCTTCTCCACCGCCCGCGTCCGGCGGATGGGCCCGACGACCCGGGGCACGGGATTCTGATGGCCGGTGCGATCGAGAGCGACGCCCGGATTGTCGAGGTCCATGCCCTCGAGGGCGGTGGCGAAACGGTTCGAGTAGCTCTCTCGCCGGATCTCGCCGTCGGTGATGATGTCGATCCCCGCGCCCTCCATGTCGCGGATGGCGAGCAAGGTCGCGTCGTCCTGAGCCTGCTCTAGAAACTCAGGCGCGACGCGCCAGATCTCGAGCGCGCGGACTCGAGGCGGCAGCCGGCTTCCCAGCATCTGCCGGTCGACGAGCCAGTCGGGCTGTGGATAGCTGCCGACGACGGTGGTGGGAAGGACCACATTCGCAAGGTTAATCTGGACACTCCACATGGCAGTCACCACCAATCGCCTCAAGGGCGACACCTGCGAGCGGGACTGGATCTGGGAACGCGAGATCGAATCCGCGCCGTGGGCCCAGACCCGGCGGCTTTCGGTCGCCGCCTGGGAGCGCCAGTTCCGCCGGCTGCGCGAGTCGTCTCCGTTCTATGCCCGCCGGTGGAAAGAGGCCGGCGCCGGCAGCTCCTTCGTCAGCCTCGCCGACCTCAGCCAGTTGCCGTTCACCACCAAGGAGGAGTTGAAACAGGCGCTCGACGAGGACCCGCCCTTCGGCAGCAACCTCTGCGTGTCGCCCGACCAGGTGAAGCGCGTTTATCAGACCAGCGGCACGAGCGGGTCGCCGAGCGTGCTCGCGCTGACGCGCGGCGACATGGAGACGTGGACGGTGATGGGCACGCGCACCTACTACGCGACCGGGATCCATGAGCACTCGAGCGTGCTGACGACGTTCGGTGCGGGTCCGTTCGTCGCGGGCCACACGCATTTCGTGCTGCTGCGCATCGGCGGGCGCTCCGTCCCGGTCGCGCCCGGTGACACCGAACGCGTCATCTTCGGCCTGCGCGCGGGGCTCGCCGACACGCTGCTCGCGACCGCTTCGTTCGCGCAGTACCTCGCGAACCGACTCGAGAAAACCGACGCCGAACCCAGCGCGATCCCGTTGACGCACGTGGTCACCGGCGGAGAGCCTGGCGGCGGCATCCCCGCCATCCGCGACCACATCCAGAAGGTGCTTGGCGTGACGGTGACCGAGGTGATGGGCATCGGAGACGTCGCTCCATCGCTGTTCGGCGAATGTCCCCACCAGCAGGGAATGCACTTCTGCGGCGCGGGCCATGTGTGGATCGAGCTCATCGACCCCGACACGCGCGAGCCGATGGAGATCGAGACCGGCGCGGTGGGCGAGCTCGTCTACACGGCGCTCACGCGCGAGGCGATGCCGGTGGTGCGCTTTCTCGGCGGCGACATCGTGCGCATCGAGGGGACCTCGTGCGCCTGCGAGCGGACGAGCTTTCGCATGCGCGTCCTCGGCCGCCGCGACGACATGTTCATCGTCCGCGGCGTGAACGTCTACCCGACGGCCATCCTTTCCGTGGTCGGCGATTTCCGCCCTCGGGTCACCGGTCGCGCCCGCGTCGTCCGCGCGAGCCCCGACACGTCCATCGAGCCGCCGGTCCCGATCGAGGTCGAGGTCACCGAGCGACACGGTTCAGACGACGCGCTGGTCGCGGAGATCGAGGACGCGATTCACTCCCATCTGACCTTTCGGGGCGAGGTCACGCTGGTGCCCGAATCGGACTTTGGCGAGGTCGGATACAAGACGCGCCTCACAAGGAACGCCCCTCTCCCCTTCAGGGGAGAGGGATGAAGGGTGAGGGGCGTCAGAGAAAGCCCCGCTCCCGCCTCGGTCACAGCACCGCCGACCACATCTTCGTCCGCGGCCACGACCTCTCCGAGCTCATCGGCAAGGTCTCGCTCGGCGACGTCGCCTACCTCGAGCTGAAGGGCCGCCTGCCCAACGAGCGCGAGTCGGTGATGTTCAACGCCATCGTGGTCACGCTCGTCGAGCACGGCATCACCCCGAGCACGATCGCCGCCCGCCTGACCTACTTCGGCGCCCCGGAGGCGCTGCAGGCGGCCGTGGCGGCGGGCCTGCTGGGGATGGGCGACCGGTTCGGCGGGTCGATCGAGCAGGCGGCGCGCATGCTCCAGGAGGCGCCTGACGGCGACCTCGGCGACGTCGCCCGCGGCATCGTCGAGGGTCACCGGGCGCGCAGGGAGATAATCCCGGGGCTCGGCCACCCCGTCCACAAGCAGGCCGACCCGCGGACGACCAGGCTTAGCGCCCTGGCCCAGGAGAACGGCTTCGCGGGCCGCCACGTCGAGCTCATGGAGCTCATCGCCGAGGAGGCGACGAAGGCCTACGGCCGCGACCTCCCGGTCAACGCCACCGGGGCGATCGCCGCCATCGCGAGCGAGATGGAGCTGTCGTGGCGGATCACGCGCGGCCTGGCCGTCATGGCCCGTGCGATCGGCCTCGTGGCCCACCTCCAGGAGGAGATGGAGGAGCCGATGTCGGCCGAGATCTGGGACCGCACCGAGGAGGAGGACGGCTCGGAAGACCGCGGCTAATATGAGTGCGGGCGTGGGCAGCATTTACGGCATCCACCACGTGACCTGCATCACCAGCGACGCTCAGAAGTGCGTCGACTTCTACGTCAGCGTGCTCGGGCTGCGCTTCATCAAGAAGAGCATCAACCAGGACCTGCCCGACACCTACCACATCTACTTCGGCGACTACCTCGGCACGCCCGGCACCGCCATGACCTTCTTCGGCTGGCCGGAGTGGCCGCAGCGGCGCACCGGCAGCGGCCAGGTGACGACCGTGTCCTTCCAGGTGCCGTCGGGGTCGTTGGGCTTCTGGAGCAACCGCTTGAAGAACGTTGACGTCGACCACCGCATGATCAGCAAGTTCGGCGTCGACGCGCTCGTACTGCAGGACGCGGACGGGATCGAGATCGAGCTCGTCGCCGAGGCGGCGGATGACCGGTGGAAGCCGTGGCCAGAGGGGCCAGTCGACCCTGATCACGCCATCCGCGGATTCCACTCGGTGACCATGACCCTGGCCGAGATGGCCGCGACCTTCACGCTGCTGACGACCACGATGGGCTTCCGGATGGTCGGCCAGGAGGAGAAGCGGACCCGCTTCGAGACCGGCGCCGGCGGGCCGCACACGATCCGCCGCACACGATCCTCGACGTGATCGAGTCGCCGGAGGGGCCCGAGGGCGAGGAGTCGATCGGCACCGTCCACCACGTCGCGTGGCGAACCCCTGACGCCGACACCCAGAAGGCATGGCGCCAGGAGCTGACGACCGCCGGCCGCAACGTCACTCCCGTGATCGACCGGTGGTACTTCAAGTCGATCTACTACCGCGAGCCCGGCGGGGTTCTGTTCGAGATCGCGACCGACGGTCCGGGCTTCACCGTCGACGAACCGCCCGAGAAGCTGGGGAGCACGTTGAGCCTGCCGCCCTGGTTCCAGGTGAGGCGCGAGCGCCTCGACGAGATCCTGCCGCCGATCGTCGTGCCGACCACGACGGCGACCGGGGCCCATTAGAAGTGGTCTTGGGAGGATGAGATGAGCACTGCGGTGATCACTCCGGTAAGTCCATTCGCTGGCGACACCAGATCGACCGTGATGACCGTCATGCGCCGGGATCGCGAGAAGTTCACCCGCCTGGTGTCCGATCCCGAGAACTGGAACGTCATGACGCGCAGCGCCGGCTGGGAGGTGCGCGACCTCGTCGGCCACATGATCGACGTCATGGAGGGTTATTTCAAGAACTGGGACCTCGCCGCGAGCGGCCAGGACGCGACAACCGCTGGCATGGCCGTGATGGGCACGAGCCTGAACGACCACGCCCTGGACTTCCGCAAGCTGCCGCGCGAGGAAGCCCTCGATCGCTTCAAGAAGGACGCGCAGAAGCTCGACGGAATGCTCGACGCGCTCTCGGCCGACGAGTGGGGGAGCTTCACCGTCATGCACCCGTACGGCGGTCCGGTGCCGGCAGGGGCGTACGCCACCTTCCAGATCATGGATTACGCCGTCCACGGCTACGACATCGAGTACGGCCTCGGCAACAAGCTCGCGAACATCGACGAGGCGAGCGCGGGTCTTATTCTGCCGTTCACATTCATTTTCTGGAGCGCCACGGTCGACCAGAACGAGGCCAAGGACATCGACATGCAGTACGGGGTTGACGTCGGCGGCGCCTGGGGCGGCAAGTGGCGGGCCTCGGTCAAGGACGGCAAGGTCACTTATGAGCCGGAGAAGGGAAACTTCGAGGGCTGCGACGCGCTGTTCTACTTCCCGACCGTGCAGGAAGAGGTCTTCACGTTCTTCGGACGGTTCCCAGGCGGTGCCGCGCAGGGCGACCCTGCAGCGATTGACAAAGTGCGGCACCTCTACTTCCCCTTCTGATTCGGAGCACTCTCTGGGCGGCGGACCTACCGCCGCCCAGCAGTCCTCCCCATTCATGGGGAGGTGCCGGCGAAGCCGGCGGACGGGCGCTGCCGTCCTCTTTCCCGGTGGAGGAGATCACTTCTGCCCGCACGTCGTTGGTGGAATCGGCGATGGGGGAGGAGGCCGGCCTGGTCAGGCCTCGATTCGCGCGCGGATGCCGCTGCTTCGCGGTGATGATCAATGGCTCGATCGCAGGCTACGGCTGGCTGTCCACCGCGCCCGAATGGATCGGCGAGCTGCAGCTCGAGATCAGCCCCAATCCGGGCGAGGCGTACATCTGGAACTGCGTCACTGTCGCCGAGCACCGGCGCAAAGGAGTCTTCCGGTCATTGCTCGGCCGCATCGCCGGCACCGCGAACGCAGAGGGCACGCGGCGGCTGTGGATCGGGAGCGTCGCCATCCCGGCCGAGAAAGCCGTGGCCGCCTCCGGCTTCCGGCCGGCCATGCGCTTCACCGCGTTCGGCGCCGCGGGGATGCACTTCGTGCGCGTCGCCGCAGCTAAAGAGGACGCGCTCGGCGCCGAAGCCCAGCGTGTCCTCCAGGTCAAGCCCGGTTTCTACCTACGGCGCTCTCGGCGCCGCCGCCATTAGTCGTCTGGCAGCGGCCCTCGTACGTGAACAGCTTGCCGTTGTGTCAACTGACCCCTTAACACGGCGCCGGTTTTGCCCTAGACTGCCCGCACACAGTCGCTGGGGTCCGTCTCTCGTGTGTTGAGGAAGGGCGCATGAAGAGGGGTCGGCTCAAGGCCACCGCCGTCGGTTCGTCCTTTGCCGTCCTCCTCGCCCTGGCCCCGCAGCCGGCCTCCGCCGACGGCAACGCCGGAGTCCACCTGCTTAAGGTCGTCGACCCGCTCCAGCTCGCCATCAACCCCAACATCGGGGTCACCCTAGGCGTGAACACGAGCGCCGCCATCCCCGGCGACACGCTCACCTACACCGCGGTGGTCACCAACCCGACCGCCACGTTCGCCATGGGCGGCTACATCGACGCCCAGGCCGTCGCCAGCGCCGACGCGATCGTCGCCTACTACTGGGACGAGCTCGAGGTCTGCAGCACGGGCTGCGGCAACGGCTATCCCGACCCCCACTGGACCGCCGTGGCCGCCTTCGAGACGGGGCAGAGCGGCTACCAGCCGGTCACGCCTCCGGCCGTGCACACGGGGATGACGTTCGCGGCCCAGTCGGTGAACCGCACGGGCGTGACCTACCCGACAAGCGGCGACCCCGTCCTGGGCACGGACATCACGCCCCAGGCCACGGCGACGTGGACGTACCTGGCCAAGGTGATGTTCACGCCCGCCCAGCTCGGCGCGCTCAGCGACCCCGCGCAGGTGACCGCCATTCGCAACGTGATCCACTTCGAGGTCACGGTCCGCAACCTCACCGCGGCCCAGCCCTACACCGACCCCGAATCGTTCGCCAATCCGTTCCAGACGATGTCCAACCCGGGCGCGATCCACGACATCACAGTCACCTTCACGCTGCCGGACGGGACGACGGCCGCGGTCGGCCCGGCCCAGGTCGCGGGCCTCGGCCAGCTGAACCCCGGCGGCTCAGTCAGCGCCAGCACCACCTACAAGGTCCCGGTGCCCGCGGCGAGGGGGGCCGCCGAGACCGAGCTCGCGTACGCGAAGCGCCTGGGTGCGCTGGACGGCGCGCCGCTGAACGCCTCCGCCGTCGCATCGGGCACCGGGTTCGGCGGCACGGTGTACGCGACCTCCAACTCCGTCACCACGGTCGAGAACGTGCCCATCCTGTCCATCGCCAAGAGCGGCCCGCCGACGGTGGACGCGGGCACGATCGAGGACAACCCGCTGACGGTCTCCAACATCGGCGGCGCGAAGGCCACCTCCATCGCCGTCGTGGACTCGGTGCCCGGCGGCGCGTTGGGGACGGTGTCAGGAGTCCCGGCGACGCTGGAACCGGGAGGGACGGCGGCGGCCACAGCGCACTTCTCTGTGCCCGGCAGCCAGCCCGAGGGCAACCTGACCGACACGGCGTCGGTGACCTGGATGGACCGCAACGGCAACCCGTACGGCTCGTTCACCAGCTCCTTCACGACGCTCGTCCACAACCTGCTCACGGGCGGCCGGCTGACGCTGGCGCCCGCGAACGCCGGCCCGAACGCGATCGGCACGACGCAGCAGCTGACCGCGACGCTCGTCGACCGCAACGGCGACCCGGTGGGCAACCGGACGATCACGCTCACCGTCACGGGCGCCAACCCGGGAACCTTCACCGCGACCACCAGCCCGAGCGGCGACGCGGTCTTCACCTACACGGGCGCCAACTCGGGAAGCGACGTCGCCCAGGCGACCTTCAGCGCCAGCGGCGTCACCCTGACCTCGAACACCTCTTCGATCAGCTGGGGCGCACCGCTGCAGCCGGTCGCGATCGGCGTGGTGACCGGCAACTTCTTCCCCAACCCGAACGACACCTGCACCTTCGGCGCCGATCAGACGAGCACGCCGGCCTTCAACCAGCAGTTCCCCGACATCCTGTTCAACCCGGCGACGGCGATGGTGCCGCACAACATCTCCGGCATCGACACGTTCACCAGGCCGTTCACCGACCTGACGGTGGACGTCAACGGCAACTACAACGGTCAGATCGTCGCCCAGGGCATGGGGCAGCAGGCCGGGAACGGATCGCTGACGGACTTCTACGCCGAGTTCACCGGCACGTTCATCGCCAACCAGCCGGGTGACGTGACGTTCGCCATCCAGCACGACGACGGGTACATCTTCGGCGTCGGCGGCGGCGCAACGCGCGTCAACGGGGACCTGGTCGGCAACCCGCCGGCGACGCCCTTCAACGGCTACGAGGTCGCGGCGTCGTTCAACGCCGGCGCATCTGGCTCCTCGCACAGCGGCACCGCGACGGTGCACTTCCCGGCTGCGGGCTCGTACCCCTTCGAGCTCGATTACACGGAGTGCA
>WNEY01001512.1_pt1 | contig 17113 bp, 14 predicted proteins | sample 5400531 | NCBI WGS metagenome assembly WNEY01 (sample SAMN13153338, study PRJNA577476) | soil metagenome | isolation source: 200 cm saprolite under Douglas fir tree site 1 | place: USA:California | collected 2015-04-18
ATCATCCCACGCAGCTCGGAACAGCCGGGGCTGCCGTCGGTCGCGCTATCGAACGCCGTCCTCCAATCGCTCGTGGCCCTGGGCCGAATCGAAACCAGGGGGGAGACCGTCCGGCTGATCGGGCGGCAAGTCCAACTGGGGCGTGAGGAACTCAGAGCGAAAGAACAAATTTCGCGCGCCTTTGAGGCGGCTCAGCTCGCCGTTCCGAACGCGCGCGACATTCTGACCAAGCTTCAGATCGATCGCCCGCGCGCCGAGAAAATCCTGCAAATCCTGCTGAAGGAAAAAGCCCTGCTGAAAGTGACGGAAGACCTGATCTTTCACCGCAGCGCGCTCGAAAAACTTCGCGCGCTGCTCGCCCGGCACAAGGAGAAAGAGGCGCGGATCAGCGTCTCCACGTTCAAGGAGATGACCGGCCTGAGCCGGAAGTACGCCATCCCCTTGCTCGAGTACCTCGACCGCGAGCGCGTTACCCGGAGGGAAGGAGAGGACCGGATTATCCTGTAGCTCTGCGGAATTTCCCGATCAGCGAGGACGCGCGCCGGGCCCGCGGTTTTTGCCCGCCTCATCCTTTCAGGTAAGGCTTCAGGACTTCGTAGACGAGCGGCACCGGCAACCCCACCACATTGAAGTAGCAACCGGAAATCCGCGTCACGAACCTGGACGCCAGCCCCTGGATGCCGTAAGCGCCCGCTTTGTCGAAAGGTTCACGGCTCCGGACGTAGGTGCGAACTTCCTCCTCGTCGAGTTGGCGAAATGTGACGAAAGTGGTCTCGTAGTCGAGCGCCTCAACGAGGGCCGGCGCCTGGACCAGGCAGACTCCGGTGTCCGGGCTAACGGGCTTCTCCAGAATCTGGCCATCGCAATCGACGACCGTGTCCGCCCCAAGGACCAAGGTGCCCGGACCGCGAGAGCCGGCGACGTCGAGCGCCTTTTCGCGTGCGGCCCGGCGAACGTAGTCTTCCGGAATCTCACCCTGGCGACGGACTTCCTGGACCTTGCTCGGGCACACCTCGAATTCAAAACCGGCGTTTTTCAGCAACTCCCTTCGCCGCGTTGAAGATGAGGCCAGGACCAATTGCATGGGTCGTGTGATTATACGAGGACGCTTTGAAGCGCCACAAGCCCTTTCCCGCCTCGTCGCGTTATGCTAAACTTTCCGCCGCTCGCTCCCATCTCTGCTCAATCTGGAAGGACCGACGTGGAAGAAATAGGGAACATATTGCCCGCAGTGCTCAGGAAACGTGTCCGCCTGGGAGAACTCACGCTGGTCGAATTGCTGGCACCCTTTTGGGCCCGAATCGCAGGGAAGCCCATTGCCCAACGCTCGCGGCCCGCCGCTTTTAAAGCCGGGACTTTGACTTTAATTTGCAACTGCCCTTCCTGGGCCGGGCAACTTCGCCAGATGGAAGAGGAGATCCGCGCGGAGATCAACAGCTTCCTCGGCAAGCCGATTGTCAAAAAACTTCGCGTGCAACGCAGTGATTCTCTCGAGACCCCCGGACTGCCGGAGTTCCGGCGCGAAGCCGCTTTCGCGTCTGCGCGAGTAAAGCCCGACTGAGCCCCCAAGCCCGTCGAGATAGTCCCCGGAGCCGGAAGAGCTCCCGAAACGTCTCCGAGGGGTCCGAACGCAAAAAAGGTAAACGATGGCCCTCAGCGAGAAAGACGTCCGCTACGTGGCCGAGCTTGCCCACCTGGAGCTGACCGAAGAAGAGGTGAAGCACTTCCTCACTCAGCTCGACTCGATTCTGCATTACATGCAGGCCTTGAACGAGCTGGATACGACCCAGGTCGAGCCGATGGCCCAGGTGACTTATCCCGCCGCCGAAAACCCTTCGCTGCGCCAGGACCAGCCCGTGAAAACGTTCGGCCAGACCGAGGCGCTGGGGAATGCCCCGGAGCAGGGCACAGGCTGCTTCAAAGTGCCGCGCGTCATCGAAAGAGAATAGGACCTGGCGCGAGACGCCGCAGACGAAGACCCGGCTTGACCGCGACCCGGACTTTCACGTTCGCGAGGGCCTGCCGAGCGAGGGTCCTTCATTGCCTATGGACTTGACGACGCTTAGCGTGGGAGAGCTTCGCGACGTCCTCACCCGGAAGAAGGCTTCGGCGGAGGAGGTCGTCCGGGCTCACCTGAAGCGGATTGAGGAAAAGGGCCAGAAGCTGCGGGCCTACCTCACGGTCACGCCTGAGCGCGCGCTCGAGCAGGCCAGGAAGGTGGACCGGCAAATCGCCGCCGGCGAGACGCTCGCACCGCTCGCCGGAGTCCCGCTCGCCGTCAAGGACGCCATCGTCACTCGGAACGCGCGAACGACGTGCGCGTCGAAAATCCTGGAGAATTACATCCCGCCCTACGACGCCACTGCGGTTTCGCGTCTCGAGGCCGCCGGGGCGTGCGTCGTCGGAAAGACAAACTGCGACGAATTCGCGATGGGCTCTTCGACCGAAAATTCGGCGTTCTTCCCCACGCTCAACCCGCACGACCTGACGCGCGTGCCCGGCGGGTCGAGCGGTGGCTCCGCAGCCGCCGTCGCCGCGAGCCTCGCCACCGTGGCGCTTGGCTCGGACACCGGAGGGTCCATCCGACAGCCGGCATCGCTGTGCGGGGTCGTGGGCATGATGGGGACTTACGGACGGGTCTCGCGGTACGGCCTGGTGGCATTCGCCTCTTCGCTCGATCATATCGGCCCGTTCGGCCGGTCCGTCCGGGACGTGGCGCTGGTGCTCAAGACCATTGCGGGACGCGACCCGAAGGACTCAACCACGGCCGAAGTCCCTGTGCTCGATTACGAAGCAGCCCTGGACGAGAAGGTGAGCGGTCTGAAGGTGGGCGTGCCGACGGAATACTTCAAGGGCCTCAGCCCCCAGACCGGGGACAATATCCAGAAAGGGATCAGCCTGCTCGAGAAGCTTGGTTGCAAGGTTGTGTCCATCAGCCTGCCGCACACCGACTATGCGGTGGCGTGTTACTACATCATCGCCACGGCGGAGGCGAGCTCAAATCTCGCGCGATACGACGGGGTGCGCTACGGCTTCCGCTCCTCCGAGCATGACGAGCTGAGAGACATGTACAAGAAAACGCGCAACCGGGGCTTCGGGGCGGAAGTCAAGCGGCGCATCATGCTCGGGACCTACGTGCTGAGCTCGGGCTACTACGACGCCTATTACCTCAAGGCCCAGAAAGTGCGAACGCTCATCACCCGTGACTTCATCGAAGCGTTCAACGAGGTTGACGTGATTGTTACCCCGACCTCGCCCATCCCCGCTTTCAAACTCGGCGAGCGCTTGGACGATCCCCTCCAGATGTACCTCGCGGACATATACACCGTCACCGCCAGCCTGGCCGGCATCCCCGGCATCTCCGTGCCTTGCGGGAAGACGAAAGACGAGCCGCACCTGCCCGTCGGCATGCAGATCCTCGCCAAACATTTCGACGAAGCGCGCTTGCTCCAAGTCGCCCACGCCTTCGAGCAGGCCGGCGGGTTCGAAATTACGTAGCGCTCATTTGCGGTTCAAGTCCGCGGTTTTTTGGTGGGCCGGGACGATGAGCCGCGAGACGAGCGACCCGACGAAGACCTCCAGTCTTAAGGGGCTGTTTCTTTTTCTAATGCACAACATGATGGGTGTTTCTTGGGGGGAAGAATGAGGACTTGAATGTAAGGAATAGCAAAGTCCGCAGGCGACTCTACGCTGCCTGCTGTTCGCTAACCCTTAAAGAGCGAATCGAATTTCTTCTTGGCGTCTTGGGGAGTCGAAGAGCGTTTACCCGCGCCCAGTCCAGGATGGGGAGAAAAATAGTCGCAGTAGTTTGCGGCTTCCTTATCCCCGACCCACTCGGCCTGGGTCTCGGCGCACTGGTTGTGTTTGCCGAGGTCGTAGAACCGGCAATTCCGGCAGCAGTGAAGGTCCGCGTCGCAATGCGAGCAGGTATCGCGGGTCCCCACGCGGCTGCCGGCCGCGAGCTCGATCGCCTCGCCGCATTTCCAGCAGCTCAACCGCATATTCGTCCGGGCGGGTGTGGCGAGCGACCACGGCGCTCGTCACATTCCTCCCGTCCCTACTGCGTGCGGGCGGCTTCGTCCTCGTCCGCAACCTCCGCGGCCACTCCCGGAGCGCCCGGCAGCGCCGCTTCACTCGGCAGTTCAGCGGGAACGCCGGCTTCAGGAGCGGGCGCCTCGATCTCCGTAAGCAACTGGAAGCTGCGGTAGAACTCAAGTCCCGTGCCCGCCGGGATCAAGCGACCCATAATCACGTTCTCCTTCAGGCCGCGCAGGTGGTCCACCGCGCCCCGGACAGACGCATCGGTAAGGACGCGGGTGGTCTCCTGGAACGAGGCCGCGGAGATAAACGACTCGGTGGCGAGCGAGGCCTTGGTGATGCCGAGCAGGAGCGGCCTTGCGGTCGCCGGCTTGCCGCCGCGGGCCATCACGCGGTCATTCTCCTCGCGGAACTTGAACTTATCCACCTGTTCTTCGAGCAGGAACTCCGTGTCGCCCACGTCTTCGACTTTCACCCAGCGCATCATCTGGCGGACGATGGTCTCAATGTGCTTGTCGTTGATGTTGACGCCCTGGAGCCGGTAAACCTCCTGGATCTCGTCCACGAGGTATTTCTCCAATTCCTTTTCGCCCAGGACGGCCAGGATGTCGTGGGGGTTGCGAGGCCCGTCCATCAGCGGCTCACCCGCGTGCACGCGCTCGCCCTCCTGGACCGACACGTGGACGCCACGAGGCAGCAGGTACTCTCTGGGCTCGCCGTGGTCGGGCTCCACGATGATCTTCCTCTGGCCTTTGGTCATTTCGCCGTACTTCACGGTACCCTCGATTTCAGCTATCACCGCCGGCTCGTGGGGCTTGCGGGCTTCAAAGAGCTCCACCACTCGCGGCAGACCGCCCGTGATGTCCTTCGTCTTGGTGGTCTCACGAGGGATCTTGGCGATCACGTCGCCCGGAGTCATTTCATCGTCCTCCTGCACCATGAGGTGGGCGCGGGAGGGCATCAGGTATTTCTTCGAGCCCTTCTTTTCGGTCCGGATGATGACCTGGGGTTGATATTTCTCATCCGTAGCCTCCTTGACCACCCACTGCGAGAGTCCGGTGACCTCGTCCACCTGCTCGTGCAACGTGACGCCGGACTCGAGGTCCTTGAACTGAACCGTGCCGGCCACTTCCGTGAGAATCGAGAAGGTGTAGGGGTCCCATTCGACGATGACGTCCTCCAGTTTGACCGGCGCGCCGTCGGCGAACCTGATCCTCGCGCCGTACACCACCGAGTGCCGCTCGCGTTCGCGGCCTTTCTCATCGACGATCAGCAAGGAACCGTTCCGGTTCATCACGACAAAGTTGCCGTCGCGGTTCGTGACGGTCGTGAGGCTGTGATACTTCAGGAAGCCGTTGCTCTTCGCTTCGAGCGTGGACTGCTCGGTGATGCGGCTGGCCGTCCCGCCGATGTGGAAGGTCCGCATGGTGAGCTGGGTGCCCGGCTCGCCGATCGACTGGGCGGCAATCACGCCCACAGCTTCGCCGATCTCCACCGTGCGCCCGGTGGCCAGGTTGCGACCGTAGCAACGCTCGCAGACGCCCCGGCGGGACTCGCAGGTGAGCACCGAGCGGATCTTGACTCGTTCGATGCCCGCGGCCTGGATCGCCGCGGCCAGGTCTTCGTTAATCTCCTGGTTGACGTCCACGATCAAGTTGCCTTCGTAGTCTTTGATCTGTTCCAAGGAGACCCGGCCGACGATGCGGTCGCGCAAAGGCTCGACCACTTCTCCGGCCTCCACGATGGGCTCGACGTAAATGCCGTCCACAGTCCCGCAGTCGAACTCGGACACAATCACGTCCTGCGCAACGTCCACAAGCCGACGCGTCAAGTAGCCGGAGTCCGCTGTCTTCAGGGCTGTGTCTGCCAACCCCTTGCGCGCCCCGTGAGTGGAAATGAAGTATTGCAGGACGTTCAACCCTTCGCGGAAATTCGCCGTGATGGGCGTCTCAATGATTTCGCCCGAAGGCTTGGCCATGAGTCCGCGCATGCCCGAGAGCTGGCGGATCTGCTGTTTGGACCCCCGGGCTCCGGAGTCCGCCATGATGTAAATGGGGTTAAGCTCGCCGGCCACGTCTTGCGCTTCCATGGCCTGGAACATTTCGTCGGCAACGAGGTCGGTCACGTTCGACCAGATGGCGATCACCTTGTTGTAGCGCTCGCCGTGGGTGATGGCGCCCTCCTGGTACTGCTTCTCGACGTCGATGACCTCCTTTTCAGCCTGGCCGACGAGTTTCGCCTTTTCTCCGGGGACGATCAGGTCATCGATGCCAATCGAGATGCCGGCCTTCGTCGCGTAGAGAAAGCCGAGGGCCTTGACTTCATCGAGGAGCTGGACGGTGGTCTCGAGGCCAAACCGCAGATAGCAATAATTCACCAGCGCGCCCAGTCCTTTCCTGCGGAGCAGCCCGTTGATGAAAGGCATCTCCTTCGGAAGATGGTCGTTGAAGATGACGCGTCCGACCGTCGTATTGATGAACTGGTTTTTCACCGTGATGGGTTCCGCGTGCAGGACGTCCTGGTCGTCGTAAGCCGTTGTGAGGTCGATGACCCGACCGGTGTACCGCAGGCGAACGGGCGTAAGAGTCTCGACTTCCGTCGCCTCCAAGGCCAGCAGGACTTCATCGGAGTTGGCGAAGGACCGGCCCTCGCCCTTGGTGCCGCGCTTCTCCTTCGTGAGATAGTAAATTCCGAGCACGATGTCCTGGGTCGGAACAGCCAGCGGCTGGCCGTTTGCCGGCGACAGGATGTTGCGAGAGGACAGCATCAGCACCGAAGCCTCAATTTGCGCTTCGGGCGAAAGGGGGATGTGAACGGCCATCTGGTCGCCGTCAAAGTCGGCGTTGAACGCGGTGCAGACCAGCGGATGGATCTTGATGGCCTTGCCTTCGACCAGCGCCGGCTCAAAGGCCTGGATCCCGAGGCGGTGGAGCGTCGGCGCGCGGTTGAGCAGGACCGGATGGTCTTTGATGACTTCTTCAAGGATGTCCCAGACCGCAGGCTCCTGCCGCTCGACCATCTCCTTGGCAGCCTTGATGGTGGTGCACTGTCCGGTCTGCTCCAGCCGGTGATAGATGAACGGCTTAAAGAGCTCGAGCGCCATCTTTTTCGGCAAGCCGCACTGGTGCAACTTGAGGTCAGGGCCTACGACAATGACCGACCGGCCGGAATAGTCCACGCGCTTTCCGAGCAGGTTCTGGCGGAAGCGCCCCTGCTTTCCTTTCAGGGTGTCGGAAAGCGACTTCAGCGGCCGGTTGTTCGCGCCGCGAAGGATGCGACCGCGGCGACCGTTGTCGAACAAAGCGTCAACCGCCTCCTGCAGCATGCGCTTTTCGTTGCGCACGATCACGTCCGGAGCGTGAAGTTCCATCAGCTTTTTCAGCCGGTTGTTCCGGTTGATGACCCGGCGGTAGAGGTCGTTCAGGTCGGAAGTGGCGAAGCGGCCTCCGTCGAGAGGCACGAGGGGGCGGAGCTCAGGGGGGATCACCGGGACGACGTCGAGGATCATCCACTCCGGCTTGTTCCCGGACTTCCGGAAGGCTTCGAGCACTTTCAAGCGCTTGGCATACTTGATCCGCTTCTGCTGCGAGGGGTCGACTTTCATTTTTTCGCGCAGCTCTTCCGCCAGCGCTTCGATCTCAACGCGCTTCAGCAGCTCTTTGATGGCCTCGGCCCCCATGCCGGCGCGGAACTTTCCCGGATGCTCCTGCTGGAGCTGTCGGTAGCGCTCTTCGGTCAGGAGCTCCTTTTCTTTCAAGGGCGCGTCTCCGGGGTCGATGACGACGAAGGCTTCGAAGTAGAGGACTCGTTCGAGGTCGCGGAGAGAAATGTCCAGGAGGTGGCCGATGCGGCTGGGCAAGCCCTTGAAAAACCACACGTGCGAGCACGGCGAGGCGAGTTCAATGTGGCCCAGCCGCTCGCGGCGGACCTTCGAGAGCGTCACTTCCACGCCGCACTTGTCGCAAATGACGCCCCGGTGCTTCATGCGCTTGTATTTTCCGCACAGGCACTCCCAGTCCGTCACCGGCCCGAAGATCCGGGCGCAGAAAAGACCATCCCGCTCCGGCTTAAAGGTCCGGTAGTTGATGGTCTCCGGCTTGGTGACTTCGCCGTGCGACCAGGACCGGATTTTTTCCGGCGACGCCAAGCTGATGCGGATGGCGTCGAACTCACCAATCAAGCTGACTCGGTCATAAGGGTTGCTTCGAAACAATGTTTGCCTCCTCCGACAAAGAGAACAAAATTCCCGCTGCCTCGCTCGACCGGGAGCCCGACCTTGCCGGCCTGCTCCCGACGAGTCGCCGACGCGTTATTCGGCCCTGACGGGCGCGACTTGTTCTTTCGGCTTCTTGATCAACTCCACATCCAGGCAGAGGCTTTGGAGCTCGCGTACGAGAACGTTGAACGATTCGGGAACGCCAGGCTCGATGGCGGCCTCGCCTTTCACGATGGCTTCGTAAATCTTTGCTCGGCCGTAAACGTCGTCTGATTTGGCCGTCAAGAGCTCCTGCAGGATGTAGGCTGCGCCGTAAGCTTCCAGGGCCCAGACCTCCATTTCTCCGAACCTCTGACCGCCAAACTGGGCTTTGCCCCCGAGCGGCTGCTGCGTAATGAGCGAGTACGGCCCGATGGAGCGAGCGTGGATCTTGTCGTCCACCAGGTGCGAAAGCTTCAGCATGTAGATGTAGCCCACGGTGACCTGCTGCTCGAAGGGTTCGCCGGTCATGCCGTCATAAAGCTTGACTTTGCCGGAACTGGGCAGCCCCGCCTTTTCCAGGTACTCCTTGATTTCCTTTTCGGTCGCTCCATCGAAGACGGGCGTTGAGAAGGGAACGCCGTCTTTCAACATGTGGGCGAAACCGAGCACCTGGTCGTCATCAAGGGAATCGATGTCCGCGGCGAGACGGTTGTTGCGGAACATGCTCTTCAGCTCTTTGCGAATGGCCTCGGCCCGCGAGTCCGCCGAAAGCCAGGCGCGGACTTTGACCCCCAGCTCCTTGGAAGCCCAGCCCAGGTGAGTCTCGAGGATCTGGCCCACGTTCATTCGGGAGGGGACGCCCAGCGGGTTCAAGACGATTTCAACCGGCGTACCATCAGGCAAATAGGGCATATCCTCTTCGGGCAGGATGCGTGCGATCACGCCCTTATTGCCGTGCCGGCCGGCCATCTTGTCGCCCACCGAGAGCTTCCGCTTCATGGCGATGTAAACTTTCACCAGCTTGATGACCCCGGGCGGCAATTCATCCCCTTTTCTCAGCTTCTGGGTTTTCTCGTCGGCAATCTTCCGGAGGATGTCGATCTGCCGGGAAGTCATCTCCTCGACCTCATCGATCTTTTCAAAGAGCGTGGGGTCCTTCTTGGCAATCTTGATCCTTTTCAGGTTCCGCGAGGAAATCCGCGCCAGCACGTCCCCGGTGAGTTCGGTCCCCTTGGTGAGAAGCCGCTTGTTGGTTTTTTCGTCGTGGAGGTCCGCCAGCAGCTTCTCTCCGCCCAGGAGCACGCCCAGGCGCTTCAAACGCTCGTCGTTCAAGATCCGGATTTCGTCGTGCAGGTTCTTTTCCAGGCGCGACACCTGGCCTGCTTCAATCGCCTTGGCGCGTTCGTCTTTCTCCGCGCCTTTCCTGGAGAAGATCTTCACATCCACCACGATGCCTTCAATCCCCGGCGGGCAGGTCAGGGAGGCGTCTCGGACGTCGCCGGCCTTTTCGCCGAAGATGGCCCGGAGGAGCTTCTCTTCCGGCGTCAACTGGGTCTCCCCTTTGGGAGTCACCTTTCCCACCAGGATGTCCCCGGGCTTCAGGTACGCGCCGATCCGCACGATGCCGCTCTCGTCCAGGTCTTTCAGCAAGGACTCGGAGACGTTGGGGATATCGCGCGTGATATCTTCCGGCCCGAGCTTGGTGTCGCGGGCCTCGATTTCGAACTCCTCGATGTGGATCGAAGTGTAGGAGTCCTCCTTCACCAGCTTTTCGCTGACCAGAATGGCGTCCTCGAAGTTGTAGCCGCGCCACGGCATGAAGGCGACCAGCACGTTCCGTCCGAGGGCCAGCTCGCCCCGGTCCGTGCAGGGGCCGTCGGCGAGCACCATCCCGGCGGCGACTCGCTGCCCCTTCCGCACGACGGGCTTCTGGTTGATGCAGGTGTTCTGGTTGGACCTGCGGAACTTCGTGAGCTGGTAAATGTCGGCGCCGACCTCGCGCGAGAGCTGCCCGCTGTGGCCGTCTCCCTCCACGCGGACGATAATGCGCTCGCTGTCCACGCCATCCACCACGCCGTTCCGTTTGCAGATGACGACCGCGCCCGAGTCGCGCGCCGTCACCTCCTCCATGCCGGTCCCGACCAGCGGGGCTTCGGCCCGCAGGAGCGGGACGGACTGGCGCTGCATGTTCGAACCCATCAGGGCGCGGTTGGCGTCGTCGTTCTCGAGGAAGGGAATCAGCGACGCCGCCACACTGACCAGTTGCTTGGGGCTGACGTCGATGTAGGCAATCTCATCCCGGCGCTTGAGGACGAAGTTGCCGGCCTGGCGCGCATTGACCAGCTCAGGGACGATCCGTCCTTTTTCATCCACCTCGACGTTTGCCTGGGCGATGATGTACTGGTCCTCCTCCCAGGCGGAGAGGTAGAAAGAGTAAGGGTCGTACTCGACCGCCTTTCGCCTCTTCTCGCGAAGTTCCTCATTGACCTTCTCGATCTCGCCGAGCTCCACGTGTTCGCCCACTTTCCAGGAGCCGTCACCGCCGTGGGACACCGTCGCATAGTCAATGGTTCTCCCGTTGCGCACCTTCCGATACGGGCTCTCAATGAAGCCATACTCGTTGATGCGGGCATAGCAGGAGAGCGAGGAGATGAGGCCGATGTTGGGTCCTTCCGGGGTCTCGATGGGGCAGATTCGCCCGTAGTGGGTCGGATGGACGTCCCGGACCTCGAATCCCGCCCGCTCGCGAGAAAGGCCGCCGGGTCCCAGGGCCGAGAGGCGCCGCTTGTGCGTGATCTCCGACAGCGGGTTCGTTTGGTCCATGAACTGGGAAAGCTGGGAGGAACCAAAGAATTCCCGGATCGCCGCCATGACCGGCTTGGCATTGATCAGGTCGTGCGGCATCGCCGTGGACATTTCCTGGTAAACCGACATTTTCTCTTTGATGGCGCGCTCCATGCGCACCAGGCCCAGGCGGAACTGGTTTTCGAGCAGCTCACCGACGGCGCGAACGCGGCGGTTCCCCAGGTGGTCGATGTCGTCCACGACGTAATTCCCCCCGGGGTTTTTGCGAAGCCGCAGGAGATATCGGATCGCGGCGAAAAAGTCCTCCGGGTCGAGCGTCCGCTTGTCGAGAGGCAACTGGACCGCCGAGTGTTCGGAATGTTCCGTGGCCAGAGTGCCTTCGCATCCCCGCAACACTTCGGAGCAGATGTTCCCCTCGCGCCGGCCCACGAAGATCTTCTCCTGGTCAACGATCACGTAGAAATTGACCCTGGGAAGGTTTCTGGCGTCTTCGAGCTCGAACTCCGTCTCCCGATCATCGATTCGTTTCTTGAGCTTTGTGAAGTAGCCGAGCTTGATGTTGAACTTCAGCCGGCCCACGCGCGAGAAATCGTACTTGCGCGGGTCAAAGAACATGCCGGTGAAGAGTTGGGTGGCCGTCTCGAACGTCGGCGGGTCGCCCGGGCGCATTTTCCGGTACAATTCAATCAACGCTTCCTGGGGCGACTTCACGGTGTCACGCTTCAGGGTCTGGCCGATGACGACGCCCGCGTCGTCGCGCTCGGGGAAAAAGACCACGACCTCCGCAATCTTCGATTCCTGAATGGAGTTGAGCGCGCTCGGCGTCAGCTCGTTGTTCGCCTCCAGCAAGATCTCGCCCGTCGCGGGGTCCACGACGTCCGCGGCGGGATAGGCCCCTTCCAGGTCTTGCGGCGCGACCTCCACTTGGGTGATGTGCGCCTTCTGGATCTCCTTCAAGACCGCCGGCGTGATCTTCTTCCCTGCCTGCAGAATGGCCTCATGAGACCGCAGGTGCTCGATGGACTTCGAAATCTTGCAGCCCACCATGCCTTCCGAGACCTCCCAGAAAAGCTTCCGGTCCCGGAGGGAGATCTTTTCCACCTGGTAAAAAGACTTGACGATATCGGCGTCGCTCTTCAGTCCGAGCGCGCGGAGGAAGATGGTGGCAAGAAACTTGCGCTTCCGGTCGATCCGGACGTAGATGACGTTTTTGGCATCGTACTCGAATTCGACCCAGGACCCCCGATAAGGAATGATCTTTCCCAGGAAGTAAGTCTTCTGCGGGTTGGATTCAAAAAAGACGCCCGGCGAGCGGTGAAGCTGGCTGACGATGACTCGCTCCGTCCCGTTAATGATGAAGGTCCCGTTTTCGGTCATCAGGGGAATTTCGCCGTAATAGACCTCTTGTTCCTTGATGTCGCGGATGCTCCGCTGACCGGTGTCGCTGTCCTTGTCGTAAAGGGTCAGGCGGATGGTGACTTTCAGGGGAGCGGCGAACGTCATGCTCCGCTCCTGGCATTCCGTCACGTCGTACTTGAGCTGCAGGGCGACCGGGTCACCGCACTTGTTGCAGAAGGTGACCACGTTCTTGTTGAAGGTGCCGCACTTCGAGCACAGGACGTCGCCGACTTTGAAGGGGTCGGTGATGACCGTGTGACCGCAATTCTTGCACGTGCTCCGAAGATGGTGGAGCCCCCGCAAGTTGCCGCATTTGCATTCCCAGTTCCCGATGGAGTAATCCACGAAGTCCAGCTGCGCAATTCCGCGGAAGTCCGTAATCGGAAATACGGAATTGAAGACGGCTTGCAGGCCCACGTCCTCCCGCTCCGAAGGGAGGAGGTTCATTTGCAGGAAACGGTCATAAGACCGCTTTTGGACCTCGATGAGGTTAGGAATCTGAATGACTGACGGGATCTTGGAAAAATTAATGCGCTGACGGACCGCTCCGTTCCCACCGTTGGGCATTCCGTTTTCTCCTTGCTTGAATTTTCAAAATTCCGCCGGGCGATGGCACCGAAACACATTGGAAAAAAGGACCGGTGCAGGACCCGAACATGAGGCTGCAACGCTCATTCGCGCGCCGCCGGAAACTCGAAACCCGTTGCGTTCGGCGCGACCGAGAGGGCCTCCGAGTTCCGGCGATTCCCCTGAGGGTAATGGGAAGAGCCACCAAGACCTGTCCCCGCCCGCGCAAGCCGATCGAAAATAAACTACTTGATTTCGACTGCGGCGCCGGCCTCGGTAAATTTCTTCTTGATAGCCTCGGCCTCTTCTTTGTTGATGCCCTCTTTGATCGGCTTGGGCGCCCCATCAACCAGATCCTTGGCTTCCTTGAGGCCCAGGCTGGTGACCTCGCGGACTGCCTTGATCACGTTGATCTTATTGGCTCCTATACTGGTCAGAACGACGGTGAATTCCGTCTGTTCTTCGGCGGGAGCGGCTGCCGCAGAGGGAACCCCCGCCGCCGCGCCGGCCATCACAACCGGGGCCGCTGCCGACACCCCCAAGGCCTGCTCGAGCCTCTTGACGAGGTCAGAGGCCTCCAGCAGGTTCAAGCCCTTGATTTCTTCAACGATCTTTTCTATCCGTTCCGACATCGTATTGTTCGCCTCCTAAAGAATCCTGCCAAACGTCGCGCTCCGGAGGAGCGACTCCTCGCCGCCCAGTCTAGCCACCGGCCGGCTCGTTGAACTTCTTCTCCTTGACCGCCTGTTGCAGCGTAACGACGAGATTCCGTGCCACGGCGGAAACCGCCGTCGCCAGGGCCCGGGCCGGCGAATTGATCAGGAAAAGCACCTTGGAGAGCAGCGCCTCTCGAGAGGGAAGACTGGCCAGCGAGACAAACTCGGCAAGGGAAATCACCCTTCCCTCAACCACACCCGCCTTGAACACGAGGGCCGGATTTTCCTTTGCATAGGCCGTCAAAGCTTTCGCGAGCGCGACCGGATCAGTTTCGGTAAAGGCCAGGGACGTGGTTCCGCGCAGTTTTTTGGCCGCAGGCTCCACCATCGTTCCTTGCGCGGCCCGCTCGATCAGACTGTTCTTGACGACTTTGTACCGGGCGCCCGCCCCGGCAATCTTGCGACGAAGATCGGCGTCCTGGCCCACCGTGATTCCTTCAAATCCCGAAAGGACCACACAATGCGCTTTTTCGAGCGTCTGGTGAATGGCCTCGGCCTGCTTCTGTTTTTCCTCTTTGTTCACCGGCTCTCCTCAGATCCGTCGAATCAAACCGCTTCCACGGACGCCAGGTCGATCGGGAATCCGGGCCCCATCGTGGACGACACGACAATGCTCTTCACGAAGCGCCCTTTGGCTGAGGCGGGTTTCGCCTTCAGGACGCTCGCGATCAACGAATGCGCGTTCTCGGCAAGCTTATCGGGCTCGAAAGAGACTTTGCCGATGGCGCAGTGAATGATGCCTGTCTTGTCCACCCGGAATTCCACTTTCCCGGCCTTGACCTCTTTGACCGCGCGCCCGACGTCCATGGTCACCGTCCCGGTCTTGGGGTTGGGCATCAGACCCCGGGGACCCAGGATCTTGCCCAGCTTGCCCACAGACTTCATCATGTCCGGAGTGGCGACGACCGCGTCGAATTCCATCCAGCCGCCCTGAATTTTCTGGACCATGTCTTCGCCGCCAACCTCGTCCGCTCCCGCTTCCCGCGCCTCCCCGACCTTTTCGCCGGAGGCGATGACCGCGACGCGCTTCGACTTCCCTAGACCGTGCGGGAGGACAACCGTGCCTCGGACCATCTGGTCGGCGTGTTTGGGGTCCACGCCAAGCCGCATGGCGACTTCGACCGTTTCATCGAATTTTGCGTACGCCACTTTCTTCAGGACCGGCATGGCATCCGCCAGGGTGTAAGGGCGCTTTTCCACCTGCTGGACGGCTTCTCGAAATTTTTTACCGCGCTTCATCGTCTCGATCTTCTCCGCTCCGTCGAAATTGCCATCCGCTCATCACGCCGCCACGAATTCAGCCAATGACTCCGAGGTTGCCCCCCCCCATAGAACTCCCGGCCGTCACGGGACGATTTCGATCCCCATGCTCCGCGCAGTCCCTTTGACCGTCGCGATGGCTGCTCCCAGATCGCGGCAATTCAGGTCCGGCAACTTCGTCTTGGCAATCTCTTCCACTTGCTTTTCGGTGACCTTTCCCACCTTGTTCTTGTTGGGCTCACCCGAACCTTTCGCGATGCCGGCAGCACGCTTTAAGAGCACCGAAGCAGGAGGCGTCTTGGTGACGAAAGAAAAGCTCCGATCGTGATAGACCGTCATGACCACCGGAATAATCAGTCCTTCCTGATCTTTTCCCGAAGTCTTGGCATTGAACGCCTTGCAGAACTCCATGAGGTTCACGCCATGCTGGCCGAGGGCCGGTCCGACCGGGGGCGCGGGGGTTGCTTTGCCCGCCGAAACCTGGAGCTTGACTACCGCTGAAACCCTCTTCGCCATAAGTCCTTCCTCGGTCTTGCCGGTCCGATGCGGGGTCCGTCAGGGCAGCGGCACAGCTATCCGCCGGCCGCGTACCTTCTGCCTAGGGCTTCTCCACCTGATAAAAATCCAGCTCCACGGGCGTCGAGCGACCGAAAATGGTGACCATCACGCGGAGCGTCGAGCGATCGTCGTTGATTTCGTCCACGATGCCCGTGAAGTCCTTGAAGGGGCCGTCGGTGATCTTGACGTTCTCCCCTTTATCGAACATCAATTTCGGCTTGGGATGTTCCGCAGCCACTTCCACGCGGTGAACGATCCGGTCCACTTCCTCGACCGTCAACGGGCTCGGCTTCTGGCCCGAACCTACGAACCCCGTAACGCGGGGCGTGGAACGCACCAGGTGCCAGGTGTCGTCGTTCAGATCCATCTCCACCAGGACGTACCCCGGGTAGAAAAGCTTCGGCGTCACGACCTTTTTCCCGCCCCGCATTTCAATAACGTCTTCGGTCGGGACCATGATCTCGCCAAACTGCGACTCCAGTCCGGACGCCTGGATCCGGCTCTTCAAAGTCTCCGCCACCTTCTTTTCGAAGCCCGAATAGGTGTGAATGATGTACCAGCTCTTAGTCACGACCTCATTGCTCGATTTCGTCAAGAATTCCTTCTCACTTCCGGAGCCGAAGCTCCGTTGATTATCTCTTGTGCAAGAAAAACCCCAGGACTTTCGCCACCAGGCGTGAAAACGACTGGTCGCAGATCCAAAAATAAAGGCCGAAGAGAAAAGTCGTCAGGATCACCATGACCGTTGTGCCGTAAATTTCCTGTTTACTCGGCCAGGTCACCCGCCGCATCTCGACCCGAACGTCCGAGTAGTACTCGCGCAGCCGGACCAGCGGATTCTTCTGGAGGCTCAGCTCGTCGGCCATTCTTCATCCCCTCGCGTCGCGCGGCCGCTTGTCACGTGTCGCAACGCTTGTTCGTTGGCAGGGGCGGAGGGATTCGAACCCCCACGACCGGTTTTGGAGACCGGCAGTCTAGCCATTAAACTTACGCCCCTTTAAGAGCAGTGACGAGTCATCAATGACGAGTGACAAGCGTGTGCACTGCTTGGACTCGTCCCTTGCCACTTGGCACTCGTCACTTTACTTCCTTATGCACCGTGTGGTGCCTGCAGGCCGGACAGAACTTTTTCAGCTCCAGCCGGTCCTGCTGCTTCTTTTTGTTCTTCGTCGTCGAGTAGTTGCGATTTTTGCAATCGCTGCATTGCAAAGTTATGATTTCTCTCATCGCTCGACCCCGGTTGGCTTGACCGTTACTTGAAGAGGATGTGCGTCAGGTCCCGTATTCAGGAGTCATCCGCGTTCGAGGACTATTGCAGCACATCGGTGACGGTGCCGGCGCCGACGGTGTGGCCGCCCTCGCGGATCGCGAACCTCAGCCCCTTCTCCATCGCGATCGGCGTGATCAGCTCGATCTCGAGCGCCACGTTGTCCCCCGGCATCACCATCTCCGTCCCGTCCGGCAGCTTTGACACCCCCGTCACGTCCGTCGTCCGAAAATAAAACTGCGGCCGGTACCCCGTGAAAAACGGCGTGTGCCTCCCCCCTTCTTCCTTCGTCAAAATGTACGTCTC
>WNEY01005619.1_pt1 | contig 17093 bp, 16 predicted proteins | sample 5400531 | NCBI WGS metagenome assembly WNEY01 (sample SAMN13153338, study PRJNA577476) | soil metagenome | isolation source: 200 cm saprolite under Douglas fir tree site 1 | place: USA:California | collected 2015-04-18
TGGCCACTGCCAGCGAATTCGAACACCACCAGGGGTGACCACGCATACAGCACAAGGCGCTCTGGGTCGCTGCCGTGGCGTTGCAGGAGGCGCATGAGCACGCCAAGGGTGGCCAGATCGAACAGCACCATGGCCGCTTTCATCCCCCTGACACTATCCGGAACGACTGTGGTGATGAGGGCAAACAGCATCTGGGCCCCAGGCGGATAAATCGTAATCAGCCCGGGTCGATTGATATGCGGGTAGATAGTAGTATCGCGCAGGGGCACCAGGGCATCGGCTTCTGGCGGATAACGATAGGGGTTGATCCCGGCGCGCTGCACCCGGCCGTCCCACACATAGCGGTACAGGTCACTGGAGAGCACCAGCGGGGAAAAGAGCACTAGGCATCGGAAGAGCACGGCAAATCCGAGAATAATCGCCAGACCGGCGGGCGTAGAACCGGACGGCTTTCTGAACACCACGCCCACGGCGCACCCATAGAGCCCAAAGAGGGGCAGAAACACCCATGGGTAGGTAGCAATGGTGAAGTCCTGCAGGTACAGGAGGGTTGAGACGCTGCCGATGATGACCATTAGCAGCGTCCGGGAAGGTCGCCACCCCATGTTGGTTCCTTGTGCTCTGGCTATCATGCTCCCTGCACCATGTGGATACGTGCCGTGCTAGTGATCCACCCCGCCAAACTGGGTACTGCGTACTGCAATGGGCCCCGCCAGTATGGCGGGGCAACTAGCCGTGCGCAGCACTAGAAGCTCCAGAGCCAGCCACAGCCACGGCAGGGGTCGGGGGCAACCTCTGACTCAAAGTCCTGACGAAATTGTTGGTAGCGCTCGCCGTTCCAGACGTGCGCAAACTCGGTAGTGAACGCATTTCCCAGCACCAGGTTACGATAACTCTTGGTGGTCCACGGGGAGATACAGCAGGGCAGCACATTGCCATTGGCGGTCACATAGCTCAGCGTCCATGGCCGCTGGCAACCAGCCCAGGGGCGCTGGTCCGGGGCTGCGCCATTGAGGCTCTGTATGGGGGTCGTGGCCCCAGAGGCTTTGAACGTAATGCCATACTGCTGGGCCAGGGTTTCTGCCTCACCAAGCAAGCCTTGTTCGCACTCTTCAAGCCGACGATGCAACGATTGCTCCTGGACCGCCAGGCCTTGCCCGTAGAACACTAACCGTTGCGCATTCACCTCCGGCACGCCAAGCTGGGCCGCCAGCCGGATGAAGGCGGGGAGTTCGTCCAGGTTGGTCTTCAGGGTGGTAAACCACATGGAGACCCGTGGCCTGCTGCATCCCTGCTGCTGCAGCAAGCTCACCAGGTAACCCACGTTGCGGATGACCCGTGCGAACTGATCGACGCCTCTGATCCTGGCATACGTTTCTCGGGTGGCCGCATCCATGGAGACGCGGTATTCGTCCAGGCCGCTGTCGATGAGCTGCGCGGCGCGTTTCTGGGTCAGGCTAATGGCATCAGAGTTGAACAGTACCGTGGCACCCCTGGTCTTGAGATAGGCCACAATCTCGAAGATCTGCTTGTTGAGGAGCGGTTCGCCAATGCCGTGCAGCACCACCCGTTCCAGCACCGGGAACTGGTCGACCAGCCGTTGGACTTCAGCCAGGGTGAGGTCCTTGGGCGGTTCGAGCGTGTTGAAGGTGCGGAGACACGTTTGGCATTCCGAATCACAGCGGTTCGTGGTTTCGAGATAGAGAGTATGAGGGAAGGTCGGGACCATAGCCGGACGCTTCGACGTGTCCATGGCAAGCCTCCAAACAGGTTGAGATACGCACTCACTTTGCCGAGACCACCGTGGTGCAGGCGCTCCCAACTTTGGGAAGATCTTCATGCGGGACTTGTTCCCAGTCAAGCACAATGTGGTCATGGCGTGCAAACGGACAGTAGGGGTCTGGGGCCCGCAAGTCACCAAGCACCGCACGTCGGCCAGCACAGCCACCCCGGCACGGGCAGCCCGCACAGGCGCTGGGAGAGCTGCTGGCAGCACGAAATTCCGGGGTTTGCGTAATGTCCTCGCCCAATGCCTGCAAGTCGGCCAGTGTCAGCTGGCTGTGCGGCCAGTAGGTGCATGGTAAGATGCGGCCATCAGGCGCCACCCGCACCGTGGAACGACCACAGGCAGGTCCAGCAAACCCCTCCAGGCCTAAAACTCCAGCCAGGACCGGTTCTGTCGTGGCCACCAGGCGTGTGGTCTGGGCGAGGCGTGTGAAGCCGTCCCAGAATTGCTCGTACGTGAGCGTAAACTGATCGGTTTTCGACGGTTGATAGACATTCACCCGCAGGTTGGCACCGGTGGTAGCTGCCATCTGGGCCAGTGCGGCCAGTTTGTCGTAGTTGATACCCATCATCACGGCGGTCACAGTCACGGTGACGCCTAAATGGGCTCAACGCTCCATGGCTGCCATGACGGCACGCCAGTTGCCCTCGCCTCGAAAGGCGTCATGCTCGCGTGCGGTAGGGAAGTCTAATGAAAACTCCACGCTGTGAAACCGTTTGACCTCGTCGTCAGTGAGCATCTGAATACTGGCACTGTTTGAGGTGATGCTGGTTTTGATCCGCTGCGTCGCCAGATAGTCGAGAATGGCCCGATACTCTGGGTGAAACCCGTTCTCCCCAACGCCAAGGTTCATCGATCCGACCGGAATGCTGTCACAGATTTGCCGCACGTCATGCAACGTCAGGCGGTTCAGCTGCATGTCCGGGCGATAACAGTGCGGACAGCGCAGGTTGCACTCATTCGTCAGGCCGATACCAACAGAAAAGGCCATCACGCTAGTCTCTCCATGCATAACGTAGTGTTGTCGCAAGCAAGTGATACCCGGCCAGGAGACTGCCTTTGACTGTCCCTGCCACCTTGGAACGCCCAATCCGTTTGTGACAACTCACGGGCACCTCAACAATGCGGTACCCCTTTTTGGCTGCCTTCACCACCATTTCAACAGGCCAGCCGTATGTTTTATGCCCCATTTCTAGGGTGCCAAAGGCGGGAGTCGTAATGGCGCGAAACGGGCCAATATCCGTCAGGGCCAGGCCGTAGAGTAGCCGCACCAGGCTGGTGACCACCCGGTTCCCCACACGTTGCTGCGGCGTCAGGCCGCTTTGATCACCCCGACCTGTGGTGCGCGAGCCCAGGACGAGATCGGCCTGGCCATCCAGGATGGGTTGCAGCACCCGCGGCATTTCAGCCGGGTCGTCACTCCCATCACCGTCAAGGAACACTAGAATATCGGCCTGGCGTGCCGCGAGTGCACCGGCCAGGCATGCCGCGCCATAGCCGCGCTGTGGTTCCTGGATCACGGTGGCCCCGGCGGCTTGTGCCACGGCGCCTGTGCCATCGCGGCTACCGTTGTCGACGACAATAACCTCGTGGACGAGGTCGCGGGAGACGGCCCGGACCACCTCACCGATAACGGCGGCTTCATCCAGGGCTGGGATAATCGTCACAATGCGCATAGGGGTGTCCTTTGCTGTCACCTCTGTGTCTTACGTGCAGCGGAGCAGAAACCGCCCGAGGCCCGTTTGGCCTTTGGGGCTTCGTGCGAGCCACTGATGCAGGAACAGATCCACACCCACGCTGCGGCCGGCATGGCTGTGCGCAAAGACGAGATGTGGGACGATGAGGAGCGGCCAGATCCAGTGCCACTCGCCTGGGACCGAGTAACTGCCGAGGGCAATGTTGAACTGCCACAGGGCCCCGCCAAGGCCGCTCAGGACTGTGCATAGGCCCAGCAGGAGGGACAACCCAAGGGCCATTTCGACCACAAAAGTCATATAGCCAAAAAAGGGATTTAAGGTGGAGTTGGGAAACACCACGGTCTCCAGAAACGCCTTGTAGAACTGCAAGGTGGGATGCTGAATCTCCTGCCAGATCCAGTTGGAAAGCCATCCAAAGCGCTGCCCCTGGGCATTGAAGACCCAGGGGGCTTTTTGCAGCGCCGCCTGTAGCCACAGAATACCGAACATGATGCGCAATAGCCCGACAGAAAGTCCTGGCAACTGCTGGGTAAAGATGTTCATGGCCTGCTCCTTTGGTGTTGAGGGCTGCCATGCCCCGTAGAATCCCTATCGTCCCATGCTAGGCAACCGTGTTATACCAGTCGAGAATCTCACTCCCAGTCATGAACACCACGCCAGCAAACTGGCGGATGTAGGTAAAGATCATATCATAATACTTGATGCGGTGGGGTACACCCGTGATGTAGGGATGCGTCGAGATGGCCATGATGCGCGCACTTGCAGCGCCCTCCTGGTAGAGGGTATCGAAGTGGTCACGGGTGCGCTCGAAAATTTCCGGCGAGCGGTGGTGCTGAATGATATAGATGGGGATATCGTTGATCTCTACCGTATAGGGGATGGAGACCAGAGAGCCGCTCTTGACCTTCATCCGATAGGGCTGATCGTCGTTACACCAGTCGCAGACGTACTCAATACCTTCGGCGGCTAAAATGTCCGGCGTGTTAAAAGTTTCGGCCAGACCGGGACCCATCCAGCCGCGTGGGGCTTTGCCAGTATAGGCTTTGATCGTGCTGATACTGCGCTGGATCACGTCGCGCTCGTCCGTCTCCGTATTGAGTGCGCGCTGGATAAAGCCGTGGCCGAGGATCTCCCACCCGGCGGCGAGGCTGGCGTCGACAATCTGCGGATAGGAGTTACAGATGGACGCATTGAGACTTACCGTGGCGCGGATGCCGTGCCGGTCCAGCACTTGCTTCAGACGCCAGAAGCCGACGCGCAGACCGTAGTCAAACCAGCCAAAGTTAGCAATATCGGGCAGGACGGTGACGCCCTGGGGCGACGGCAGGACCGTACGGGCCATGGGAGCGTTGATATCCCACTCTTCCACGTTAATGACCGGCCAGACGGCAACGCGGGCATGGCCCGGCAGTTGCAGCGGTTGGCGCGCAAAAATCGGCGTGTAGTCAGCACGGGGGTTCGCCATAAAGACCTCCACAGGATGGTCGGCTTCAGCCAACAAAGACACGAGATGTCGCGCATTGTACACACGGGAGAAAGCCCTGCCAAGCCCTGAAGAGAGGGAGCAAAGATTGCCTTGCCCCTGTATGAAGGGATGTCCAGGGGAGTGGATTACGCATGGTTCTCAGGACGATCGGTTGGCGCCGGGATGACTGCCTCGGCAGGGGGATAGAGGATTGAGGCAAGTACCGACAGGAGGAGGACGCCAACAACGACGGCAAGGGCCAAGTATACGGGTATGTGGTAGACATCGGCCAGCAGCATCTTGGTGCCGATAAAGGTCAACACTACGGCCAGGCCATAGCGCAAGTAATGAAAGAGTCCCATGAGCCCGGACAGGGCAAAAAACAGCGAACGCAGCCCCATAATGGCAAAGACATTGGACGTATACACAATAAACGGATCAGTGGTGACGGCCAGCACGGCTGGGATGGAATCCAGCGCAAAGACGACGTCGGTCACTGCCACCGTCAACAACACCAGGAATAGCGGGGTCGCGAAGCGCCGCCCATCCAGCGTCACGAAGAATTTCTCCGCGTGATACGCCGTGGTGACGGGCACGAAGCGCGTGAAAAGCCGTATGACAGGATTCTGCTCAGGGTGGACTTCTGTGTGTTGCTGGAAGACCATCTTCACGCCAGTGAAGACCAGAAAGCCACCAAAAATATACAGCACCCAATAAAACCTCTGGATCAGGACCATCCCTACGGCAATCGCTATGCCGCGCATGAGCAGCGCACCGACAATACCCCAAAACAGCACCTTGTACTGATAGACTGGAGGCACGCTAAAATACGACAGGATCATGAGAAAGACGAAGAGGTTATCGACACTCAGGGATTCTTCAATCACATAACCGGTGAGGAAGGCCAGGGCGGCATCGTGGCCACGCCACAGGTACACGCCAAGATTGAAGAGGAGCGCCAAAGCAATCCACATGGCACTCCAGCGCAGGGCTTCTTTGACCCGCACAACGTGTGCCTGACGATGGAATACCCCTAGATCGAGCGCCAGCATCACGAGCACGAACGTACCAAAGCCCCCCCACAGGAGCACCTGGTGCGCCATTGCATGTCTTTCTATGAGATGCATACAAGAAAGACGTCCTCTCCCTTCCCTGGGGGGAGAGGGCGTCAGGACTTCTCCTGCATGGGCTTAGCGCGGGCGGCCAACACCCTGACGGGCCATGGCTTGCAAGCGGGCAATACGTTCTTCTGTCGCAGGATGCGTGCTAAACAAGCGCACCAGGGCACCCCGAGAAAACGGGTTAATGATGAACAGGTGAGCGGTGGCTGGAGAACCTGCCGTCATCGGTATACGCTGACTCCAGGCCTCGATTTTACGCAGGGCACTGGCCAAGGCCAGCGGATTCCCGCTGAGCCGCGCGCCATGCTCGTCAGCCAAGAACTCCCGCGAACGCGAGATCGCCATCTGAATCAGCATGGCGGCTAGAGGGGCAATGAGCACCCCCAACAGCGCGGCCACAGGATGACCACCCTCATCATCACTGGAGGATCGCCCGCCTAACATGGCGCCCCACATCGCCATATTGGCCAGATGGCTCAAGGCCCCGGCTAGGGTTGCAGCCACGGTCATAATGAGCGTGTCGCGATTCTGCACATGCCCCAGCTCATGGGCGAGCACCGCTGCCAGTTCTTCACGATCCAGCAGGCGGAGGATCCCTTCCGTCACCGCGACAGCAGCATTTTGGGGATTACGTCCCGTGGCAAAAGCATTCGGGGCCTCCTGAGGAATGATGTAGACCCGTGGCATAGGAATCTGCTCGCGCTGCGCCAGTTGACGTACGAGCGCAAATAACTCCGGAGCCTGTGTTTCATCAACTTCCTGGGCACCGTACATCCGCAACACGATCTTGTCTGACCACCAGTACGAGGCAAAGTTCATCACGCCGGCAAACACCAGCGCGATCATCAAGCCCCCACGCCCACCCAGGGCCTGCCCCACCATGAGCAGGAGCGCTGTGAGTGTGGCCAGGAGCAGCATGGTTTTCAAGCGATTCATCCCACGCCTCCTTCCAACGGCTGTGTATAGATGCGTACATATTTTACGATATTCCTGGGGAAATATACGTCTTACAAACACCATTCAGCAAATAGAAATTCCCTTTTGCCTTTTGCGGTGTGGCTCGTTAGGATCCTGCAACATGTAAGATTACTGGTGTGATATCATGGCGACGAAGGATCGAGGCACCTATGTCAGAAAATGCACTGCTCAAGGCTCTCCATGAGACCATCGCCCCTGCCAGAGTGTACACCGACCAGCAGACGCTCAGTGTCTTAGCGCGCGACGCCCTCCACCCAGGACGGCTGCCCGGCTGGAGCGTCGCCCAACCGTTGTGCGTGGTACGTCCAGAGCATACAGCGGAGGTGGCTGCAGTGCTACGCTTCGCCACGACCCACCGTATCCCAGTGATCCCGGTCGGCGGTGGGAGTGGCCTGATGGGTGGGGCTGCGTCAGTGGTACCGGGGCTGGTGCTGGACTTGCGCGGGCTCCAAGCTATCCACATCCGACCAGCAGACCGCATGGCTGACGCCGGAGCTGGAGTGACGATCCAGGCGCTGAATCAGGCTGCCGCCCCCCACGGGCTGATGTGCGCGCATGATCCATGGACCGTAGCCGTCGCCACCGTTGGGGGGACGATTGGTACCAATAGTCTCGGCTATCTGGGGGGAAAATACGGCGCCATGGGGGACCAGGTGCTCGGGGTCGAGGCCGTGCTGCCGACTGGTGAGATCATCACCACGCGGGCGGTCGAAAAGTCGTCCACTGGCCCGGGACTGCACCGCCTGTTTATTGGTGCCGAAGGCTGCTTCGGGATTGTGACTCGGGCCACGCTGCGCCTGTTCCCCATCCCCCAGGAACGCCTGCTCCAGGGCTGGGAGTTTGCGCATTTTGACCTGGGCTTTACGGCGATCCAGGCATTATTACAGGCTGGTGTGCGTCCCGGTCTGCTCGAGTATAGCGATGAGGGCCCAGCGGTGGATTATGCGCCCCCGGCTACTCTGCTCATGAGCTTCGAGGGCCCACGGCGGGTGGCCCAGGCTGAAGCGGAAGAAGCGCTCAGTCTCTGTACAGCGCACCAGGGCCGTCAGCTGCCCCAATACCATGCTGAGGAGTTCTGGGCCCAGCGTCACGATTCCGGCGATGCCTACGCCGCGGCGCGGGCTGCCGGGCAGACCTGGAACCGCTACCTGCGGCGCCATCCACTCGATTATCTGCACGTTGCCCTGCCCCCCTCTGCCGTGCTCGACTACCGCCACCAGAGCCTGGAGATTCTAGCCCAGCACCGCCTGCACGTCCTGCACACGGGCCTCTGGGGTCACGCCGGCCTGTTCAACATTGCCTTCTCAGGCGCCGACGCGACCACGTTCGCCACCGTGCAGTCAGTGTTGTTGCAGCTCTGCCAGGACCTGCACGGCGCCATGGAATACTGTCACGGCGTTGGCGTGCGCCTGGCGCCACTGATGGAGCGCGAGCATGGCGCAGGGCTAGAGGTACTGCGCCGTCTGAAACAGTGTCTTGACCCCCAGGGGATCCTGAACCCTGGCAAGCTGGACCTTGACACCGCCTCTTTTCCTAAGCCCCCTCTCCCTCTGGGAGGCTTTAACGGGGGGTGAGGGGCTGTAAATTGGCTATCCCTACTCTACAATACGCACCGTCATCTCGACCCGCTCGCGCGGATTATCGCGGGCATCGCGTGGTTGGGAGACGATTTGGTCCGCCACCTCCATACCTTTGACCACCTCTCCGAAAACGGTGTATTTGCCGTTCAGGTAGGGAGCGTCCTTCACGACAATGAAAAACTGTGAGCCAGCACTATCGGGGTCCTGAGAGCGGGCCATTGAGACCACGCCACGGACGTGCGGACGGTCGTTGAATTCGGCTTTGACGCGATGCGCGGGGCCACCCATGCCGTATTTGGACTTGTCTTGCTCGTCTTTGGTGTTGGGATCGCCCCCCTGAATCATGAAGTCCGGGATGACGCGATGAAAGATCGTCTTGTCATAAAACCCAGACTTGGCGAGCGTGATAAAATTCTCCACGTGCTTCGGCGCTTTATCCGGCAAGAAGCGCATCTCGATGCTGCCGAATTTCGTGTCAATAATGGCTCTGGGCTCTTTCCCACTGGCTGCCTGAGCTTCCACGTCTGTGCTCCTTCCGGGAGTGAGGACGACTCCGAGTACGACCATCCAGATGAAGAACTGACCAACAATCATAGGCACGCCTTCCTGTCCCTTTCTTTACAAGGCGAACACGCCAGCGAGACGTTTGACGCCCTCTGCAATGGTATTGAGTAAGGGGTAGCAGTAGGCCAGGCGGATGCTGTTACGGCCCGTTGTCCCCGACGCGGAAAATCCGACGCCAGAGTTGTAGTTGACCTCAGTGGCTCGGGCTTTATCGAGCGCCGCCTGGGTATCGATGTCCTCAGGCAAGGTCAGCCACAGGAACATACCACCCTTCGGATGGGTCCACGTCGCTTTCCCAGCAAAGTGGGTCTCCAGGGCGTGCAGCAGCGTATCGCGCTTCTGGTGATAGAGGTGCACAATGTCCTGCACCCGTTGCTCCAGGCGACCCTCGAGATATTCCGCCAGGACCATGCTGGCAAACGTGTTGGTGCCGCTGTCGAGCTTGTGATCGATCAGGTAGGGAAAGAGGGGCGGTGGCACCACCGCCCAGCCCAGACGCAGCCCGGCGGCCATAATTTTGGAGAACGTGCCGAGCCACACCACATAGCCGGAGCGCAGGTCGCCGTAGACATCGTCCTCAACGATCAGCACGCCATACTCCATCGCCAAACGCAGCATCTCACGCTTGCGCGCCACGCTGAGGTCGACCCCCAGTGGGTTATGAAAATTGGTTAATGTATAGATCAACTTGGGCTGGACGCCCTGCGCTCGCAGGGTACGCAGTGTCTCCGCGAGGCTATCCATGCGCATGCCATCGTGATCCATCGCCACCCCGACGACGTTAGTGCGGGCCCGCCGCAACAGGCGCAGTGTGCCGGAGTACGTAAACTCCTCCGTCAGCACGGTATCACCCGGATCCACAAAGCAGTCGATGAGCATAGCGATGAGCTGCAACGAGCCGTTGCCCAGGATGATCTGGTCGGGGCTCACCGTCACGTGCTCGTGTAGGGCCATTTTGTGGGCGACAATCTGGCGCAACCCCAGGTGACCTTCCGCTGTGAGGTATGGGGCCAGTTCTCTGCCCTCGCGGTCCAGAGCCCGCGCCGTTGCCTCGACGAATTCTTGCAGGGGAAACGCCTCTGATGCCGGATGGCCAACGGCAAAATCATAGGGGTAGAGCTGCCCTGCCGCCAGGCGTGGCGATGTTGCCACGGTCTTGGCGAACAGGGCCTGATAATCCAAGTTGCTGGCCATGACTAGGCCTCCTTTCCTGGCTTACAGCGCAGCGTTGCACCCACGGCCTCATCATAATAGGTTCTACGCCTGGCCACAAGACTAGAAGCGGTCAGCTGTACACTGACATGCCCCGAGGCTTGCTTCACCTCGTGTGAGGCAGTATGCTTGCAGTAGCATACCAGTTATTATGGCCCTATACACCAAAAGCCACTGTTGCCACAGGCTCCCTGCACACCATTGGACGCTGTTGGCGTGAGGGTCTTACGCAGCGTGAGGGACGTCAGATGTGGTATACGGTATAATGCTAGTAGCCTGTTCTGCAGGAGCTACGAGCACGGGCGATCAGGGTATCGTGAGCACGGAGATGCTCCGAGGAGGATGTGTGAGAGAAGAAATTCGCCTGGGCAACGAGGCTCTGGCACAGAATGATCTCGAAACGGCTCGACAGTGTTTCCAGCAGGTGCTGGTGACAGAGGCGACAGAGGTCCAGAAACGTATTGCCGCGAATCGTTTACGAGAGATTGAGGAGCGCCAGCAACCGGCAGAAGAACCGCGCAAGCCATCATCGGGGAAACCACGGACGCGCCGGAAAACCGCCGCAGTCAGGCCACCGGCGGAGGCACCTGCGCACCCCTTGGTCCGTCCCCCTGATAAACCAGTCGTGGTTATCCATCGACATTAGAGGTAGACAAACACATCATGGCAAAACTGGTGCTGACCCAACGGCCCTCGTTGCGTGCCCCATACCTGATTGCCGGCTTTGGCGGGTGGCCAAACGGTGGCAATGTTTCTACAGATACGGTGGACTTTCTGCAATCGATGCTGAAGGCAGAGCGCATTGGGGAAATTACCTCAGAGGACCTGTACATTTACTCTTCACCGACGCTGGCCAGTCGCCCCATTACGGTCATTCGTGAGGGACTCCTGGAGTCGCTGCGTTTCCCTGCCAACACCATTTTCGCCTGTCAGCGTGAGGACGCAGAACACGATCTGCTCCTCTTACAAGGGATCGAACCTGATTTGCACTGGCAACAGTTTGCCGATGCGATCGTGGAATGCCTGCAGACCTTCCAGGCACAGCGCCTCTATACGATTGGCGGCTACCTGGACTATGCCCCGCACACGCGTATCCCGCGCCTGTCCGCAGTCGTAACGCATGAATCCTTAAAGACTGAACTCGAACCGCATGATGTGGACCTCACCGACTATGAAGGCCCCACCAGCATCCAGTCGTATCTGCTGTCCTCCTGCCGCGCCCAGGGCATCGAAGGCATTAGCCTGTGGGGAGGCGCTCCAAGTTACGTCCAGGGGTCGTATCCCAAACTCACCCAGTCTATGCTCCAGCTCTTGAGCCAGATATGGGACTTGTCGCTCGACCTTGAAGAGGTCGAGGAGCAAGCGCTGGAACTGGAGGCGACGCTCAACGAACAGATCGACACCAATCCGGACCTCGCGGACTATATCAGACGCCTCGAACAAGCCTATGACCAGGCGGATGGGGAGGGACCGCAACCGGATATGAATACGGACACCATTGTGGATGAGATTCAGCAGTTCTTGCGGCGGCGGCGCGACAACCCTCTAGGCAACGATGTCTAGTGCTGCGCCCCGGTGCTGCGCACGGCTAGTTGCCCCGCCAGTATGGCGGGGCCAATTGCGGTACGCAGTACCCAGTTTGGCGGGGGTCAGGGTCCCCTTTACACCGTGAGCACAATCTTGCCAATGTGTCTATTGGAAGCCATGTAATCCTGGGCTGCCAGCGCGTCCCGCAGTGGAAAAACGCGGTTGATCAAGGGCCGCAAGCGCCCATCAGCCAGCGCTGGTAGCAGGTCAGCCGCAAAACGCTGCGTGACCGCGATACGCTCTTCCAGGGTGCGGGTACGGAACGTCACACCAATCAGATGCAGACGTCGTAACGCCAAAAAGTCCAGATCGAGTTCGCCCATCTTCCCTCCCAGACGCCCGACACTGACCAGACGCCCCCGCAGGGCCATACAGCGCATATTGTCATGGAAGTGCGGACCACCCACGTGGTCGATGACCACATCCACACCCGCGCCGTGCGTAGCCGTGAGCACCGCGTCGGCAAAATTCTCGGTGCGATAATTGATGCCCTGATCTAAGCCCTGGGCCGCCAGGGCAGCGAGTTTCTCGGTCACCCCGCTGGTACCCATGACCGGTTTTGCCCCCCAGAGTTTGGCGACCTGGATCGCGGCCACACCGACACTCGACGACGCGGCGTGTACCAGCACTGACTCGCCCGCTTGTAGACGGGCGTTGGTGATCAGGGCATCATGTTCGGTCATATACGCCACGGGGACGGCCGCTGCCTCCTCCCAGCTCAGACGCTCCGGCACACGGACTGCCAGGCGCTGGTCAATGGTCGTGTACTCGGCATAACCACCGGCACACATGGCCATGGCTCGATCCCCCATGGCAAAACCCGTGACACCCTCTCCCAGCCCCACCACCTCACCGGCGGCCTCTAACCCGGCGATGTTCAGGGCGCTGTCCCCACCTGTGGCTGGCCGGGGGTAGGCCCCGCGACGCTGGGCCAGATCAGCCCGGTTGAGCCCCGTGGCGCGTACGCGTACCAACAGTTCCCCAGGTCGTGGGGTCGGGTCAGGGACATCGCGATATTCCAGTGTCCCCCCATCGGCGTTGGATACGATCACTATTGCCTGCATCACTTGGCTCCTTTCTGAATGTTCATGTAGAGCCAGGCATTGTAGCATACTGTCTGAGAGCGTGGCGTAGAGATGCTGCCTTGTGCGCTGTCACGCGGGTTGCCTTATAATAGGCGAGTGCCAGCCGACATCATACCCGGCCTACTCAGAGGGAGAAACCATGGTAGCACGCGTGCTGATGATTCAAGGCACCAGTTCTTCGGTAGGCAAGAGTCTTCTGGTCACCGCCCTGTGCCGACTCTTTGCCCGGCGTGGTGTGCGGGTGGCTCCTTTCAAGGCGCAGAACATGTCCAACAACGCCGCCGTGTGTGCAGACGGCGCCGAGATTGGGCGCTCCCAGGCGGTCCAAGCCGCGGCCGCCGGCGTGGCCCCTACCGCCGATATGAATCCCATACTCCTCAAGCCCGAAGGCAGTGGCCGGACACAGGTGATTGCCATGGGCCACCATCGGCGTACTGTCGCAGCCCGGGAGTATGGCCGGTACAAAGATGAGCTGTGGCCTCTGGTCACCGCCGCGCTCGACCGGCTGCGCGCCACCTATGACCTGGTGGTGATCGAGGGCGCGGGCAGTCCTGCCGAGCTTAACCTGCGGACGCGTGATCTCGCCAACATGGCGGTGGCCCGCTATGCGCAGGCGCCTGTCCTGCTGGTGGGCGATATTGAGCGCGGCGGCATCTTTGCGCAACTCCTCGGTACCCTGTGGCTGTGCACGCTTGAGGAACAGGCCCTGGTGCGCGGTCTCATCGTCAACAAGTTCCGAGGTGAGCTGGGCTTCTTTCAGGAGGGTGTCGGTATGCTCGAGGAGCGTAGTCGACTGCCCGTCTTTGGTGTGATTCCCTATCTGCCTGACCTGCAGGTGCCAGCGGAAGACGCTGCGGATCTGGATGGGCAGAGCCCAGCCGTACAGCCAGGACAGGGCAGCCTCGAAATTGCCGTGATCCGCCTGCCCCACATCGCCAACTTTGACGACTTTGCGCCTCTCGCGGCTGAAGAGGGCGTAGCCGTGCGTTACGTCTCCTCCCAGGCCACCCTGGGACAACCGCACGCGGTTATTCTGCCAGGGACAAAAAGCACCATTGCTGACCTGCTCTGGCTGCGTGAGCAGGGGTTAGACGGGGCTATTCAGCGTCTGGCCCAGGCAGGTACAGGCGTGGTAGGCATCTGTGGCGGCTACCAAATGCTGGGGCGTAGCATCCAGGACCCTCTGGGTGTGGAGTCCGCACTCCCCGAAGTTGCCGGGTTGGCCCTGTTACCAATAGACACTGTTTTTGAGCCCATGAAGGCCACGCATCAGGCTGAGGCGCGCGTCCTCGGCGGGCCTGGATGGCTGGCAGCGCTCCAGGGGCAAGCCCTCCGGGGGTACGAGATTCACATGGGTCATACCACGAGCCAGCAGCCATGGCTCGAGATTTCCCGCCGTAGCGGAACTCCAATGGCCCTGGCAGATGGTGCTGTTGAGGCCACAGGGAAGGTGTGGGGATGTTATCTACACGGTCTCTTCGCCAACGAGACACTGCGCCGCACCTGGCTGGCCTCCCTGGGATGGCGCGGTGCTGCTGGCCCGGCAGGCGCCTCCATGCAGACGATGCTGGACAATCTCGCCGCGCACGTTGAAGCCCATATGGATATGCAGCGCTTACAGACCATCATCTGGGGCAAGGCTCAAACACACCTTATCTCATCCTGACCAGGAAGGAATCGCGTATGGTCCCAAGCACGGCCAAGATTGTCATTATCGGTGCTGGGGTCCTTGGCACCAGTGCTGCCTTCCAGCTGGCAGCCGCAGGGCATCAGGAGATTGTGCTGCTTGACCGGGGACCGATTGCCGGCGGAACCACCCCCTTTGCGGCTGGTCAAACGGCGTATCTCCCAGCCCACAAGCATCTCCTGCCATTCACCACCTACTGTCTCACGTTTTTTGAAAACTTTGCGGCACGTACCGGCTATGCCATTGACTTTCACCAGCATGGCAGCTTACGTATTGCCCTCACGGAGCAGCATGTTCCAGGCCTCCAGGCCCGCGTCGAAGCCGCCGCCTCCCTCGGCGACACGGTCGAGTGGCTGACGCCGCAGCAGGCCAGTGAGCTGGTGCCTGCCCTCAACGTGCCAGACGCCAGGGGCATACTGTTTATGCCACGTGATGGCTATGTAGAACCACGCTCCGTAGCCGCGGCCTATGCCGCCGCGGCGCGTGATCAGGGGGTCACCATATGTACGAGAACCCCTACGACGGGCGTCGATATTGTGGAGGGCGCGGTGCGCAGCGTGCGCACTGTGGCCGGCACCATCCGTGCGCAATGGGTGGTCGTGGCGGCAGGGGCCTGGACCCGGCAATTCTGTCAGCACCTGGGGCTCAACGTGCCTGCTGTGCCGGTGCGGCATCAGGCGTTTGTCACGGCTCCCCTGCCGGCGGTGCGCGCCACCCAGCCAGTGGTGCGCATCGTTGAGCCGCAGGTCTATGTACGGCCCGAGGCGGGAGGGTTACTGGTGGGCGGCTATGGCTACCGGCCACTGAGCTTTGATATGCACACCTTTCCAGACCACTTTGAGATCCCCGCCCTGGAGGCAGACCAGATCTATTACCACCAGTTGGCAGACGCGGCAGCACACTACTTCCCGGCCTTGCGGACGGCCGGGGTCATCCAGGAGCGGCGGGGCTTACCAACCATCACGCCAGATGGCCAACATCTCGTTTCCACCGTGGAGCACGTGCAGGGGTTGATCGTGCTGTCGGGCTGTCAGGTTGGTGGCATTTGGGCCTCGCCCGGGCTCGGGCAGATTGTGGCCGATATTGTCTCAGGCCAGGAGAGCCTCCCGGCTGCGGCCTTCAAGGTCGAGCGGTTTGCCAACGCCTATGTGCACGAGACCCCTTTGCGCGCCCAGTGTGAGCAGGTCTATGCGTGCCATTATTGGGACATGTATTAGCATGATAGCGAGCAGGCTGGTGAGGTCCCTTACAGCTTGATGAGCCGAAAGCGCCAGATATACCACCCCGCCTTGCCGACCTCACGCCAGTAATCGGCCACCCTGTACAGTCCGTCGTAACGATAGCCAGCCTCAGGAGCGTACGGCGAGTGCTGCCGTGCGCCCCGAATGACCCGCACCGGTAAACCAGAGGGTTTATTGCAGGCCAGGGCCAAATTGCCGCGCGTCAACGTCTGGTGGGCCACCTGGCACCCGGTCTCAGGGTCTCTGCCGCCATGGCCGGTATAGAGAATCTCCACGCCAAAATCCTCGGTGTCCTCATAGCCCCCAGCCAGCACCACCGAGTTGGCTCCGATGCGGCCACTGCCGGAGATGCCGGCAATCAGTGGTCGATGCAGCCCGGCCTGCGATAGCTCCACACGTGAGCCAAAGCAACTGCCCTCTGGGTAGCCTGGGATATGACCAAAGGTGCGCTCCCATGGCATGCTGCGGCATCCTCCTTTGCGGGTCCATAGCAAGTACGTTAAGATCCCTGCGCAAGCCACGCCTTGCCAACACCATACTCGCTCACACGGAGAACAGGCATGCCCATATCATATGACAAACAAGACCATATAGGCATCATCACCCTGAGTCGGCCTGAGGCACGTAATGCCTGGGGTGACGACTTTAACGAGGGTATGGCTCGTTACTGCGCAGAGATGGAAGACGACGACGATATCCGCTGTGTCGTGCTGACGGGAGATGACAAAGGCGGAGCGTTCTCAGCCGGCGCCAACCTGAAAAATCCCCGCACCCATACGCTCAGTTCCACTGCAGACTTTATCAAAAGCCTGCCCAAGCGCAAGGACCGCCCCTTTGAAGTGCTTTCGAACTTCTCGAAACCGCTCGTTGGTGCAGTCAACGGCTATGCCGTAGGCATAGGGTGCATCATCACCTTTTGCTGCGATCTGCTGGTGGCCTCAGAGCGTGCCGAATGGCGGTTGCCACAGGTCGCCCTGGGCATTTTACCGGCATACGGGGGCTCGGCACGCCTGGCCCGCTGGGTCGGCAAGGGACAGGCCATGCGCCTGGCCATGGGCTTTCCGCTGAAGGCTGACGAGGCGTATCGTAT